>Ga0116192_1002045_pt1 | contig 13693 bp, 13 predicted proteins | sample AD_UKC113_MetaG_FD_89876 | JGI IMG/M metagenome (GOLD analysis project Ga0116192, IMG submission 89876) | Active sludge microbial communities of municipal wastewater-treating anaerobic digesters from Hong Kong - AD_UKC113_MetaG | ecosystem: Engineered > Bioreactor > Anaerobic > Digestate... | reverse complement strand
GATTCTCCCCGCTTCGCTGGGATTATGAAATCCCACGGAATTTTCCGCACCGATGAAGATCACCCGGTAGAAGGCATCCAGGTACAGGTCCTTGGCTCGTTCGTAGAGGGCTTCGTCAATCTTTTTTCCTTCGCCCTGGGCCTTGTGGACCATTTCGAAAAGCTTTGCCGCCACCGCCGTGGCATAGCCCGCACGATTCATCAGGGACACGGTGCGGTCCTGGATGGTGTAGATCCGGTTTCTCAGCCATTCCGTCGATTCCGTGTGACACTGCTGACATCCCCGCAGATCGTTCTTGAGGGGACTCATGACGTCGTGGTCCGAAATCTTGTTGGCCCCCACCCGAATGTAGGGCATGTGGCAGTCGGCACAGGCGACTCCCGCCTGGTAGTGAACACTCTTGTAGCTGAAGAACTCGTATTCCGGATGCCGGATGAATCCCACCTTGAACCCGGTCACCGCCTGTTTCCACTCGAGGTGGGACGGATCGCTCCTCACCACCTTGATGATGTTTTCCACCGAGATGTTGCCCGTACTGCTCCCCTGCCAGGGGAAGAAGACGGCCGTGGATTTCATCTCGGCGTCCTTGGGGATGACGTAGGTCACGTGGCACTGGGCGCACACCATCATGCGGCTTTCCTGGCGGCCGACGGCGGCCGCGTCTCTTCCCATGTCGGCCAGGGCCTTCTGTAGGGTCCACCGGGACAATTGGAGAGACATGGTCCGGTTGTCGTGGCAATCCGTGCAGGCCACCCCCATCTGCTGAAACTCCTTGGGAATCTTGGCATGCACCTCCATGTAGGGATCCGCAAAATAGGCCTTCCCCATTTCCTGCTGCAGCTTGGGGGCGAAGGGAGTCTTGCAGGTAAGACAGGCGCCTCCCGCCTTCAAACGGGACGGGTCGATCTCGAGCTGATCGATCACCATGTAGTGGTGTCCTCGGGGCTCGTTGTACTCGACGCCGAACCCCCAACCGTTGAACAGCAGCGGCATGTAGGGAAATTCGCTCAACTTGTCGTAGATGACCAAATCGGTGTCGTATCCCTTCTTGTACTTGCTCTTGCCCGCGGGCCGGGGATCCTTGGTCTTTGCCCAGGACTCGTACTCGAGGGGGTAGACTTTCCCCCAGTTGGCGGGATTGTAGTCTCCGTCGGCGATGGTCCCGGTTCTCACCGGCTGCGGCTTTTCCGGAGCACAAGCGGACAATCCAAGGCAGGCCGCGAGAATAGCCGGCCAGACCACGCCACAAAAGGATCCTCGACGATCCATACTCGACCTCCTTTTCGTTGAGCTCTCAGCCCTTCCCATTACATGGCTCCACTGATCTTGTGGGACACCCTGCGGTGACACTGCCAGCAGTTCCGGTCTTCGTTGATCCGCGACACCATTTCTCCGTGGCATCGAAAGCAGTTCTCCTGGACGAGGGCGGCCCCGGACTGGGACAGGGTAATGGTGTCGGGGACTCGACCCGAGTAAAAGACATAGGCATCCCACATCCCGTCGATGCCCTTCCGGGCCAGGTGTCGCGCCGTATGGTCGTTGGGCAGATGACAATCGATGCATTTTACCCGCCGGTGGGCTCCGTGGTGGAACCAGTTTTCGTACTGGGATTCCATGACGTGGCACCCGGCGCAGAACTCCGGGGTCTCCGACTTGGCGTACAAGCCCGGAGGCCCGAAGCTCAGGAAGGCACCCACCACGCATCCCAGAATGGCGAGAGTGCCGAACACCTGGAGGAATCGCCTGTGTCTTCCCAGGAAATTTCGAACCGCCATTGGCCTTCTTCTCCCTTCTAAATCCGGATTGAAAAGGGCGTCACGCCGTCTCTTCCCACAAACGGGACGTGCACTGCACAAATCAGGGCAAGTCGCGTCCGTGAAGGCGTGGTTCTCGACAGGGGCCGGCTGGAAATGAAGTCCGCGCATGAGCGATGGGGTCATTGAAGCTGCAAAGCGAGCATACCGGATCCCTGTAGATATTCTTTTGACTTAAGTCAATTGATTTGAACGAGAAGCGTTTTGAAGAAACTTGCGGGACGATTCGAACCGTTGTAAAGATCCCTATGAATCGGCCCCGGGGAAAAGCCCGGGGACCTTCAAGGAAAGGAATCCCTTTGGGAAGAATCCGGTATCGTTCTCTCTGGAGTCTCGCCGTTGCCTGGTGTTTGCTCTACGGTTGTTCCAAGCAGTACGTGGATCTGCGGCAAATCGAGGATCCGCCCCCGTCCGAGGGGGTCTACCTCCCCCCGGAAGAACCGCGCCGAAAGTCCCGGGTCAAGGGCCCCTCGATCCTGGACAAGGGGGTGAAACGGCGCCAGATCTCGGAGAAGGACCTGGCGGCCGCGTGTGAAAGAAATGCCGGTATGGACCGAACCGCTTGCCTGGAAATCCTCGCCCGGCTCAATTCCAAGGACCGTTCCTATATTCCCGAGGACCTCAAGAACAAGCGTCCCCTTCTCGTACCCAACAGTTTCGAGGCCTACAAGGATTGGAGTCCCCTGCCCAAGCACATCCCGGAGCTTCAAAAAGTTCCCAAGCTCATCCTTGTGGTGAAAGGGATCCCCTTCCTCGGGTGGTATGAAAACGGGGTCCTGGCGGCAGACAGTCACATCTGCATCGGAAAGCAATGGGGATGGACCAGGACCGGCATGTATTCCGTGCTGGACAAAGACATCAACCACTTCTCCCAGAGCTATCCCAATGCTTACGGAGAACCGGCCTGGATGCCCTTTGCCATTCGCGTGTACGAACGGGTGTGGATTCATGCGGGGGACGTCGTTGGCGGCTTCTGTTCTCACGGCTGCATCAACGTTCCCATCAACTCGGCGGAGAAACTCTTTTACTGGGCCGATCTGAAAACCCCTGTTCTGATCCTGGATTCCCTGGACCGCCTCGAGGCGGAATTGAAAAAGATTGCGGGCACCGGAGCATCCGGGTAACCCCCCGGGGGGGGAGGATACGGGCTCGGGTCGTTGGCGACCTTGACCGGAGCCCTGGGATTTGCAAACATCTTTCTGGAGTCACCGGAGTCGAATCACCATGAAGCAAGCACCGCATGCAGGCCGTCGATCGTCGCGTCCCGTTTTTTCCGTCTGCTTCCTTCTGCTTTGCGTGACGGTCCTCGCGCTTCTTTCTTCCTGTTCTTATGGGGACCGAAAGACCACCCACCACGCCAAGCCCGCTCCACCCCCGCCGGAACCCCCCAAGGAATTCCAGCCCTATTTCGACGTGAACCTGGGCTGCCCTCTACCCCTGGTGACCAACCCCATCCTCTACGTGTTCAAGGAAAAGCGGAGGCTGCTGGTGGTCGACCGGGGCATCCTGGTACGGGAATATCGCGTGGGACTGGGTTCCCATCCCATCGGAGACAAGGTGATGCGGGGCGACGGGCGAACCCCCGAGGGGGAATTCTTCGTGTGCGTCAAGAATCCGAACAGCAGGTTTTATAAGTCCCTGGGCCTAAACTACCCCACGCCCCGGCACGCCCAGGAAGCCATGAACTGGGGGAAGATTTCCCAGGAGCAGTACCGCAAAATTGTGGATGCCTGCAGTTCCCAGTCGGTTCCTCCTTGGAACACCCCCCTGGGGGGCGCCATCATGATTCACGGGGGAGGAACCTACGCCGACTGGACCGAAGGTTGTGTTGCGGTCCAGAACTCCACCATGGATGAACTGTTCCAAATCGTATCCGTGGGGACGCCGGTGGTGATCATGCCCTAGGTTCTCCCGGGCAGGAAGGTTTCAAGGAGGATTACCCATGGCCGAGATCAAAAGTACCCTCGAATTGATCCTGGAGAAAACCCGTCACATGACCCTTACGGAAGAGGAGAAGAAGGAGCAGGCCCGAGCCGACCTTCTGATCTCCTTGAGAGTGCTCGTCCAAAAGTACCAAAACGGCGTTTTGAGTCTCCGGGACTTTGCGTCCGAATATGACCGGGTTCGCTCCTCTTCCCGGGAAGATGCGGCAGGGTTGCTTCGAGAAGAACTCTTTCGTCAGCTGGATCCCCAAAAGGACAACACCTCCGTCCTGACCCTCCTCGGGGAGATCTGCTCCGTTGCCGTGTCGGGCATCACGGCGGTTCTCGACGAATCCCGGGAAGCCGTGTCCCGGGCCTTGGAGGAACGCACCAAGCACAAGCTCGAGGAACTCCGCAACGATCGCGGCATCTCCGGCAGCGCCGTCCTGCCCAACCTGGAAGCGGACCCTCGATGGAAAGAAGACCGGGAGCGAATCCGGGACGACTACGCCCTCAGGCTCGCCCGGGAATGCGCCCGGCTGACCCCATGAGCCGGACCGGGGGGATGCGGCCGCCCCCCTCGGCCCATCGAGGGGACAATCGTCGAGCGGATTTCGCGCCGGGACCTCCCGGCAGATTCCACGCTAAATGTAGACAAACCAGAACTCTTCCACTCGCGCAAAGTTCCGCCGGACCTCCGTCGACCCGCCGATGAAATCCCCATGGCCTGGCAAGAGCCATTCGACGTCCCAGTTCGAGACCCTCCGGATGCTCTGTTTGAGCTCTTCGCCGTTGCCCCCGGGAAGGTCCGTTCGACCCAGCCCGTCCTTGAAGATCAGGTCCCCGGTAAAGAGCGCCTTCTTTTCCTTCCAGTAAAGACAGATGGAGCCGGGAGAATGCCCGGGGGTATGGAGGACCTCGAGGCGCAGCCCCTTCACGTCGAGGTCCCCTTCCCCGAGGAAAAAGTCCGGAGCAAGGGAAGCCGGATCCACCGAAGCCCCCAGGGCAACCGCCATTTCCCGGCCCAGTTCCCAGTCCCGGGGGTGCATGGCAAATTGCACCCCGGCCTTCTTGAAAATCTTGGCGGATTCCACGTGATCGGGATGCCCGTGGGTGCAGATCACCAGGTCGAGATCTTTCACCTCGAGCCCCAACTGCCGAAGGCCCGTTTTCACGTGGTCGAAGAGTCGCAGGTGCCCTGGGTCGATCAGGATCCGCGCCCCTGCATCCAGGAGGAAGGCATTGCAGTTGTTGGCCTGGTACGAAGTCCAGAGGAAGCCGTGAAGGCCGTTCAGAATTTTCATTTCCCCATCCTCTCCCAATGATCGCCGTTTTGCCGGGCCCGTCCGTCCGGGGATTCGATGCCGGCGCCGGGCGAGCCGGGCCTTACGGGTCCCCTAGCGAACACTCACCTGGTCCATGAGAATTCCCCAGAACTCCATGGGCCGGGACGTGACGGAAACCGCCCGGTAATGCCATCCCAGATGATTGCCGCAAAAGACGCAGAAAGCCGGAGTCCACGCGTAGCCGGGAAACCACGAATCCTGCTCCGTGTCCCGGCCGTGCGGCACCGCCCCGGGACAGGAAAGAAAGGAGTAGAACTCGCAATAGATGCCCTCGGGGTTCACGAAGGAATGCCGTTGAGCTCCGTTCAATTTCAAAAAAAGATCCGAAGAACTGATGAAGCTGAGACACTGGATGCAGTGAAATCCTTTGACCCCGTTTCCCCCGAGACTCTGAATTCCCTTGAAAACAACCCCCATGATCCTCTCTCGACCGTTTCCGAAACATTGCCCTCGTTGGTGGAAACCCGAATCCGGAACCAACCGCCCCCGGTTTTCTTCTCCGCTCCCTCACCCTGCCGTTCTGGAAGCATACAACCCCGGACCGACGGAAGTCAAACCCGGCGGAACGGTCCGTCGAGGCCTCCGCCCGTTACCCACCTCTGCGATCAGGCGGGGATAGATCGCCGCCTTGGGGCGAACCCGGAGGGTTTGCAGCCATTAGCCGGAGGTCGAGGCCCCAAGGCCGATACCCCTGCCCCAACAGGAAGTCCACCCATGGGGTCTCAGGACCGTCCCGTGAACAAGAGGGGGATTGCACCCCACACGCCTGGTTGGGGGCCACCGGCCGGTCGCCCCTACACTCTCTCCACGGCCGGGACACCCCATACGCGGACACGACCCCTGAGGTCAGCCATACGGAGACCTGACCCCGCGATCTTCCCCGAAGGAGATGCTACTCTCTGCCGGGTATTCCCGCCCCCCCATCGCATGGAACAGGAGAACGACCATGGAAAAAATTCTCGTCTGCGTACTCGTTGTTCTGCTCCTCTTCGCCCTGCCGACGGCCCCCCGGTCGGAAACCGTTTTTTTCGAAGAGGAGCTTTCGGTGAGCCCCTCGCCCGCAACCGGTCCGAACCCTGAACCTCCCCGATGCCGCTCAGGTGGTGGATTTCGATGTTTCTCCCCGGGGATTGGAAACGGCAGGGATCCTCAAGGACAAGAACGGCCGGTTCCGGTTGTTCCTGTGGAACCTCGAGGAAGAGGCCGTCGGACGGTGGATGGAGGTGCCCGGGTCCATGGAGCTCCGATCCCTGGCCTGTCACCCCCGGGGGCGAAACGTCTTCGTGTCGGGCGGGGAGGGAAAAGCCTGGGGCATCTGGCGCGTGGACCTTGCCCGGGAAAAGCCCTCGTTTCACCCTGTGCTCAAGTCCCCCCGCGAGATCCGGAGGATCGTTCCGGGCCCCCGTCCTTTCATTACCCGTTACGACCCAAAGACCGGAACGCCGGTTCCGGCTTATCGAATCTTCTACGGATCGAAAAACCCCGCAGGCACCTATTCCGTTCGCTCGATCACCGAGGCCCGTCGGACCAAGGAGCGGCAAAGGGTTTTCCCTGGGAGAGTCTTTCATCGAGGGAACCCGGGAAGGAAAAACCGTGTGGAGAAGGAAGGGGGACGGGATGGTGTCCATGGAAGCGGTGAAGCTCGACGGCCCCAACGGCCGTGAATTTCTTTTCACCCTCGAGAGGCGCCCGTCGTCCCTGGACGACGAACGGGGCCTGCGCCCTTTTGTGTACGCCGTGTCCCCCCGGGGTCTCGAGGCCCGATGGCGGGGAACCGCTCTTTCCCGGCCCCTATTGGACGCGGTCTTCCTTTCCCCCGAGGGCGGAATCCTGTGCGCCCTCCACCGGGGCGATTCCTTCCTCAACCTCGATCCCGGTTCCCTAAAAACCCGCACGGCCGTTTACCGCTGGAACGGTTTCGGATTTTCGGGGATCGAGGACCCGGGACTGCAAAAGGCCTGCGAGGAGCGGTTCGAACCCCTCGGCCCGGATCGTTGACGGGGCCCGTCAGTCCAGCCACCTGGGGAGCTGTTTCAGGATCAGCCACTCGATGGCGTCCCGTGCCTCTCGAAAGGTATCGAGGGTTCCTCCGAAGGGGTCCGTCACGTACCAGTCGATCACCTTTCCCGGGAATTTCCACGGAAGGTAGGGCCGGATGGGGTGGTTGGTGAGATTGACCACCAGGTCGATCTTCGAGAAATCGACGGCCGAGGCGGCCTTGGACTCGAGCCCGTCCGTAGAAACGTGGATTTCCCGCAGGACCGCCAGGGTGTAGGGGGTCACGTAGCCCAAGGGGTCCATGCCCGCCGAGGCCGCTTCCACCGAATCTTTCCAGTGGTGCCGGGCCAGGGCTTCGGCCAAAATACTGCGACAGGAATTGCCGTAACAAACGAAGAGCACCTTCTTTTTCATTGGGTTCACGGCTCCTTTCCCCGGGTTGCCGGGGCCGGGAAATTCCAGAAGGCCAAGGCTCCCATGCCGTAAAGAAGAAGGGCCGCCAGCATCACGCCGTTGAATCCCGCGTGAATTGCCAAAACGGCGGCCAGGACCGCGCTGACGACGGAGCTGCAGCCGTTGACTCCCCAGGCCCAGGGGATCCTCTCCGGGGTTTGTTCCCTGAGGAGGGCCAGGCCCAGGGGAAAGGGCATCCCCATGAGAAACGCCAGGGGAGCGAGAACCCCCAGGGAGATCGCCATTTTTGCGAAATCGCTCGACCCCGCAAAATAGCGGAAAACCCCGGGCATGAAAAACAATTCCGCCAGGGCCGCACTCACGATCAGGAAGATCACCACCGCCGCGACCTTTCCCCGGGAACCCGGCCCCAGGCTCTTCTCGATCCGGGTTGCCGCCCTTTCCGAGACCCCGCTTCCCAGGCCTGCAAAAACCAGCATTCCGCTCAGCACCACCGTGGCCGAATACAGCGGATGATGCAGGAAAAGAGTGAACTTCCGAATGAGAGCGATTTCCACGAAGAGAAACGCCAGTCCCAGGCACGAGAAATAGATCCCGGTGCGCATTCGGCCTCGAGGCGCCATTGCGCTGGTCCCTGTGAAGAAGACCGGGAGCAGAACCAGCAAGAAGGCGGCCGTCGCGGCCTGCACCAGGGTCAGGATCAAGAGGGGATAGGCCCACTCGAGGAGAGGCAGCCCACCCTTCTGGCTCAGCGAAAGGAATTCGGGGAGGCTCTTCCACCGAAAGAAATGGAAGAAATAGGGGCGATCGTCCGTGGCGGGAGCCACGGAAAACTTGTAGCGCTCGATGAAATCATCTCGATCCCTCCCCAGCAGGGCCAGGGTCCCCTCGACCAGGTACGGCTCTTCCAGCAGGTTGAAGCGATCCCCCTTCCCCGAACGAATTCCCGGAACGTAGTCCACGTCGAAGGACCTCTCCTCGCAGAAGGTTTCGATCCTTTGAAGATCCTCCCGAGAAAAGGACCCGTTTTTCACCAGCAGGGTGGCGGTATTCCAGCTGCGAACCAGGGCCAGGCGGTTTTGGGGGTCCCGGATTCCCGACCGTTCCATGGCGGCGATCACGGTGGCAACCAGCTTCAGGGTTTCCCGGGGCGGAATCCGCAACCACCGGGTCAACACAAGAAGGCCCCCCGGCCGCAGGTGTTCCAGGTATTCGCCCATGGCTTCCACCGTAAGGAGGTAGGTTTCGCTCAATCCCCCGGCGCTCGAAGCCCCTGCGCCGGACAGGTCCGGAAGAGCCGCATGAATGAGATCGTAGCGCCGGGGGGATCGAGCGAGGTAGCCGCGAGCGTCCCCGATATGAACGCGAACGAACGGATGGCTGTAGATGCCCCCGGCAAAGGCGCCGTAAGGATCCCGGACGAGGCGGACGAGGTTGGGGTCCAGTTCGACGGCGTCCACGGATTTGGCCCCGTACACCAGGGCCGAAAGGACCTCCCCGCCTCCTCCCGCCCCCAGCACCAGGACCTCGGGGCGATCCAACAGGAAATAGGGCAGAACCGACGGGAGGCAATCGAGATAAGACACCGTTTCCCCATTGCCGTCGAAGCGCGTGACGGGAGTCATGGAATCCCCGTCGATGAAGATGCCCAGCTGGGGGGGAGGTTCCCGGGTGCAGTTGAGGCTCGAGCCCGGGGCGTAGCGAAACGGAATCCGGGGGCTTTCGACCACGGCCAGCCAGCCCAACGGGCTGGTTGCTTCCCGCAGAATCCTTGCATCCGGGACTCGAAGGGATCGGCTGAGTCCCTTGTATTCCGAAATGCGCACCTGCCCGGGTCCCGCCGCCCAGCTCCCCGCAAGGAAGAGCCCCCCCGCCAGGAGCAAGACCCCCACGGATCGAGAGTGGCGTAGCTCCTTTCTCTGGCTCGACGCCGCCAAAACCGCCGACAGGAAACCCAGGGCGCTCACGATCTTCAGGGCCTCGAGGGGCGTCCGATAGAACAGCAGCAATAGGACGCCCCCGGCGCCCAGTCCCGCCCCCGTGAGATCGAATAAATAGATCCGGTGAACCTGCCCCGCGAACCGGGTGAGGGTCAAGCCAATCCCGTTGGCCGCAAAAAAGAAGGGAAAGGAAAGGAGAAGGTAGGTCTCGAAAAGAAACACCCACTGCCCGGAGTCCCAGAGGATCTCGAGCGGGTTCAAGGGGATTGTCCGGGCCAGGGAAAAACAGACCTGCACCGAAACGCTGAAAAGAACTGCATTGGCAACAAAGCTTTGGGCATATCGCCGGGCGATCCTGCGCCGACAGAGGACCAGGAAGGTCCCGCTTGCTCCATATCCCAGCAGTGCCAGGCTGATGATCATGAACGCGAAGTGATTCCACTGGGCAATGCTGAGAAGCCTCATGAGCAGCAGTTCATAGGCCAGGGAGGCGGCCGAGAGGCAAAAGACGGACAGGCCCACCGCCATGGGTCAATGGCCCCCTGTGAGCGGGACGAAGGCCACGGGCAGGACCTGCCTCGAGCGCACCTTGCCGTCGGATAGTTTTTCCACCACCACCAGTTGCTGGGTCATGAAAGAACCTCCCACGGGAATGACCATTTTCCCGCCCGGTTTCAGTTGCTGAACGAGGGGAGGCGGGATGTGGCTTCCGGCGGCGGTGACGATGATCCCGTCAAAGGGAGCCTGATCTTCCCATCCGTAATATCCATCCCCCTGTCGAATCTCGATATTGCCGTAGCCCAGCCTCTTGATGCGGGCCTGGGCCTCCCGGGCAAGCTCGGGAATGATCTCGATGGAGTACACCCGGCCGACCAGTTCCGCCAGGACCGCCGCCTGGTAACCGGACCCGGTACCGATCTCGAGCACCTTCTGCCCCGGCGCCGGTTCCAGGAGGTCCGTCATGAGGGCCACGATGTAGGGCTGGGATATGGTCTGCCCGTACCCGATGGGAAGGGGACGGTTTTCATAGGCGTGGGATTTCAGGTTCAGCGGCACGAACTCATGGCGGGGAACCTTTCCCATGACCCTCATGACTTCGGGGACCAGGGCCGTTTTGCCGATTTTCGAGCGGGTCAGCTTCACATCCTCTTCAATTTCCTTTACCATTCCTTCCCGGAGGGTCTTGAAAAAGGAGAGATTTTCCGCCATGACGGGTCGGGCCCCCCACACGCAGACAAGGAAAAGAAGCACCGCGGCGACGCGGAGGGGGTCCGATCTCCGGATGACGGGAACCACCGGGCCCGGGTGCACGGATTTCGGGGTCGGGTCCGCGAGGGCCCCGGATTCAGCCGAGGAATCACGCGACCCCGACTCGCGGGGGCCGTCCCCGGATGCCGTGCCTGGAATCGCGCGGGGAAAGCCCGGGTATCCGTCGCGGCGGACTCCGGGGCCGGATCGTGCCGGGGCCCCATTCCAGCCGGGCGGAAATGAAAGAAGGATCGAAATCATTCCGGTCTCCTTGTCCTCGAAAAAGGGGGCGTTCCCCGTGCCGGGTTTTCCCGGGACAGACGGAAGGGCCTTCCCCGAGGTGAAAATCGGCTCATGAGACTCTTGTTCAGCTCAGATCTTCACGGAAACATCCCCCTGTACGAAGAACTTCTGCGGTTGGCGGAAGAAGAAGGGGCGGACGCGGTCATCCTGGGCGGGGACCTTCTTCCCCTCAAGGGACCTTTTTACCAGAGAATCCGGGAACAAATCGAGTTTGTTTCCTCCTACCTGGGACCCGCCCTCGAGGACTTCCGAAGCCGCCATCCGCACAAGGGCCTTTACCTGCTCCACGGCAACACCGACTGGTTGCCTGCCGTCCGCCTGCTGGAGCAGTTCGCCCAAACGGGACTCTTTCACTTTCTCCACGGGACGATCCACTCCGTGGGCGGGTCTTACCGGATTGCGGGCTATGCCCATGTTCCTCCAACGCCTTTTATCATGAAGGAATTCGAACGATTGGACCTGCGAACCAGTCCCCTTCCCGTGCAGCAGACAACCCCCTGCTGCAGCAATGGGTCGAGGATCGTGGTGGTGAATTCCGACGAACATTTCCGTTCCCGCCCGTCCATTGAAGAAGAACTCGAAACCCTGGTGAAACCGCCGGAAGGTTCAGGGAGCCTCTATGTTCTCCATTCCCCTCCCCAGGGGACCGGGCTGGACGTCATCACCAGCGGAGAACCTGTGGGGAGTCGCGCCATCCGGAACTTCATCCAACGCCGCCAACCCCGGGTGACCCTCCACGGACATGTGCACGAGGCCCCGGCCGTGAGCGGAGTCTACGCGAGTTTGATCGGGAAGACTCTTTGCATCAACCCGGGTCAAACCCCAACGGTTTTGCACGCCGTCTTCTTCGACCCGGACGACCTGCCCGGTTCCCTCGAGCACACCGTCTACGGACGATACTCCCCGAACCACGCCGATGGAGGCCTGGATGCAGCCTCGAGGGAGCAGGGCGAACCATAAACCGTCCCGCGGACCGAGGCCGGATTTTCGCCGGGACGTTCCGTCGGGAGGAAGACGAAACGACGCTCCGCTTCGGCCGCCTATGGCTTCCCCGGCAACCGTGGGATTCCATTCATGAGCGCCGCACGGCAATCGGCACCTTCGATAGCGGGTTGGGCGGAGTGTGCCGAATTGGTATCCTGCACGTCCGATCGTGGTAAAATACAGAGGTGGAGTGAGCGATTTGCCCGGTATGAATCCCGTTTCGCCATTCTACACCGTTTCGTCATTTCCGCTCAGGCGGGAAATCCGGAAAGAGCATGCATGCTGGTTAAGGGTCCGCCCTCGCGGGCATGACGCCCCGATGCTTTCGGAATCGCCCCACTCGGGTGCAAAGGAAAGAGGAGTGGAGAACCCCATGGGACCGGATGGCGGCAGCCGGGTGGACATTACGGAAATCGAAGTCCGGAGCGCCTTGAGCGTTTCCAGGATCCCGGGCGTGCAGTACACGATCAACCCGTACGTGGGATGCGAACACGGTTGCCGTTACTGCTACGCCTGCTTTATGTCTCGGTATTCCCGGCACCACAAGGATGCACCCTGGGGAAGCTTCGTGGAGGCAAAGGTCAACTTGGTGGATCTCCTGGCCCGGGAGCTCCCGCGCAAGCGGAAGAGGAGCACCGTTTTTCTCTCCAGCGTCTGCGACCCGTATCAGCCGGCCGAAGAACGGTACCGGTTGACCCGCGGATGTCTCGAGCTCCTGGCGGCCCACGGATGGGGCATCGAAATCCTTACCCGGTCTCCCCTGGCAGGAAGGGACGTGGACGTTCTGCGAGGCGCCGCCGTCGTTTCCGTCGGGTTCTCCATCCCCACGGACAACGAACGGGTCCGCCAAGTGTTGGAACCCAACTCCCCCACCATTGCCCAGCGGGTGGAGGCCCTCAAGGAGGTCCGGGAATCGGGGGTCTCGACCTGGGTCTTTGTGGCCCCCATGCTTCCCATGGACCCGTTGCGGTTATACGCGATGATTCATCCCCACGTGGATTCCGTGTTGGTGGACGGGCTCAACTATTCCTTCCGGGTGAAGGAAATCTTTCACCGGAACGGCTGGGGGTATGCGCTTAGCGGGCAGTACGCCCACCGGACCGGCCGAAAGCTCCTGGACCTTTTTGGCGAAAAGGCCCGGCAGGTTTGCGCATGAGGGATGGGCTGGCCGCACGCGGCCGCAAAAACGGGGATCCTTGAGGTAGTTGAGACGGTCCGCCGCTTTGCCGCCGGAGACGAACCATGATCCTTTCGACCCACCAGCCCTATTTTTGCCCGTACCCGGGATTCTTTTTCAAGGCAATGGAGTCCGATATTTTCGTCCTGCTGGATTCCGTTCAGTTTCCCCGCGGCACCACGTGGATTTCTCGAAACCGGTTCAAGAACGACCAGGGAACCCTGTGGCTGACCATCCCGGTCTACAAGAAGGGGTTGGGCCTTCAGAGGATCGACCGAGTGCGCATCTGCTACGACGGGAATTGGACCGGGAAACACCGGGAAAGCATCCGGGTTGCCTACGGCCGATCCCCGTACCTGGAAGAGCACTGGCCGCTCATGGACCGGGTATTCTCCGGAAACTACGAAACGTTGGTGGAATTGAACCTGGAGGTGATCGGCTACGTGGCGCATCTTCTGGGGGTCCGGGCCGAGATTTTGCGGCTCTCGGAACTGGAGATTCACACCCGGGGCACGGCCCTCATCCTCGAGATCTGCCGGACTCTCGG
>Ga0116192_1002043_pt1 | contig 13701 bp, 9 predicted proteins | sample AD_UKC113_MetaG_FD_89876 | JGI IMG/M metagenome (GOLD analysis project Ga0116192, IMG submission 89876) | Active sludge microbial communities of municipal wastewater-treating anaerobic digesters from Hong Kong - AD_UKC113_MetaG | ecosystem: Engineered > Bioreactor > Anaerobic > Digestate | place... | reverse complement strand
TGATCTCGAAAAGGCCCTTGTGCTCTGATTTGCATTCAAACACATGTATAAGCTGGGACAGCACAAGGGTGACCAGGGTTGCTGTTCTGGCGGCAGCTATGTTTTTGCCAAAGGTGTTTACGATAAGAAATGTTGCTATCGTCGAAAGTGCAATGAGAATGCCCCTGATGATGATCATTTTGGAGAGGCCATGGGCAAATACATTCTCGTTGGGGGATCTGGGTTTGCGGCTCATCGCATCCGCATCACCAGGCTCCAGCCCCAGCGCGATAGCTGGCAAACCATCGGTAGCCAGGTTTACTACCAGTATTTGTGCCGGCAGCAGTGGTATGGGAAGACCGACTAGGGTACTTATAAACATGGTTAAAACCTCGCCTACATTGCAGGACAGCAAGTAGCGTATGAACTTTCTGATATTGGCATAGATATTCCGTCCTTCTTCAACAGCGGCCACAATACTGGAGAAGTTGTCATCCATAAGGATCATGGCGGCAGATTGCCGGGTAACGTCGGTTCCCGATTTCCCCATGGCGATACCGATATCGGCATCCTTAACGGCCGGAGCATCATTGACACCATCTCCGGTCATAGCCACGATGTGGCCATTTTTTCTAATAGAACGTACTATGCGAAGTTTGTGCCTTGGGTAAACTCGGGCAAAAACAGTGGCTTTTTGGCAGGCTTCCTCAAGCTGTGCATCGGTCATTTCATCCATTTCATCACCGGTGATGATACTGTCCCCCTCCGAGTATATCCCTATGGCTTCTGCAATTGCAGCAGCCGTTTGTTTATGATCACCGGTGATCATGATGGTTTTTATTCCGGCGGTTTTGCACCTTCTGACCGATTCTGCCGCTTCCTTCCGGGGAGGATCGGTCATCCCTGCAAGACCGATAAAGACCAGATTCTCCTCAAGCTTCTCGCCCCAGAGCTCATTAGGAGAAAGGCTGCGATAGGCAAAGGCCATGGCTCTCAGGGCTCTGGATGCCATTTTGCTGCATTCGCCGGCCACATTCTCCTTGTCATCAAAGGTGATGTCCCTTTCACGGTCACCAATCATAATCTTGCTGCATTTGCTCACAATTACTTCCGGGGCTCCCTTTGCGAATAGAAAAAGATCGCCGTTAATGGTTCTACAAACCACAGACATCATCTTTCTATCCGAATCGAAGGGTATCTCACGAACCCTGCGGTAGGTGTCGATAATACTGCGCTGATCGATGCCGGTATCCAGAGCAGCACGGACCAGAGCCACCTCGGTAGGGTCTCCTTCGATATCCAGACCCTTATCATCTTTGGTCTCATGGATGACGGTATTGCTGCATAAAACACCAATCTTCAAAAGGAGCTTTAAGCCCGTTGTTTTTTCTGGGTGAATCTCACGACCCCGGCAATAGGCTGAAAGCCTTCCTTCGGCATTTCGTTCAAGGCCATAGGGATTCTTGCCTGCATAGGCCGACACCACCGTCATGCGGTTCTCGGTAAGGGTACCGGTCTTGTCGGAGCATATGACGGTTGCACAGCCCAGGGTTTCCACCGCAGGCAGTCTTCTGACCAGGGCATTGCGCTGAACCATTCGCCTTACGCCGATTGCCAGTGCGATAGTCACCACCGCAGGCAGGCCTTCGGGTACAGCGGCTACTGCAAGGCTTATTCCGCCCAGCAGCATATCTATGAAGGGCTCGCCTCTAAGGATGCCTAAAAGTGATACAATGGCACAGATCACCAGGCATCCGGTGACCATATACTCGCCAAGCTTTTCAAGCTTTTTTTGCAGGGGTGTTTCGGTAACGCCCGCAGTTTCAATCATCCCGGCAATCTTGCCCATTTCGGTTTCCATGCCGGTGGCAACGGTAATGGCTCTTCCGGTACCATTAGTAATCATGCTTCCCATGAAGACCATGTTGCGGCTTGTAATACCATTAAGCTTTGCCCTGGCACCGTCGGTGGCAGCCTTGCCGGCCGGCACCGATTCACCGGTAAGCATGGATTCGTCGGCAAAGACGGCATTGGCCTCTATCAGAACTGCATCGGAAGGCACCCTGTTACCGGCTTCTAAAACCACCAGATCTCCCGGAACCACCTCATCGGCAGGAATATCCCTGATGACGCCGTCCCTGACCACACGAGCATGGGGAGCTGCCATTTCCATCAAAGCCTCTAGTGCCTTTTCTGTTCTCATTTCCTGGAAAAATCCCAAGAAGCCATTCAGCAATACGATGGCTAGAATGGCCACGCCTTCACTGATTTCACCCATAAAAAAAGAAATGATGCAGGATGCTATCAGTATAATTATCATTAAATCAGTGAACTGTGAAAATAATGTTTTGAGCCAGGTATTCTTTTTCTGACTTTTCAGAACATTCTTCCCGTAGATCTCCAGCTTCCTCTTTGCATCTGTCTCACTCAACCCATAGGCCTCATCCAGGAGATCATCCCCTATGGGTATTTGTCTTAACGCCTCCACAACACCACTCCCCGTGAGCTTCATGCATCCTGTCAGGACAGTCTATCCATATGCGATTCCCCACAGGATTAGTACAGGCCCAGGCTGAACTTGAGGCAACAGGAAGCGCCATTAAAGGCAATTCGTCATTATTCCGGGTTAAGTGCTGGGTGCAATCTTTTACAGCAACGATGACCTTATCTACTACCCCGGTTATAGTTTAAAGGCTGCACCAGTGTGGTGCAGCCTATGCGTATATGTTCGTCATTATTCCAGAGCGAGCATCACCGGACAGTGATCGGAGCCGTACACCTCATTAAGGATAGCAGCATCCCGTAGTCTGGGGGCCAGCGCTTTCGAAACACAGAAGTAATCGATACGCCAGCCTACGTTTTTCTCCCTGGCGTTGGTAATATACGTCCACCAGGTGTAGGCATCGGTTTTATCGGGGTAGAAATAACGGAAAGTGTCTATAAACCCGCTCTCCAAAAGAAGCGAGAACTTGCTGCGCTCCTCCATGGTAAAGCCGGCATTATTCTTGTTAGTTTTAGGATTTTTAAGGTCGATCTCTCTGTGGGCGACGTTCAGATCCCCACAAAAAATAACAGGCTTTTTCGCATTCAAGCGCAGCAGGTACTCGCGGAAGTCGTCCTCCCATTCCATGCGGTAGGGCAGCCTTTCCAGCGCTCTTTGGGCATTGGGGGTGTAAACGGTCACCAAATAGTAATCCTCAAACTCCAATGTGATGGTACGCCCTTCATGATCATGCACCTCCACCCCTATACCATAGCTGACGCTAAGAGGCCTTATCTTTGTGAAGACAGCAGTCCCGGAATAGCCCTTTTTTTCAGCATAACTAAAGTACTGTGTATAGCCGTCAAATACAGTGTCAAACTGGCCTTCGCTCAGTTTTGTTTCCTGTAAGCACAATATATCCGGTGATTCGCTATTGATAAAATCCATAAAACCCTTTCCCATTACCGCTCGTAAGCCATTAACATTCCACGAAATCATTTTGATCATATAACAATCCTACCTCTCTATGAATAACTTCACCATTCAAGACGCCATTATCGGTTCTCCATAAGCATACCACAGTTCGGGAAGATGGGACAGAGTATACGCAGACTTGCCTTTTTTGTGCCATGGGTCATAGGTTGATGGCCTTCCACTGCCTGTTCTCCTCAAAGCTCTCAACGGCATGATTGGCATAATCGATAAGCTCTAACCTAAAGCCCATAAGACTGAGGAGCTTAATCTGACAAACGACGGGCTTCATGAAAAAGGAGAGGCCTTAAGCACTCTCCTTCTTCTTAATTTATGTCATGGCTATGAGGATTAACCCTCATAGGCCTTCTTGTAGATCTCCTCCAGCTCCTTAACCAGGGGAAGCCGCGGGTTGGCAGTGGTGCATTGATCCTCAAAGGCCTTGTCAGCCAGCTCGGGTACCTTTGCCATGAAGGTCTTCCTGTCGATATTGCAGGCGCTGATGCTCATGGGGATATTCAGCTCTGCCATCAACCTCTTGATTGCCTCCACAAGGCTCTTGACACCTTCTTCGGTGTTTCTTGCCGGAAGCCCCAGGGCCTTTGCAATTTCGGCATACTTCTTGTCGGCGATAAAGGTCTTATATTTCGGGAAGGAAACAAACTTTGAAGGCTTCTGCGCATTATAGGCCACCACATGGGGCAGAAGAATAGCGTTGGCTCTGCCGTGAGGAATATGGAACTCACCGCCCAGTTTATGGGCAAGGCTGTGGTTAATGCCCAAAAAGGCATTGGTGAAGGCCATACCTGCTATGGTTGAGGCATTGTGCATCTTTTCTCTTGCTTCACGGTCGTTGCCGTTCCGATAAGCGCGAGGCAGGTATTCAAAGACCAATTGAATGGCCTTAATAGCCAACCCATCTGTAAAGTCGGAAGCCATGATGGAAACATAAGCTTCTATGGCGTGTGTCAGCACATCCATGCCGGTGTCGGCCGTGATGGTCTGAGGTACAGTAAGGACAAAATCAGGATCAATGATGGCCACATCGGGAGTCAGCTCGTAGTCGGCCAGGGGATACTTAATATTTCTATCCTTGTCGGTGATAACGGCAAAGGAGGTCACCTCGGAGCCTGTGCCCGATGTTGTGGGAATAGCCACCAGCTTGGCCTTCTTGCCAAGGTTCGGGAAGGTAAACACACGCTTTCTGATGTCCATGAACTTAAGCTTCAGTACGTTGAAGTCCAGCTCAGGGTGCTCATAGAAGAGCCACATGCCCTTTGCCGCATCAATAGCCGAGCCGCCGCCCAGTGCAATGATGACATCGGGATCGAAGGCCTTCATGGCATCTGCCCCACGCTTGATGGTCTCAACCGATGGGTCGGGCTCAACCTCAGAGAAAATCTCGCTGTGCACATAGCGGCTGCGCTTTCTCAGGTAATACAGTACTCTGTCCACATAGCCCAGCTTCACCATATAGGGATCGGTAACAATGAAAGCCCTATTGATATCCGGCATATCCTTGAGGTATTGCACTGAGCCGCTTTCAAAATAGATTTTTCCCGGAATCTTAAACCACTGCATATTATTTCTTCTCCTTGCCATCCTTTTGCGATTGATCAGGTTGACGGCTGAAACGTTGGAGGTTGTGGAGTTTCTGCCATAGGAGCCGCAGCCAAGGGTCAATGACGGCATATTGGTGTTATAGATATCGCCGATGGCACCGTGAGTGGATGGCGAGTTGACAATGAGCCTTCCGGCCTTGATGCGCTTCATGAAGAGATCGATGACCTCCTCATTTTCAGAATGAATAACGGCTGAGTGGCCCAAACCGCCGAACTCTACCATCTCTTCGGCTTTCTGAATGCCTTCTTCACTGCTGTTCACCACGTAATAGGCCAGAACCGGGCTGAGCTTCTCTCTGGACAGGGGATAAGCATCACCCACACCCTCCAGCTTTGCAATAAGTATCTTTGTCTGCTCAGGGACATTAATCCCGGCCATCTTGGCAATGGTGACGGCTGACTGACCCACCACATCAGGGTTCATGGCGCACTTCTTGCAGTCGATGGCGGTATTGGACAGAAGCTCGGTTTCCTGCTCGTTCAGGAAGTAGCATCCGTTATCCTTCATATACTGCTCAAATTCCTTTGCGATTTCGGCATCGACGATGACAGCCTGCTCCGATGCACATATCATACCATTGTCGAAGGTCTTGGACAGGATAAGGTCAGTTGCGGCACGCTTCACATCGGCGGTCTTTTCAATATAGCAGGGAACATTGCCGGGACCTACACCAAGGGCGGGTTTACCGGTGCTATAGGCCGCTTTTACCATGCCTGCACCGCCGGTCGCCAGGATGAGTCCCACACCGGGATGATTCATGAGCAGGTTGGTGGCCTCAATGGAGGGATTCTCGATCCACTGGATAGCCCCTTCCGGCGCGCCGGCCTTAAAGGCTGCATCTCTTAAGATTCGGGCCGCCTCGGCGCTGCAGTTCTGGGCTGAGGGATGGAATGCAAATATGATTGGATTTCTGGTTTTCATGGCAATGATGGATTTAAACATGGTGGTTGAGGTAGGGTTTGTCACCGGTGTCACACCGGCAATGATGCCCACAGGCTCAGCCACCTCTTCGTAATCCTCGTACTCGTTTTCATTGATGACACCGACAGTCTTCTCGTTCTTGATACTGTTGTAGATATATTCGGTGGCAAAGAGGTTCTTGATGATCTTATCCTCGTACACGCCTCTCTTCGTTTCTTCAATAGCCATTTTGGCCAAACGCATGTGGGCCTCTACACCGGCAACCGACATGGCCTTCACGATGGCATCCACCTGGGTTTGATCCATTTCCATGAACTTCTCCAACGCCCGACTGGCTTTGTCCACCAAACTGTCGATGGTTGCCTGTACATTTGTTTCATTCTTGATTTCCTTGGTCTGTGCCATAATCAAACCCTCCTCATTGTTAATGAATTATCATTGTTCGTTATTTATTTCACAATCTCATTCTACTGCATTGTTAAATAATTATCAATTAGAGGGATACACAAACCTCGGCATCAATATCGTTAAATTTTTGTCAATATAGACCGTGAAGCTTGGCTGCAATCAGCACAAAGGCTATATGCTCCTGCGAACAGCGCATACTCCTCTGTCTCCAACGAAGCCCAACGGGATATGATATGGCAGAACTGTGATTTAACTATACGTAGGGAAGCCTTTTCCCTCAAACCTTTCGCCAGGCGTGCATGGCATTAAAGGGGGAAAGCAATGATTTTTGGGAAAAATCAGCCGGATGCTGATTTTAGGCAGAACGCACAGGATGTGTGGTTGATGCCGGCCCATAAAAATCGAGCTTGAGTACCAAGGGATTTTCCGCCGCCTGCGAACAGCTCAGATGGGCAAAAGCTTCCGCTGCAACCAGTACAATAATCATCTGCCCGGTTAGCAGCGCAGATGGGCATAAGCTGCCTCTGCAACCAGTAACGAACATAGCGTAAACTTACCGTAGGGAATTAAAAAAGAGCAAAGAATTGAAAAGAAGATGTCGTCCTGTTAAGATAAATCCTGCAAAAAACCAACCTCAACGAAAGGACAACATCTTCATGTACAACAGTATACAGGAATTTTTAAATCATGGAACAGGAAAAATTGAGAAAAGGATAAGAAATTTCATTGAAGAGAAAAAAGATCTGGCTGACTTAGTGATCGGACTACAAGAAGAGTTGTATGAGCTTGGACGGAATATTTTGCAAGAAGTATTGGAGGACATAGATCATCAGCTAACATAGCCTTGACAATATCGCTCTCTGGCCTTAAGATAATTGTAAGCAGAGTTGAGATGAGATCAGAATGAATAGATGAGATGAGTAGAGGCATAGGCACAAAACCAGGTTTATCGTGGTTGGGATGTCTCCCAGCCGTTTTTGTATCCGTAATTCATCTTTTCTCCCAGCCTCTGCGAAAAACTATTTTTCAGGAGGTTTTTTATGTCACAGGAAACTACCATGCAGAAACGTACCATTCAAAGCACCGCGAAGAAGGGGATGAGCATCTCCGACATTCTTCTGGTGGGTGTGCTCCTGGCTGCGGGAGCCGTACTCAAGTTCTTCATCGGCAGCTTCTTTACAGCCGGCATGAAGCCCAATTTCATCATTGCCATGTACTGCCTGGCCATCATGATTATCAAGCCCAGATTTGTTGAAACACTGATCATTGGCTTATTGGCAGGTGTGGTCTGTCAGTTCTTCCCAGGCACGCCTTACATAAACCTGTTGAGCGAGATGGTAGGCGCTCTGGCCATGTACCTGCTCAATCTGGTTCCGCTGAAGCTTGAAGTTAAGAAAATACCCTTCAAGCCCATTTTCACAACCTTCTTTGCCACCGTCTGCAGCGGATTTACCTTCTTAGGCATGCTCTATGTCCTGTTCTACTCGGGTGTTGATGTTAAAACCATGCCGGTGGGCGTTTTCCTGGGTATTATTCTGGGAACAGCCGCAATCAATGCGATTATTGTAGAATTCCTCTATGTTCCCATCAAGCTTGCACTTGGAAAGAAGGTAGCAAATGATTCAGTTTCGTGATCTCTCCTTCTCCTATGAAGGTTCTGAGGCCTTCAGCCTCGAAAAGATCAATCTGAACATCAACAAGGGTGAATTTGTCGGTATCATAGGTCCTTCGGGAGCTGGCAAGTCCACCCTTGTCAACATGATTAACGGCGTGATCCCCCATCATTTAAAGGGGGATTTCTACGGCGCCGTGCTTGTCTGCGGAAAGGACACCGTGGAAACAAGCTGCGGGGAGCTCTCCCATCATGTGGGGAGTGTTTTTCAGGATCCCGAGGCACAGATCATTTCTACCGTCGTAGAGGATGAGATCGCCTTCGGTCTGGAAAACTTAAATTTCCCGCCCGAAGAAATTGAATGCCGAATCACTGAAAGCCTCAACCGCGCAGGCATAGCGCATCTGAGGCACAAGAGCACCTCCGGGCTCTCGGGCGGGCAGAAGCAACGGGTAGCCATCGCCTCGGCCATCGCCCTGAGGCCTTCCATTCTTGTTCTGGACGAGCCCACCTCTGAGCTTGATCCGGCAGGAAGCCGCCAGATCTTCGAAACCCTTCGTGATCTCAACAGGGATTACGGCATCACTGTGGTGATTGTGGAGCAGAAGGTCATGCTTCTGTCTGAGTTCTGCAGCCGCCTCTTGGTGATGGACAAGAGCCGAATCATCTTGGATGGCCCCACGCGCCAGGTTTTAGAGCACCATGACAAGCTTTTGGAGCTGGGCATCAACTGTCCCCGTGTGGTCTCCCTCATTTATCGTCTTAAATCTGCAGAGCTATACGACGGTGATTACCCGGTGGATGTCAACGAAACCGAGACTATCCTCAGGGGCATCCTGGAAGGCAAGGTGAACCTATGATCCATATAGAAGGCTTAAGCTACCGCTACGATAAAAAAGCCCCCCTCATTCTCGATAGCATAGATCTCCACATCAAAAAGGGGGATTTTGTGGCTCTGATAGGCCAGAACGGTGCAGGGAAAACCACACTTTTAAAGCAGCTTAACGGCCTTTTAAAGCCCAGTTCGGGCAGAGTAACTGTAAATGGCCTGGACACAGCCGTCACCAAAACCAGCAAGCTTGCCAGGCATATCGGGTATCTTTTTCAGAATCCCGATCATCAGATCTTCTGTAATACCATCCATGAAGAGATTAAATTCGGCCTGGTCAATATCGGGTGCAGCCCATCCGAAATCAATGAAAGGATTGAGCGTATTGCCTCACAACTGGGGCTTACTGATAAGCTCAACAAGAATCCATTCACCTTAAGCCGCGGTGAGCGCCAAAGAGTGGCTTTGGCCTCTGTGTTGGCCCTTGAAACTGAAGTTTTGGTTCTGGATGAACCCACCACAGGGCAGGACTATAAGGAATGCATTGAGATCATGGATATCGTCAAGGACCTTCATAGTAAGGGCAAAACCATCATCATGGTTTCCCATGATATGGAGGTCGTGGCCGATTATGCCCAGCGTGCAATTATTCTGTATCAAGGAAGCGTTCTGGAGGACGGACCGGTCAGAGAGGTGCTGCTCAAAGAGCATAGCCTGCGCCTTGCAGGGCTTGAGCCTCCCCAGACCGTACAGCTGAGCCTGCGCTTTGGCAGCCTTTTTAATAGTGTATTTACCATAGATGAGCTCTATGAAAGGGTAATCGGGCTTGCTGCCCCTCAAGCTTCATCGAAAGGAGAACAGTCATGAAAGAAATGCTGCAATATGTCAACGGCAACTCCCTGTTCCACAGGATGAATCCGTTAACCAAGCTGGCCTGGGCTGTTCTCATCTGCGCTGCATGCTTTGCAAGCAGCAGCCACCTTTTTGTGCTTGGCCTTCTTATCAGTAATATCCTTATCGCCTATGCCGGCAAAATCCTGGCGAAGGCAAAAGGCACCTTCAAGGCGCTTTTCATCCTAGGTCTGTTCCTAATGCTGTTTCAGCTTCTTTTCACCAATACCGGCAGGGTATACTTCTATATCCTCCCCGGGGTTCCCATTACCGATGACGGTGTCAGCTTCTCCCTGCTCCTCATGCTCAAGATGATGGCGGCCCTGTCTCCGTTGTCACTGATGCTCATGCTGACACCTATGAACGAGCTTCTAACCGCCATGGTGGATAAGCTGAAGGTGCCCTATCAATATGCCTTTGTGGTCATTACGGCGCTCCGCTTCATCCCCACCTTCTCCCATGAGATGGATCAGATCATGCAGGCTCAAATGTCCAGGGGCCATGCCACCGACACAAAAAATCCCTTTAAGAAAATCGGCATGGTTCTCCCTATGTGCATCCCGCTCCTTATTTCATCAGTCCGCAAGATCGAGACCATGGCCATATCCATCGAAACCCGTGGTTTTGGAACAGGCCCCAGATCTTACAGAAAAAAGCTCGAGTTTACTTTTCGGGATATGATGTTTATAATCATATGCGTAGCTGTTTTGGCATTAAGCCTTGTGCTTCGATAATAAGGAACAAAAAAAGACAGAATGTGTTCTGATCAATTTACGGCATTTTGGCTAAACACTTGATTTGAAGGTTGGGTGGTCATTTTGATAAAACTTCTTATGGGCAATGAAGCCATCGCCCTGGGTGCTATTAAAGCCGGCGTCAATGTGGTCTGCGGTTATCCGGGAACCCCTTCTACCGAGGTTCTTGAGACGGTGGCCAAGCATAATGACGGTTCCATTTATGTGGAATGGTCGGTTAATGAAAAAACCGCCATGGAGGTGGGTGCCGGTGCAGCATACTCCGGTGCCAGGACAATGGTCACCATGAAGCAGGTGGGTCTGAATGTGGCTTCCGATCCCCTGATGAGCCTGTCCTACATAGGCGTGAAGGGCGGTATGGTCATTCTCGTTGCCGATGACCCCGGGCCGCTATCCTCCCAAACCGAACAGGATACCCGACACTTCGCCAGGTTCTCAAATCTACCCGTTCTGGACCCCTCAACCCCCGAAGAAGCTTATGAAATGGTTCAATACGCTTTTGACCTTTCCGAGCAGGTAGGCCTTCCGGTTTTCCTTCGCCCCACCACCCGAGTCTGCCATGCTTGCTCCTCCATAGATACCTCCGACGAAAAGGAAACCCATACTCCTGAGGGCTTCATCAAAGACCCCAGATGGGTGATATTCCCTTCCCTATCCTATAGAAGGCATATCGAAATCGAAAAGCTTCAGGTGGCTTTATCTCTGATGTTCAGCCAAAGCCATTTCAACAAAGTATCTGGGAAGGGTACTCTGGGTATCGCCGCATCTGGCATAGCCTGGGCTTATGCCACCGACGTTATTAAGCAAATGGGCCTTGACATAAAGGTTTTTAAGGTGGGAACCCCTTATCCCTTCCCAACCAAGATTGCCGAAGGCTTCCTTGAAGGGCTGGAATCCTGTCTCGTCCTGGAAGAGCTCGACCCCGTTCTGGAGGAAGCCCTTCTCGAGACCGTCGCTGCAAATGGGCTTAAGACAAAAATACTGGGCAAAAAGAATGGCTACCTGCCTTTTGCAGGGGAATATTCCTTTGAGCTGATTCATAAAACCATCGCCGAATATGTGGGAAAGCCCCTGGAAGCATCCCACGAGGAACCGCTGCCGTCCCTTCCTGCAAGGCCGCCGGTCCTCTGTGCAGGCTGCCCCCACAGAGCCTCCTTCTACGCTGTTAAAAAGGCTATGAAGGGCATCAAGGCCGTCTTCACCGGAGATATCGGCTGTTATACCCTCGGCAACGCCAAGCCCCTCAATATGGTAGACACCTGCCTTTGTATGGGTGCTTCTGTCAGCGTCGCCCAGGGCATCAAACGGGTTGAACCCGACACCAAGCTGTTTGCCTTTATCGGAGACTCAACCTTCTTCCATACCGGTATTCCCGGCATTATCAATGCCGTTTATAATCAAACCGATATCTGTCTGGTTGTTCTGGACAACAGCACCACAGCCATGACCGGGCACCAACCTCACCCCGGAACTGCCAAGACCATGATGGGCAGTGTTTCGGAGAAAATCGATATTCCAGGCCTTCTCAGCGCTGTAGGCGTTACAAAGGTATGGCGGCATAACCCCTTTGACCAGAAGGGCGCTGTGGAGATTGTGAAGGAAGCCGCCAATATCAGGGGCGTGACGGCTATCGTCTTTGAAGCCCCCTGTATTGCCCTGGTAAAGAAACCCGAAGCCCTTGCAGTGGATCAGGAGAAATGCAGGGCATGCGGCCTTTGCATCAAAGAGATCGGTTGTCCATCCCAATATCTGACCGGAGACCGAAAGGTGCAGATCGAGCCCTCCACCTGCTATGCCTGTGGACTGTGCAAGAGCGTCTGCCCCTTCGGCGCTATAGGAGGTAAGGATCATGAGTCTTGACATATTGATTACAGGCGTTGGCGGTCAGGGCCAGGTTTTGGCCTCCAGACTCATTGCCGCCGCGGCCATCAATGATGGAAAGTTTGTCAGAACAGGAGAAACCATCGGCATGTCCCAGCGGGGAGGTTGTGTGGTAAGTCACATCCGCATTGGAGACAGCTGCAAGTCGGCCACCATTCCACTGGGCTCTGCCGACCTCATTATAGGCTTTGAGCTCTGTGAGACCGCCAGAATTCTCAACAGGCTCAAAAAGGACGGTAAGATTCTTCTGAATAATCAAATCATCAACCCTATAACCGTTTCTCTGGGTATGGAGGCCTATGACGCGCAGGCCATGGAAAGGGCCATTGAGAAGGCTGCTTCAAGCCTCATCACAGTGGACGGCTATGCTTTGGCTGAAGAAGCCGGGTCGGTAAAGGCCGTAAATGTTGTACTTCTGGGTGCAGCAGTAGGCTCAGGCTACCTGCCATTATCGAGGGAGTCTTTTCAAAAGGCACTGACAGAGAACATTCCTCCCAGGTTTCAGGAGTTGAATCAAAAGGCCTTTGAAGCCGGATATGCCTATGCCGCGAAGGCATTGAGCCTTAAGTAAGGGATCTGGCAGCTACCCCCCTACTACTTCGCCTTTTACGCTTAGAAAGTGCAGGATTTTGTTGAATCCTGCCGCAAGATGGTTTATGCTTTTAATGAGAATAGATTGGTCAGGAGAGATCAGCATGAGAGAAGAACAGTGGCCTTCAATACAGGCACTATTGTCCCGCGTTTTCCAACACAGCCCCTTCTACAGCAGGAAATTCAAGGAAGCCGGCATTGAACCGGAGGATATACGATCCTTTGAGGACTTTCAAAAACTACCCTTTTCAGACAAGGATGAACTGAGACTCGCATATCCCCTGGGACTGCTTTCTGTTTCCCAGGATGAGATCGTTCGCATTCACTCCTCCTCGGGCACAACAGGAAGCCCTGTAATCATCCCCTACACCAAAACCGACGTAGAGGATTGGGCCACCATGTCCGCCCGCTGCTATGAGATTGCAGGCATCACCAAGAAGGATGTCATTCAAATCACCCCGGGCTACGGTCTTTGGACGGCCGGCATCGGATTCCAGGCAGGTGCTGAAAGGCTGGGTGCCATGGCGGTTCCTATGGGCCCCGGAAACACCGAAAAGCAGCTTCAAATGATGATGGACTTAAAGAGCACGGTCATTTGCGCAACCTCCTCCTATGCGCTGCTGTTGGCCGAAGAGGTTCAACGCAGAGGTATCCGTGATAAAATTTACCTGAAAAAGGGTGTTATCGGTTCTGAGCGCTGGGGCGATCTCATGCGCAGCCGCATTCAGAACGAGCTTGGCATTGAGCTGTTCGATAT
>Ga0116192_1002035_pt1 | contig 13739 bp, 9 predicted proteins | sample AD_UKC113_MetaG_FD_89876 | JGI IMG/M metagenome (GOLD analysis project Ga0116192, IMG submission 89876) | Active sludge microbial communities of municipal wastewater-treating anaerobic digesters from Hong Kong - AD_UKC113_MetaG | ecosystem: Engineered > Bioreactor > Anaerobic > Digestate | place... | reverse complement strand
CACAAGAAACGTCGCATCGAGCTGCGATGAGGTAATTGATATAATCTACATCTGAAGGCTGCTTCGTTATAGGCACGTATATTATAGGCGTTGTCAATATATATAGATCTTTCTATAATAAAAATTAACTGCGTAACTCCTAATTGAGTGTCCTGGATTGTGGGAGAATGGGGTGATGGATGAAGGTCAGTCCATATAGAAGTAAATTTCAGCCCTAATTTAATTATTCATATTAATAACCGTTCCAAATCGTAATAGGTTTGAAATTTTTAAATCCATTTCGTTAAATAAATCAGGATTGCCTCGTGCTACTCGAGATATTGAATGGCCAATTATTACTAAAACTCGAGTTGCTTCTTTACCAATTTGATTTATTTCTTCATAATTATCAATAATCTCCTGATGCCCTAATAATTGACCAATAACTTTCAAGTCTTCTGGATTTCGAAAATAATAATGCATATAATCTTTAGAGTAGTTGAATAACCCCTTAAAAGTTTCTTTTACTAAGGAAAAACCCATTAGTCGTGCAATTTCCCATAACTTTTCTTGACTTAAACCTATTTGCCCATGATTAAAAATATTATTAAGATCTTGAGGATTGATTAAATCTCTCCAAATAAAAGAATCTGATTGTGAGTAATCAAGGAGAATATCTTCACCTGTCAAATCGTAATTCGTTAGTAAATATGCCAAACTAAATAATACATACCGTTCATCCTCATTTAGCCAATGTAACCGCCCCATATTCGACTTATTATATAAATATTCAGGATCTGATTCAGTGTCAACAGGAATATTTGATATTACAGTATAAAAGGTGCTTAATGCTGTTAAGGGCTCTAAAATTCTCTCCAAGGAAGAATCCCTTTCGGAAAAAAAATCATTTAACAGGTAATTATCAACAGTTTCTTTTTCTTCCGTTCCAATATAAAATATTTGGTCTCCTGGAATGAGATCTTCGATAGGAACTAAATCCAATTCATCATTCAATCCCTTTTTTCTAATGAGGGTTCTTTCTTTAAAGTAGATTTTTTCTATTACTCCATTTGAGAATTCAACATTTATGGATATTTTATTAATTTCCTGATTGTGTCCGGATGAATTATTATGAATATATGTAGATTTTGTAGGTTGGACTGGTTTTTTCTCCAATTCTTTCCAAATATTGCTCAATGTTTTAAAATCTTCATTTTGAGTGTCAGAATCTGAACTCAATTTGCCATATTCGGCTTTGATGGCGCTATTTAATGGAGATATTTCCACATCAGAAATATTGTCGCTAATATCTGACTCAATGGCTGGAATTGGTATCCTATTAACGAATTTGTTGTATGTGATTGATCGTTTCAAATCAGAATTACTAATTGGTGAATTCGATGATGACAACAAATCATTGCATACTTTGATCTGTGTTAATAGTAAATGCCCATTGAAACCAGGGTAACAGAAAAAAAGAATCTTTTTAAAAGGAAGTAAAAATATATCGAAGTATTCACCTAGAACAAGTTGATCGCCCTCCATCTTAAAAAACGGTAAGGGTCCAGGGAAAAGAATATTTTTAGTCTTTGCCTTTTTTGGAGGTAGTTTTGAAAGATTTTCTAGCGATTGTATTTCAAATTTATAGGTTAATGTCTTGATCTTCTTTTGGTTATTTCCAACGAGAATTATTTCCACTTTGGTATCATTTTGTGTTCCAAAATTCGTATTGATCTTATGAACACTATTTATCTCCATTACACCATCTTTGTAAAATACAAGTCGTAATAGTTCAATCTTTATTACGGATACATCATTGAAACATTCAAATCCAAGGGATCCAGAAATACAATTAAATCCACTGTTAATTGGAAGAAATATTTTTAAATAGACATTACCATCTTCAATATTCAAATCTGATTGTAAGAAAAAGGGAGAATATCTATTTAGTAGGTCATTTATTGTATTGGATGATTTTAAATTAATTTTTTTATTTTTTGCTAACAGAACGGGATTTTCATTAATTGTTAACCATACTTCTTCTTCGTTTTCTTCTATACTAATATTATGAATAAAAAAGACAATGGTTTCTAATGCCTCGAATAACACTCGAATTGTATTTGCAATCGCCTTATTGGTTCCACATTTAGAATTAAAATTAGAAAGAATAAATTCCTCTGTGTTTGATTCTCTGAAATTTCCTCTAGAAATATCAAAATACTCCTTAATGTCCGTAGATATTAAATTTAATAGAAATGATTGGAGTAGAGTTTTTTTCCTTATTGATTTGCACGTTGGGAGATTGAGTAATTCATTTTTTATATCACGGGCTTTATCAAGATCATAGATAATATCAAAAAATGATTGAATGATTGATGAATTTTGATTTGGTAATGATTCAATTACTAAATTCAATGGTAAAAACCTATAATTATTAGATGTATGAGAAAATAGTAATGTTTCACTTGGAGATAGAAAAGAATCAATAATCGGGGGGAATTTAATAATATTTCTTAAATATGAAGTTTTAGCAATAAGATCTTCAGAAAAATTTCTTCTGATAATTCTTAGGGAATCATAAAATTGCATTGTGCCATTGTGTAAATAATCCAATTGATTCTCTAATTTCCGAGGATAAGTGTTATTAGGGAAAATTATCGATAAATTTTTTAAGAGATTATTTGATGGATAATATACATCATCCCATAATTCTCCTTCAAATGATAAATTGACACAGTCATTACGGGGTTTTTGAATTTGATTAGATATTTTCTTACAAAATACTTTTCCAAAATGATATACTGCAATATCTAATTCAGAAAATTCAGATATCTTATTAAGAAAACTTTGAAGTTTCGGAACATATGGCCATGAAAAATGTAAAACTAATTTTATATTTTGGTTTTTCGTTTGTTCTATTAAATAGAATAATGCGTCAGGGTCAAAAGGTCGTTCATTAATTGATTCAATAATTATGAGTCCTGGTGACAATTTTTCAATATTATAAGCGCTTTGTTCAAATGTAATATTCGAATTATTTATAATTCCAGCTGGAATGGAATAAAAAGATGGAATAACTGCAATTTTTCTAGATGTATCTTTTCTACTTTTTAGTTTATTTTCAAGGTATTGCTTATATTCATTTTTAAAATTATTTTTACCATGAACCGGCGAAGTTTCAATTATAAATTCCTTAATATTACTACCTTCAACATCTAACTCACCTTTACAAAAAAGGATATCTTGTTCAAATAAGAAGAAAGGGTGTGTTTCAATATTGTTGTTGATATATTTTGTAAATAGAAGCGAAAAAAATATTTTTTGATAATTTTTATATTGATCTTGGAAGGATAATGGAGGGATTAAAACTATTACATCTTTTTTTTCATTTATTGCATATAATATAGAGACTAATGGAGTAATATTTAATGGACCTTGACCTACAATGATGTTTATTTGTTTTTGTAAAATAGATTCGATTATATCAAGAGATGTGTCAGATAGTTGGTCATTCCTTCCAGATAATACCTTGATTTGATCCCTACCCTGTGTGATGTAATGCAAAGATGCAATATTTTCTGGAGATAGATTGAAAAATGCCATATATTTACCTTATATATCCCTGATATGATGGCCACTTTGTTCCTTCTTTCCTACCTCTTAATGTTGCTCGGTCCAAGTTGTGATTAAATCTTTCGCATACAAATTCGGGAAGGTATGAACATGCTATACAGGCACCTCCTTCATCGTACAAACATCCTGGATCTTGAGGGCAATCATATGCAAATTCGAACACTTTCGAAAACCAATCGGAGAGATAATTGTCGTAGGTAAATTCCAATCCACCAATATTTATCGCATTTGTAGAATAGATAAAAAATGAGCCTTGTATTGGATATATTATCTCAGAAAGACTTTGATTGTCAAGTCCGGTAAAAATGGATGACTGTTGAATAAGTAAATGACAATATGTGTGTAGTAGTGTCTCGATGTGGATTCTTACATGGGGGTCTTCTCGAACAAGTTTTCTATAAGTGATTTCATCTTTGTTTCGAATATTCGAAAGATTAATATTCGCTTTTATGGTACTTTGGTTATCTAAAATCCAATTAATGAGTTTTTCATGATCTAATTGGAACAAAATTCCCTCTGTTTGATATTGTCTTACATATACTGTCGGGGTTTTCCGTTTTCCTTCATAGATAGGAGAAAATATAATAGGATCTCGACGAGTTGATCCTGCAACATTCCCAAGCATAGCTTGGACAAGATTAATATTTGATATATGTCGAATTCCGATTAAACCTTGGCTTTTAATCCAATCGTCATAATTTTTATTAAAAGATAATGGAGCATTTCGAATAACTGGAGATGATGAACCCGGAATTCTCGTAGGTGAAGAGCTATTTAAGAAATCTCCCTGCAAATCTTTTTCACTATAATCGATTGCTTTTACTGTCTCTAATACGTCTTGGATCTGGTATAATCCAAACCTAGTTTTAATTTTATCCGGATTTGGACTTTCTTTAATATGATTATACCCAACCTTTAAAAGAGTTTTAATTATTTTTAAAAATTGTTCTTGAGACCAAGATAGGTAATTGGTACAATCAAGGCCAAGCATTTCAGATAATTCATCAATTTTATCAAGAGCCCAAAATTGAGTATTATTCTCTAATGAACTTCTAAATTCAGGCAAATATAATACCGATTCATCATATGAGGGTCCAAAAATTTCATTAATTGCTTCAGCTAATACCCTTGCATCGGTATTTCTTCTACCATTACGGTCTAATTCTCCTTCTTGCGGAATATCCGGAATGACAATAATATAGGGATGCAAGACGGCTCCAGCTTTTGCTGAAGTAATTCGATATTTTCGAGGAGGGTTTAAACTAAGTGGTATATCATCAGATTGGAATTTTTTATGATTACAAAAGTAGATGATCAGGTTTTCTACATGCCCACATTTGTGGCATTTTATTGAATATGTGGCAAAATCATTTCTATCTCGCCAATTTAAAATTGATAATCCATTTTCCTCATTACAACCAGGACAATTAGAGAGTAAATTCGATGCACGATGCAATGGAACAAATAATCCGCATTCATCACAAACTGCGATAAAAGTAACTTGTCTTGGTTTTTTAGATGAATCGTGACCGCATTTTTTCCCTTTACTTATGACAAAATAATGATTACATACTGGACACATAGCAGCATTGGGAAAAACGGTAAAAATGCCTGATTTTCCTTCAGAATTTTTATCGTCAATAAATTTTAAGGATTTAAAATTGAGGTCAAAGGGTTGAAGGAGCGGTAATGTACCGCCCGCTCCCTGATTTCGCCTTGAAATAAGTGTGTTAATGGTTTTTACAAATGTTCTTCGAAACTTTTCAATATTTATTCCATTCAGAGCTTCATCGTCGTTCCATAATCTCTCGATAAGATAACTTCGTATTCCTTTTGAAAAGAATTGTTCTGGGTTTCCTTGAAAAAATGCACTATTTTCCTGAATTTGGTGGGTAATAATTGGAATCATGATTATTGAATTTGGTTAATGTATTGCTCATCGTCAGGCTTCAATTGCAAAATCAATTGTTTTTGAATACCTCTCATACCGGTTTGATTTCGATAATACGAATCGCCGCTATTATGTGAGAGAATATTAGGGAAAAAGGTATTATCTGAAAAAACAGTATCTTCAACGATAAAACTGATTCTCTCTTTGACTTCCCTCTCGATGTCAATTTCATTTTGTCCTCCATAAATCTCTTGAATCCCATTAATAATTTCTTTAATCTCTACTTCTTTTAAGGATTTAATATGTTTTTTTCTGTAAAGTGGTTCTCCTCGAATGTTCGAGATGTGATTGATTATTAGAGCACAAAAAATTGAATTCAAGGTTTGGTAATATCCTAGTCGGGCAGAACGAGTTATTGGGACCGGTTTGACCTGGTGGTCCAAGGTATCATGATATCGATAAAAATTCCGATAGAAACTATCATCTCTCACTCGAGTTGGATAAAACCAAACAATTATTAGACCCAATTTTTTCCTACCAACTCGGGATAGGGCCTGGATGTATTCAGAGGTCGAATAGGGGATCCCTTGAAATACCATGAAATTGAGTTCCTCAAGATCCACTCCATGAGATATCACAGAAGTAGCATATAGGGGATCAATAGTTAAAGTTTCAGAAAGAACTTTTTCAGGATTGTAATTTTTAATATAATCACGAACCTCATTCATTGCGACTTTTAATTCTTCGAGTTTAGAGTCTCCAGTTAAAACTTTACCTATGACTGAACCCGGGTACCTTTGCGAAAGCTCACCATTGATGATATAATCTCTAAATCGAGACATATCTTGAACATCCTGCTTTTTTAAATGATAGGTTACTGGAACAATAAATTGGGTAATGATATCTTGAGCTTCTTGAGGTGTCTTACATCCATATTTTTTTGTGAATTCATCTGGGTTTTTAAGAAGAGTCAATTGTGCCTCAATGATAAATTCAGCATAATATAATAGAGTACGAAGGGTTGCAGTGTGGTTATCCTGCATATTTGGCTTTAATCCACAAATAATACGTTTTGGTCCATTTAATTTTTCAAAGAAGAAGTCTTTACTTGATCCTATTCCTTCTGGAGAAGTTCCTGGGATAATAATCGTGTTTTTATTGTATAATTCATGAATTTGAGTTTTAGTGCCGTTTAATGTAGCACTCATTGCAATATGCTTAATTTTATGGTTGGAAGTCTTATTCACAATATATTCAATAAGACTTTCAAAATGAGATGAAATGGTCCCAAACCCTTCTTTTAATAAATGCATCTCATCTTGTATCGATAAAATTGGCCCGTCATGACCCTCCTCATCTCCCCCAATTTTTTTACACGAATAGGCTTCCTCTTTATTGTCTTCGCAGTAATCTCCTGAAGGTATGAATCCATGTTTATATGGGCATTGTGATCCAGATCCCCCAAGCAAATTTCTTGCCCTTCTTTGTGATGATAAACCTGCCCACTTATCCACTGTAGATACAATGACCGATGGACGCCATCTGAATATTTCTCTGTCTGAATAATAAATGAAAAATTCACGATTACATGAATTACATCGATGGACTATTCTTTTATGAATTTCATCATCATGTAAAGATACAATTCCTTCTTCTTTCTCCCTACAAAAAGGACATTTTGGAAGGATGAGAGAAGATGGAGCAGGTTCAATGACTTTTCCCCTATGATACAATTGAGATCTAATTTCAGCATATTTAGAAGGAAACTCTTCTGAATTACCAATGTAATAGCCTAATGAAAAAGGTTCTCCTTGAGGGAGCAAATTATTCTTTCGGATATCGTCAGCGTTAACTACAATTGTCGCAAGACGTTCTAATTGTTGAATTGATAGCATCCTCAAAGGAAATTTGACGATTGAATGTACTCCTCTATTATATCCTTTCATCCTATTGTAAAATAGTGCGAAGGTTATTACAGCAAAATATGCTTCGGATTTTCCTCCCCCAGTATCCACATGAAGTACATGAACCGTATCTAAATTCTCTCGTTTTACTATTGAACTCAACAAAGAGATGATGAAAACAATCTGAAATAGACGCCATTCACCATTGGGATTGTTTTGTTGTAGGTATGTCTGGTAAAAGGTTTCATTCATTAAATTGAAGGCAGATAAAACGTCCTGATTGTTTTCCAATAAATTTATCCCATTACTCAGTTCCTTTAACACCTGTTTAAATTGAATAATTTGGTCTCTTTTTTCAGATACTGAACGTTGTCTCTTCCCCTCTCTTATGAGAAATCCCTTCTGTGGTAGCGTATTTAGTTCTTCGTCAAAATCCGTTTCTAGTTTCCTGAATGCTATAAGTAACTTGTGCAATTCTGTTATTGATTCAGTTTTACTTCTTAACTTGTTAAAACTGAGAATACTATTTTCCAATGAATTTTTTGGTCGAATATTTGGTTGCTCAAATAGTCCATAATGAGTAGTTTTAAATGAAATACCTGGTTCTCTCCATTCAACCTGACAGTTTATTGGACGAAATGAATAGAAATACTTTTGATTATTCCCTTCATATTCATATTCATCAGAAAATTCCAAAACGTGAATATTTTCCAGAGAAACATTCATAACAAAATTGAATAATGTTCTTTCATAGGGTTGTTGGGGAATTGGATCAATACTATTATTTAATGCCTCGATGGAAATAAGAGAAGAAGTATCATCATATGATGATTGATATACCTCAATTGAAGCATTCCATAAATCAAGTGGTATCTTTTTTTCACATAAGGGATCTGAATTAATTTTCTCGACTACAGTATCAAATGGTATACAATATTTTCCCTTTAACGGATATTCAAGAGTAAATTCAAAAGAAAATGATTCCCTTTTCCAATTTCGTCCGATTAATTCATTATCAGAAGATTTAGGTTTATCTATTACTTCCTCATTCGTCGAAGAAGGCGATCTTAAATAATAGACATATCCATTTCCATTGATCTTAATTGAAGATTTTTTTGATAAACTAGATGTTTCTACTGGGAAGACGATTTTATGCATCTGGGCACGTATGATGTTTTCTTTCTCAATTTTGACCTCATCAATGTCTTCTATTTGAGGTTTTTTGGGTGCTAGTGAGCCAATAAAAAAACGATTACTAGGCCTAACGTTAATTTCTGTGTCTAAATCATGTGAACCTGAGCAACGAGCGATGATATATTGTAGCAGATCGCTTACAAAGGCTTTTTGAGAATCAATTGTCGTCATTTTTCTCTCTAATTTTTTATTAAACGGATAAAAAGGTTATTTACTCTTATTCATGATTAATAAGAAATCCTCTTCCGGGATCTCACGCATTGCTACTCGCAAATGACCGGACCACATTGTTTTATTCGTGATAAACTTGAGGTCATTAATAAGAGGTTTGAATTCAACAGGTTCTTTAAAAATATTCACCGGTTTCAGTTGAAATCGATATGGAAAGATTTCATCACCCATCTGTGGAGGGGGGATGAAGAGCCTACTCTGATCTTCAAAACATTTCTCCACTTGGAATGCCCCTGTGATTGCAGAGGGGAGAAGTGTATTTCCATGCTGTTCTGCCCGAACGTAAATAAGGATTTTATCTCCTGGTGCTACCCGAGTTAGAAGACTTTTTTTTCGCTTCGGCACACCCCAAATATCATTATTCCGAATGATTTCCCAATTTGGTCGGTTCGATGAAGCGATCCAATAGGACATATACTATCCTTACACTTTGTTCATTAAATGATTATCGAAATACGTTTACAATAATAGTACTATTAAACTATTGAGTAATTAGCAATGATTTAATTAAGAAAACCGATTATATCCTGAATTCCTTCTTTTTGGCCATTCTTCTTTATCATATACAGGTTTTATAAAAACCGTAACAATTCAGGTTTTAGAAAGTAATCAAAAATAGAGAAATCTACTTCTATAGGATTATTCCCCCATAATATATTTGTTTGTCATCTTTTTTCTGATAAAAAATCAAGGGAATTTAGTAAGTATTAAATACCATAGATATCTAATAGATATCTAATGAGAACTGTTCCATTCAATGTTGCTACAGAACTGAAGGTAAACAACATTTGTGGATTTTATAAACGAGAAGTCAAACCCTTTGGAACAAGTGCGAAAGTAGATTGTCCCAAGGAACATTTGGGTAAAACGGTTTATTTGGTTATTCTGGATAATGACGAATAATAGGACTTCCGAAATCAGTGATGAATCTATAGACGATTTACGGCGTAATATCCATCAATTAAAGAAAGAACTTAAAATTGAACGTAAACGCAGAATTTTAGCAGAAAACCAAAAAAATGAACTGAAAAAGGAAAATAAAAAACTCAAAAAAGAAATTGCAAAAATATTGAGTTCTGCACCTTTTCTTTCAGCATCAAGTAAAACAGCTGAAGCAGGAGGAGTTCCGAGTTCAAAGACCTTTTATCGCCGGAAGAGGCAGTGTGAAGAAAATAGGAAAAGTGGAGGTCAACCAGGGCATGAAGGAAATGGAAGGAAAAGACCCGCTTCAAATTCACCATCGATGAATATCCCCTTGGATTCATGTCCTGAATGTGGAACGCATTTGAATGAACCAGTCAACGGGGCGGAACAAACACGCACCATTACGGATATTCCATTTCCAAGGCACATCGTTTACAAAATCCATTATCCGAGGTATTGGTGTTCAACTTGCAAGAAATTAGTACGTGGAGAGTTGCCCTTACCGCCAAACCAGCAATTCGGACCTGCTGTAGCCTCTTGGATTGCTTATCATAGAATGTTAGGATTGACTATAAGGAAAATCCAATCCAGCCTCTTAGAAACATACGATATTCAAATGAGTGAAGCTACCATTCTGAAACTGGAAAGGTGGGTTGCAGATACTCTCAAAGAAGATTGCGAAAAACTCAAAGAAAAGATAATTCAGGAGAACAATATCAATGCAGATGAAACCTGTTTCAGAGTGAATGGAGAAAATGGATGGTTGTGGGTATTCACTTCGACAATTGGCTCATATTACAAAGTGGCACCAACTCGAGGACATTCGGTTCCCGAAGAAGTTTTAAAAGGTTTTAATGGCGTTTTAGGAAGAGATGCATGGAAACCATATGATGTCATAATGTGTTCAGGGCATCAGTTAGATCTTCTTCATGTGAATCGATGGTTGGAAAGAGCAGAAATAAAGCACAAAATTGAACCGCGAAGTTTATTAACCTCTCAACCAGTCAAAATACTAAGAAAAGGCAGACCTCCAGAAAAATTTCTTGAGTTTGTTGATGGAGTTCGTTCGATTCTAAAAAAAGCGGTAGAATATACTGAAAATGATCCTCCACCATCTTTGGATGAACGGAAAAATGCACGTGATAAATTTCAGGCTGAGCTTACGGGCTTGCTTGAACGAAAATGGGTAGATCCAGATGTTATTCGTATTTTCAAAGAACTTCGAAAACGGCAAGATATGTTACTTACTTTCATGGTCCATGAGGATGTTCCAGGGCATAATAATGATGCGGAACGTGCCATACGTCAGGGGGTACTTCATCGAAAAATTAGTGGGGGGAGAAGAACATGGCTCGGAGCTGAAGTATTTGGAGTCTTGCTTAGTATTTACGAAACTTCGAAGAAACAAAAGGAGAATTTCATGCAATTGGTGGGAAGAAAGTTAGGATTTGAAGCACCTGTCGAGAATGGCAATTGTTCAACTTCCTAAAGTTGAGTAGTTACATTTTATCTTGAGGACTCATTCAATAAAAAAGTGGATCTTGTCATTGAAGATAGCATAAAAACCCGGTTAAAAGATAGAATCATGCGGGAAACAGTATTTGCATGAAAGACTGGATTCTTTTTGTGGAAGATATTTTTCATGCATGCGTTGATATCGAATCCTATGTAAAGGATCTCACGTATGAATCATTTCTTGATGATAAACGGACACGGGATGCAACAGTCATAATTTACTCATTATCGGTGAGTCAGTCAAACATATCCCTTCTGATATTCTAGACTCATATCCGGATATAGAATGGCGAAAGATCGCTGGTTTAAGGGATATTATTGCTCATTCATATTTTAATATAAAACCTTCAATCCTCTGGAATATTATCGTAAGCAAAATTCATCCCTTGAAAAATGTTGTTGAGTCCATTCTTACTGAACAAGCAGAAGAGGCATGAATACTGGCGGGTGAGTATTGGCGTCTTTACGTTCTGATGGAACTCATAAATATTACAATCTCATGTATTAATGAGGCTTTGGTGAGAGGTATTAATCATATCTCTTCCGACGATACCTCACCCTGTTCTGCTACCGTCACCGAACCAAAAACCCGGGGGTTTCCAGCACTCATGCAGCATGGAGATAATCCGGTCCGGAGCAGGTCCCTTCCCTTCAGCCCCTGCGGTCGCCATCTCAATGACTTGTAATGAGCCGTCCCTTCAAGAATAATTGATTATCTATCGTCGGGATCCGGAGCACACACTGAAATCTAAACCTGAGCGGACAGGACTCATAGGTGGGAAAATACGAAAATCGGTAACGAAGCGATACTATGGGAAGACCTATTATGATATAGATTATAACTATTTCTCACATAGGTAATCGTATGCTTCATGCAGTCAGACAGCGAGTGACAATCGGGCAGGATGGAACTATTTCACTTCATGTTCCTGAATTAAAACCGGGATCTCTTGCTGATGTAATTATTTTGGAGGCCCCTGATCAGAAACCAAAAAAAGGACTTACATCGTTTATTGGGAAAGGGAAGGGGTGTTATAAATCTGTCGATGAAGTGGATGATTTTATTCGAAATGAGCGAATTTTATGGGATTGAGCAACACTATTTCTGGATCCCGGATTTATCTGGACACCAATATTTTTATTTACGCAATAGAAGGCTACCCGGAATACCAGTCAATACTCACCTCACTTTTTCGTCTTTTTGATGAGGGTACATACAGTGCGGTAACAAGTGAACTAACCCTCGCAGAAGTTCTCATAAAACCAATGAAAGAAAATAAAAAAGAAATTCAACAGTTATATGAAGAACTATGAAGACCATCAGATGTTCTCACTATCTGCACTATTGATCGACAGATCCTTATTGATGCTGCAAAGATTCGGGCATCATCGGATACTATCCTTTTGCCTGATGCAATTCATCTTGCTTCTGCCCGAAACCAAAATTGTTCTTCTTTTATTACCAACGATAAACGGTTACGGAAGATTGATTCTTTTCAGGTAGTTATTTTATCTGAACTATGAAAGAAGCAACTCATCGAATTCTATGAAAAACCGGTTCATTTTAGGGAGTGAATCCTCAATGAGAATGGTATCCGGCTTTTCACCGTTCATATCTTTCACTCCGGAATATCCGCCCGGAATGGAAACGACAGTTCATTTCCGAAAATTCTGTACTAGTTCTTCACCTTCCACATCGGGTGTTCCGAAATATTGCTTCGACTGAACCCTTACTCTGTTCTGCTACCGTCACCGAATCAAAAACCCGGGGGTTTCCAGCACTCATGTAGCATGGGAATAAGCCGATCCGGAGCAGATCCCTTCCCTTCAGCCCCTGCGGTCGCCATCTCAATGCCTTGTGTTGAGCCGTTCCCTTCAAGAATAATTGATTATCTATCGTCGGGATCCGGAGCACACACTGAAATCTGGTTTACACTGACTGATCTCATTGGTGGTAAGAGAACTGAGGGAAAACCCTCATGAAATACCGATCCGGGGATCACCTGTAAATATCCCGATTAATTGCCTGGAGAAAAATGGAAAGGAGAAGAGTAATCAGTTATACGGATGGAATATGGAGGGTTGTTTTCAGTTTCTCGATATCCGATTTATCAAGACCGGTAGCTTTTATCACGAACTCAGTATCCATACCCAGAGAAAGTAGGTTTTTAGCAACAGTTTCTCTCTCCTGTTCCCTCCCTTCTTCCAATCCTTCCTCTTTTTGCTTCCTGCATTCTTGTCGCCTGATCAGGAAAAAACATCTCTCTTGCTTCATAGCCTGGATTCCCGAGGAGACATAACGATAAATCCTCATATTTTCTAGGAGTTACGCAGAACAACCTCTAAAAAAATTTATAGCGCATATTTTGGGTTCTGAATATATTCTGAAATTCCAACTTTTATGATTTGCCATTGAGCATCGTACGGAGTAACACCATTCAAAAATTTATTGACTTCGAATCGTAAAT
>Ga0116192_1002033_pt1 | contig 13765 bp, 14 predicted proteins | sample AD_UKC113_MetaG_FD_89876 | JGI IMG/M metagenome (GOLD analysis project Ga0116192, IMG submission 89876) | Active sludge microbial communities of municipal wastewater-treating anaerobic digesters from Hong Kong - AD_UKC113_MetaG | ecosystem: Engineered > Bioreactor > Anaerobic > Digestate... | reverse complement strand
TCTTGCCCACCCCGGTTGGGCCCGCCAGGAGGATGTTGGATTTCTCTATCTCGACCCTGGGCGAGCGCGTCCGAGCAGAAAGGCGCTTGTAGTGATTGTATGCTCCAACTGCGAGGGCCTTTTTGACCTCATTCTGGCCAATAACATACGCGTCGAGCTGCGCGTAGATCTCCTTGGGGCGCAGCGGCCGAAACCCGGTCCACGGTAGATCACCCTTCGACTCACGCACGAGCTCTCTACCTCTCTCGATGCATTCATCGCAGATGTATGACCCGTCCAGTCCCTTGGCGAGAAGTCCGACTTCACTCGACTTCTTGCCGCAGAATGAGCAGGACGGTTCGTCACTACTGCGGTTGGCCATTCCTGTCAGGCGTCTCGACGTCACCAGTGACGCCAATCTTGGAGATGACCTGATCCACAATGCCGTAATCCATGGCTTCGGTCGCCGACATGAAGAAGTCACGCTCTGTATCGCGTCGGACAACATCAAATGGCTTGCCGGTATGAGAAGCCAGGATATGGTTCACCGACTCCTTGATCCGCAGGATTTCCTTTGCCTGTATCTCGATGTCGGTCGCCTGTCCCTGAGCACCGCCCCAGGGCTGGTGAATCATGATGCGTGAATTGGGCAGCGCGAAACGCTTGCCCTTGCGGCCAGCAGCGAGCAGGACTGCGGCCAGACTGGCCGCCTGTCCGAGGCAGATGGTCGACACCGGTGCGTTGATGTACTGCATGGTATCATAGATGGCCATGCCCGGCGTGACCTCGCCGCCAACACTGTTGATATACAGATAGATATCCTTGCTGGCATTCTCGGCTGTAAGATAGAGCATTTCCGCAACTACAAGGTTGGACACCTGGGTGTCAATCTCACCACCTAGAAACACGATCCTGTCCTTCAGAAGACGGGAGTAGATGTCATACCCCCGCTCTCCATGAACCGTCTGTTCAACAACATATGGAATAACGCTCATGCTTCCTCCTGTGCAGTCTTCGGCGCAGTTTTCACGGCTACGCTGTCGACAATCAGGTCGCGTGTCCTTTCCCAGACTATCACGTTCCCTGCCGTCTTTCGGCCCACCTCTGTCGAAGCGTCGATGCCGGCCTTGGTCAGGTCCTCGCCATGTTCGCTGACGTACTCGTCAATTGCGGCGTCGTCAGCTGCAATACCGCAGGCCCGTTCCGTTGCCTCCATGAGAAGATCCCTCTGGAGGGCCTTGACGGCATCGGCCTCCACGTCCTTCATTAACTGCTCCGGTGTAATGTTATTGTACTTCAGATACTCGTTCAGAGAAAGACCATTGCGAGCGAGGCTCTCCTTGATTTCACCAAGACGCTGTTCCGCCGCTTCGCGGCGGACGTACCCAGGAAAGTCTATGCCAAGCTTTTCTGCGGCCGCGTCGACGGCACGCGTGAACAGTGCGTCCTTGCGAGCCTCTTCAGCCTTGCGGCGTTCATCATCTTCCAGCGTCTGCCGAAGGTCCGCTAGAGTCTCAAAGGCGCCAACGCTCCGCGCAAAGTCATCATCCACTGACGGGACGTGCTTCTCGGCAACACTCTCGAGGGTAATATCCCCTTCCATGGAACTTCCTGAGAGCTGAACGCTGAAATGCCTGGTCTCGCCCGGGAGCATTCCCACAAGATAGGGCTCGTAGGCTTTCCCGACCTCGCCCTCGCCGACGGTCAATTCCGTGTGATAGGGATTGGTAGACTTCTCAGTCTTGATAGTCACGGTCGCTGCGTCCCCTGTACCCGCGGCTCCCTCCTTGGGCGATGTCTCGGTCAGTGCCTCGACCAGCGCACTGATGCGACGCTCCACTGCCCTGGTGACGTCGACCGGTTCATCCTCAACCTCGATACCGTTCCAGAATGCCTGGTCTGTCCTCGGAAGCTCGAAAACGCGGACCTCCAGCTTCAGCTCATCGTTCAGCTCTTGACCCACGGTGGAACTGACGATCTCAGGCTCGAAAATGAGAGCGTCCGCATCGCTCTGATCTTTGAGGAAAGCCAAGTACACCTGTGAAGCAGCCTTCTGAACTACCTCGTCCTTGAGGTCCTCATTGCTCACGTACTTGGCAACCATGCCAAGGGGAGCCTTGCCGGGACGGAATCCGGGAACGCGAAGACTGCGCGCCTTTGCCTGCAGGGCCTGCTGGCGAAGCGCTGAAGTCTCCTCGGGAGCGAACGTCGCAGAAATGACGGTTGAGTTGCCAATCTTTGTTGCCGCGGTATATTCCACAATCTCCTCCATATTGGTGCGAAGGGCGGGAGTTGAACCCGCATGGAATTACCCACTGGATCCTAGGTCCAGCGCGTCTGCCAGTTCCGCCACCCTCGCTGAATACTTGCTGACACACATCGCAGGGAACTGAATCTTCGGGCAAGTGGTGGTGGGTCGTACAGGACTTGAACCTGTAACCGCCTGATTAAGAGTCAGATGCTCTACCAATTGAGCTAACGACCCACAACTTGAACAGCACGATTATACGAGATTCCGTGAACGTGTCAACCGTGTGCCGTTCATCCAGTCAGGGTGCCCAGCGCTGTGGCGCGCCCAGCAGGAGTCGAACCCGCAACCCGCGGATCCGAAGTCCGCAGCTCTATCCAGTTGAGCTATGGGCGCTTAATCATTCAGCATACTGGTGCGCTTAGCAGGACTCGAACCTGCGGCCTACGGATTAGGAATCCATCGCTCTATCCGCCTGAGCTATAAGCGCGCACGACGACCTGCCCTTGGGGGTTTCCAGCCACCAGCACGTTCTGGGGTGGGTGAGGAGACTCGGACTCCCAACAACCGGATCCACAGTCCGGTACTCTAACCAATTGAGCTACACCCACCATGTGTACCTGGCGAGCCCAGCAGGATTTGAACCTGCGACCGACGGATTAGAAATCCGTTGCTCTATCCAGCTGAGCTATGGGCCCATGGTCGGGGCGAGTGGATTCGAACCACCGGTCTCATGGTCCCAAACCATGCGCGTTACCAAGCTACGCCACACCCCGAGCACCTAGAGAATACACGCAATCAGCCAGAAATCAAGGACGCAGACTGACCTTCGCCTCAACGATCGACAGCAGACCCTCGATCGCCCGGGACCGATGACTGATCCTGTCCTTCACTTCGGGCCCCAATTCGGCAAACGTATTCGAATACCCGTCGGGGACAAACAACGGGTCGTACCCGAACCCTGACGTTCCTCGAGGTTCGGGCCTCACGATGCCCTTCACTCTTCCGCACGCGGACACGCACTGTGGCACGCCAGGAAGAAATGCAACAATCCAGCAGACGAACCAACCATGCGCGAGCGGTGTCCCCTGGTCCAGAAGGAACCTGGACAGCGCAGCCCGCTCCAAGAGTCCTGCATATGAGAAGCGGGCCGAATGAACTCCGGGCATGCATCCGAACTCCTCGAGCTCCAGTCCGGAGTCATCTGCCAGAATGATGTCCGTACCTTCCTCCGAGGATGGTTCACCCCGCATCCCGGAACGTGCCTTCCGGTAGGCGTTCTGGTAGTAGGTTGCGCCGCACTCGACAACATCGCCCCCTGCCAGCGGCTCGACTGTCAGGTTATAGCCCTGAGCTGCCAGGATGCTGCGAAACTCGTGCACCTTGTGACTGTTGCCAGTGACAACCCTCAGGTTCAAAGGTCGGCGACCTCGACGGAGCTGACATAGTCACCCAGGAACAGATGGGCCTTGTCGAGAAAATCGCCTGCGTCGCCCGTCGTCAGGAACCTGTCCGGATGCACAGAGCCAGTTTTCAGGCGACACTTTTCGAGAACCAGCCCCACCTCGTAGGCAAGCTCCTTGCTCGGGTCGACGATTTTGACCGAAGGGCCAAGGATGCTCTCCATGAGCCGCGTAAGAAAGGGAAAGTGCGTGCACCCCAGGACGAGTGTGTCCGCGCCGAATTCGTGGACGGGCTTCAGGACATCGGAAGCATAGTCTGTGACGTCACGACCGTCGATCGTTCCTGCCTCAATGAGATTGACCAGCTCCTGGGATTGCAGTTCTATCATGTCGACCGTAGGGTCGAGCAGGCTCATGGCGCGCAGATACCCATGTCTGCGGGCAGTTCCCGGTGTCGACAGCACGGCTACCCTGTTGTTTCGCGTTGCCAGTTGCGCGCTCTTGACACCAGCCGATATCATGCCGAGCACAGGTACGCCGACACGCTGCTGAATGTCAGGGAAGATCGCGCTGGATGCCGTATTGCACGCAACCACCACAATGCGTGCCCCGTGCTGCTCCAGGTACCCGATGATTGCGGTTGCTCGTTCAATCACCTGCTCGCGCGGCTTCGTGCCGTACGGAAAAAACCGTGAGTCGGCTACGTACATGACCGCTTCTCTTGGAAGCCGGTTCTTCAACTCCCGTACGACGGCCAACCCACCAACCCCGGAATCGAACACACCAATATAGGAGTCCATGCTCATCCTTTCATCGACAAAGATACAATGACAGCGTCCACGATGGCCTGTGCGGCTTTCTGCTGGCCCGCATCGCTCTTGAGCAGGCGCTCACCGGAGACGGTACTTATGTCGGCACACTCCACCAGCACGGCGGGCATCGCCGGCGTTCCACCGACCCGTTCAAGCGATACCCTCTGAATGCCGAGGTCCGGCCTGCCGAGTGCAGCGAGCAGCGCGTTCTGGAAGGCTTCTGCGACCTGCAGCGAATCCTGTGCCCAGTAGTACGTGCGGGTACCTGCTGCGTCGAGGGCGGAACCCGCCACGCTCTGGTGTATCGAAACAAACAGGTCTCCGGCAGAAGAGTCCGCAATCAGGGTGCGGTCCTTGGCCGCGGGAGTGGCGACCGAATCTTCTGAGGTTCGCGTGAGGATCACGCGGGCACCCGCGGCCTCGAGAAGCTCGCTTACCTTGAGGGCTATCGCAAGGTCCGCTGCAGACTCGGTTAGCCCACTGGGCCCAGTGCTCCCATGGTCGAAGGTGCCAGCAGCGCCGGGGCTGCCATGGCCTGGATCCACGATGATCGTCCTGCCCGCCAGCTTCCCCGATGCGGCAGCGCCAAGCGCCAGCACAAGGCTCTGCGGCAAAGGCGTTCCGATCTTCACCTCGGAGACCGGAGCACTCACGCGCACAATGACCGCAGGCGGTTGTTCCCCCGACCGAGGCCGTGACGACACCGAGGCCCACTGTGTCAGCGTCTGCGACCCTTGCAGCTTGACGGCAGACGTCCCCTCCACCTCAAAAGTGCAGGACGTCGCATCCGCAGTCTTGGAAACACGCAATGGGAGTGCAGACACGAGAGTCACAGTCGCCGTAGCCCCTGTTCCGGAAACAGTCATCGACGTAATCACCGGATCCATGAAAATACCGCTGGCATTCGCCGTTGCTTCGAGGCCGAACATGTGGGCGGCAGTGGCCACTGGCACATAGAGCAGTCCGTTGAGCAGGTGCGGCGGAGCGGCCATTTCCTCTCCCCAATGACTGGTACCTTGCGCGATTTTCAACGTGCGCAATCCGTCCTTCAGAACATACTGGCGGTCTTGAACCGTAAGGCTGGTCTGCTGATTGGCTGCATCCCACGACAGCATCAGCCCAAACCTTGCCGCAAGGTCCGCAAGAGGAACAAATGTGGCGCCGTCCGCAAAGAACGTCTCCTCGCTCGCGGCAAGGAGCTCGTTGTCGAGAAAGACGGCTTTTGGCGTGGCCTTCTCGTCCGTCGCGCTAACCATGATGCTTACGATCGAGCCCGTGCTCGAGTGTGTTTCCGTGAACGATCCCGCCTTGAGGTAGATGAGGACCTTGGAGACAAACCCGGCTGACGTTGCCCAGACTCGAACAGTGGAAACTTGTCGCGTCGGAATCCCGGAAATGCCGGCCTGGGCAGACTGTACAAGCCTAGGCAAGCTTACCTCCAGGCGCTCCGGGTTGTGTGCCTTCACGACCGAGAGCCCGGTCTTGTCGCCCTCGACGTACATCGTCACCCTGGTCCACCCGTTGGACGAAGTAGCCTCAATTCCTGTGAGACTGCACACTGCGCCCCCTGGACCCACTCCGCCGATCGTTGTTGTCCCAGACACAGCCACCCAATCCGTAAGCGAATCCGTGGATGCCAACTGAACAAATATAGTCTGTCCATCCGTCGCAACTCCCACAATCGACCGACCCTTGTCGACCACGTGCGCGGTACCATTCGTCGACAACGGAGTCGCGACAGCCCTGACGGCCGTATCGACAGCGATCAGGTTCTTCCCAACAGTAGCAACCATGAGTGCCGCAGGAATCTGATCGTGGGAACTGAGGAGAGATGCGTTGACCCAGCCCGATGTCTCCTGGCAGGTGACGAGACACCACGTTTCCTTCTGGCTGTTGAGGCAATAACCAGTGATTGTGACCGCTGTGCCTGCCATGAAGCTTGCCAGGCGTCCATACACGACCGATGGCCCCTCTCGCATGACAACTGCCTCCGTGAGTCTTGAAGCCAGCGGAAGTTTCGGCTTCCACAATCCAAGGAGAGAAGAACGTGTCCAGGTCGACGGTGACGAGGGAGGTGTGGAGACGGACTGAACCCTGACGACCCACGAAGCAACAAAGCCAGTCGTCTGTTTAAGCTTCAGAGACGTGCAGTCAACCTTGTACCACACCTTGCCGGAACTGTCCTTCGCTTCAGAGAGAATGCGCAGAGAAGTGCGCGCCTGTATGGTTGTGAGCCGCGTGTAGGATATTCCCGGGCCACTGCGCACCGACGTTCCGTCTTCGACTGCCACGGCATACCTGGTGGCCGCCGTGCTCGTGGTGCTGCTCGACGGCTTGGATACTGCCACACTTGCCGGCGGAGTCACGTTGCTGGAGGAAGTTGGCGATGTGGAAGAAGCCGTTGTCGCTGGGCTAGATGCCAATGCCGGAGTGTAGCTCACCAGCCATCCAGCCACATACGCTGTCGCCCCCGCGCCGATGCGGACTCTGTACCATGTCCTGCCTGAGGCATCCTTGGTAGTGCCGTCGACCTCAAACTTCTCCCCCTTGTGCCCAACACGAACGATGCCGTAGGAGGTGCCGGCTCCTGAACGCAGGTTCGCCTCGTCTGTAACAGTTACGGTGGCAGAGGCTGCCACCGAATGCCCCCCCAACGGCACGAGCATGACTGCAGCAAGGGCCAGGGCGAGAAGCACGCACAGCACACGTCTCTTCATCGCATGTACCCTCGGATTTCGCGAGCCACCCTCTTTCTCTCTGACTGCTCGCGGGAGCCTTTGGTCGTCAGGAACTTGCCTACGGCGAGATCCACCTTGACGAGACCTTCATCCGTGAGGACCAGCGCAGCCGGTACAACGGTAAGCCCTTGCTGGCTTATCAAGGTGGCCAGCCTTGTCAATTCATGCCGGTGGAGAAGAAGTCTGCGCCGGCGCTTGAGTTCGCTGTCCGGCACTTCAGCAAACGCATACGGCCCGATCGACATCTGCACGAGGAACAGTTCGTGCCCATAGAACCTGCAGTACGAATCCCCAAACGAGAAGGTGCGCGAACGAATCGCCTTCACCTCCCAGCCACGCAACTCGATGCCCGCCTGGAGACGTTCGATCGTCCTGAAGTTGTGTTGTATCCTCTTGTTGGAGGTGATGATTCCGGGCTTATTGGCCATAGTTGCGGGCGAGCTCTCCGAGCACGGATTTGAAATCCTCAGGCAGCGAAGCGATGGCGTGCACCTCCCTTCCGGTCCCCGGAGAAACAAAGGACAAGGCGAACGAGTGCAGCATCTGCCGCTTCACATCAAGGTCCGGCTGAATCTTGTACCCATAAGTATAGTCTCCAAGCACGGGATGTCCAATGTAGGAGCAGTGAACCCGGATCTGGTGGGTTCTGCCCGTCTGGATGCGTATGCGAAGCAGGGAGGCACACGCCGAAAAGTTGCGGACGACTTCGAAGGTCGTGCTCGACGGTCTGCCAGAGCTGGCGGCCTGACGCAGCAGGAGTCCGCGCGAGCGTATCGCCCCTATGGGAACGTCAATCCGCCCGCGCTTCTCCGTAAAGGTGCCGGTCACAAGCGCCACGTATTCTTTGTTCGCACTGTGTTCTCCAATCTGGTCACGCAGTGACACCCAGGCGCGCGCCGACCGTGCGAGCACCATGACGCCGCTCGTATCCTTGTCCAGCCGGTGGACCACCCCGGGCACTTCCGCCTCGGTTCCGTCATACAAGCTCATTCCACTTGCAAGTAGGACTCCGCTGAGGGTCCCGGCGACCTGGCCTTGCGCGGTCATGACCGGGAGACCTGACGGCTTGTTCACGACGATCGTATCGTCATCCAGGTAAAGAACAGGGACAACGAACCCATCCGCCTCAAGCTCCAGCATGGTGTCCCCACCGCTCGGGAAACATCAGGGCCAATCCGCACAGGATGGCACCCACAGTCACAAGGCAATCTGCGACATTGAACACGGACCAGCCGCGCACCCAGAAGAAGTCCGTCACCTGTCCTGTCGCAAGCCGGTCGATGAAGTTGCCCAGAAACCCGGCAAAGATGAGGAGGAATCCCGCCGCCAGACCGCGCTCTCCGTGACATGTTGCCCATCCGAGGGCCAGAGCCACAACGACGCCGAGCAGTGCATTCAGGGGTACGATCCAGCGGCTGTCGCCAAACAGGCCGAATGCGACGCCCCTGTTCATCGTGAGCACCAGGCCAACGGGACCGGCGATTCTGGGGCGACCCGCAAGCACATGGCGTGCCAGTTGTTTGGTGCCCTGGTCCAGGAGGACCAGGATGCACACAACTGCTATTGATCGGACGATCACGACTGGCTTGCTCACAAGGGCTCCTTCGCAACCGGGCTATCAACACCGACAATTTCGACTTGCTTGTTGCGCTTCGTCTGCCCGCTGACGATACGGACATGAGAAGGCGACACATGGAACCAGGCAGCCAGCACGTGGACAAGCTCCTCGTTTGCTCTTCCGTCTGTCGCCCGTGCGTGTACGTGCGCTCTCCATGGATCCCCTGGTAGGACATCCGAGCGACTGCTACCCGGAGTTACATGAACAACAATGTGCATTGCACCTCCATGGAACACAACTGGGCCGTCCATCCCGACAACCGGGGGAAGACGGCCCAGGACTGCAGACGCGGCAGGACTACTTCTTCGTCAGCAGATGACAGGACACAGTGTGCCCCGGCGAAACTTCGACCGCCGCCGGCTCCTGCTCCTTGCACACGGGCATCGCATACGGACACCGGGTGCGGAAGTGACAGCCGGAGGGCGGATTGACCGGGGATGGGACATCCCCCTGCAGAATAATCCGCTCGCGCTTGACCTCCGGGTCTGGAATCGGCACGGCAGACAGCAACGCCTGCGTATACGGGTGCAGCGGGTGATCGAACAGCTCGTCGTTCTCGGCCGTCTCTACGATCTTTCCAAGGTACATGACTGCTACGCGGTCCGACATGTGGCGCACAACGGCAAGGTCATGGGCAATGAACAGATATGTCAGGTTCAGGCGCTGTTGGAGTTCCTGCAGCAGATTGATGATCTGCGACTGAATGGAGACATCCAGTGCTGAGATTGGCTCATCGAGCACGAGAAGCTCCGGGTTCAAAATCAGCGCACGAGCTATACCAATTCGCTGCCTCTGGCCGCCCGAGAACTCGTGAGGGTAGCGCTTCTCATACTCGGGGCGCAGGCCTACCGTCTCCATCATCGCCGTGACCGCCTTGCGCCGCTCATGCCGCAGCCCGACACTGTGGACATCAAGAGGTTCCTGAATAATGTCACCAACCGGCATGCGCGGATTCAACGAACCATAGGGGTCCTGAAACATGATCTGCATGTTGCGACGCAGAGGACGCATCTGGTTGGGCGTGTACTTCGTGATGTCCTTGCCTTTGTACACAATCGCGCCGTCTGTCGGCTGCAGCAGCTTCAGCATGGTGCGTCCCGCTGTCGTTTTTCCCGACCCGGACTCGCCGACGAGGCTTAACGTTTCACCCTGATTGATGAAAAAGTCGATGCCGTCTACCGCCTTTACCGATGCGACCGTCGTGCTGAAGACGCCGCCCTTCACGGGGAACCATTTCTTGAGCTTCTGGACTTCTACAAGTCTGGTAGCCATAGTTGTCACTCCTCGCCGTCTACGGCTCGATGGGATGGAAGCAGCGCACCAGATGCCCAGGCGTCAGCTCCAAAAGTTCGGGCTCCTCAGCCCTGCACTTCTCGGTTGCAAACGGGCAGCGCGGGTTGAAGCGACAGCCATTCGGCATGTGGTATGGGGATGGCACCATACCCTCAATGGCGGGGAGGGGTTCGTTTGTCCGCCGCTCGGTGAATTTGGGAATCGATTGGAGAAGCCCGTACGTGTACGGATGGCGCGGGAACTTGAAGATCTCTGTCGCAGAGGCATTCTCTACGATCTTGCCCGCATACGCGATTGCAATCGTTTCCGCCATTTCCGCAACCACGGCAAGATTGTGCGTGATGATAAGGATTGCCATGCCGAGCTTCTTCTGAAGTCCCCGCATCAGATCAAGGATCTGGGCTTGAATGGTGACGTCAAGCGCTGTGGTTGCCTCATCCGAAATCAGCAGTTCGGGATTCGATGACAACGCCATGGCAATCATGACCCTCTGCCGCATGCCTCCGCTCAGTTCGTGTGGATACTGACGGTATCGCCGTTCGGGCTCGGGAATGCCCACAAGATGAAGCATCTCGACTGTACGCTTTCTGGCCTCAGCTTCGTCGATCTTCTGGTGAAGCGTGATCGCTTCGCTGATCTGGTCGCCCACCGTGAATACGGGGTTCAGCGAGGTCATCGGTTCCTGAAAGATCATGGAAATCTTGTCGCCGCGGATGAGGCGCATCTCTTCCTCAGATTTCTTGAGAAGGTCTTCTCCATGGAACATGATCTCTCCGCTGATGATCTTGCCAGGGGGATTCGGAATCAGGCGCATGATGGATAGCGCGGTCACAGACTTGCCGCAGCCAGACTCTCCAACCAGCCCCAAGATCTCTCCACGGTGAATGGTAAGGTCTACGCCGTCTACCGCCGGTACGACACCATCCTCTGTGTAGAAGAACGTACGAAGATTCTTGACATCAACGAGCACTTCTCGATTGTCCACAGGACCCTCCCTACAGCTTCAGTTTCGGATCGATGGCATCGCGCAGTCCATCGCCGAAGAAATTGAACCCAAGAACAGTGATGAAAATGGCAAGGCCCGGATAGACAATGAGGCGTGGAGCATTCCAAATGAACTGCTGGGCATTCTGCAGCATGTTTCCCCAACTGGCGAGTGGAGCCTGAATGCCAAAGCCGAGGAAGCTGATGGACGCCTCGTAGATGATGGAACTGCCGATTCCAATTGTCGTAGAGACAATGAGCACTGCGAGCGTGTTCGGAAAGAGGTGTCTCCACATGATCCTGTTGGCGCTGGCCCCGATTGCCCGGGCGGCCTCAACGTACTCCTGTTCTTTGAGAGACAGGGCGAGACCTCGCACAAGCCGCGCATCAGACATCCACCCGAAGACGACGATGACCATGATGATCTGCCACATACCCTTGCCCATGACACTGGCGAGGGCAATGAGCAGCGGGAACGTCGGGATGGAAAGCATGGCATCCGTAAACCGCATGAGCAGGTTGTCCGCCCAGCCCCCGTAATATCCTGCCAGCAACCCGATGAAGGCGCCGATGAGCGTCGCGCTAACCGCAGAAACAAACCCGATGAACAGAGAGATACGGCCACCGAAGAACATTCGGGCGAGTACATCGCGTCCATAGTCATCGGTTCCAAGCGGGTGCGCCGAAGACGGTGGATTGAACATACCCTCGAGCCCTGAGATCTGTTCGTTGGGATCTGCTCTCCACACCAAGGGTCCCACAAACACAAACAACATCATCAGAATCAGCATGACGGCGCCGGCCATGGCAAGCTTGTGGCGTGTCAGACGGTGAAACACCATGCCGACGTACGAATAGTCGTCAGAAGTCTTCTGTTTCTTCTTTGCTGCTACAGCCTGTTCTGCCATGGTGCCCCCCCTCAGCTGTACTTGATGCGTGGGTCAACCCATGCATACACGATATCCGCGATGAGATTGAACACGATTACCAGGACGCTCGTGAGCATGAGGCCAACCATGGCGGTCGGGTAGTCGCTCTTTGTTTCTGCGGCGATGATCAGGCTCCCCATGCCAGGTATGTTGAAGATCTTCTCGGTAATCGATGCACCGCCCACAATTCCTGGTACCGAAAGCGCAACAAGCGTCACGATAGGAATCAGAGCGTTGCGCAGGGCGTGCTTGTCAATGACCAGCCGTTCTGGAACGCCCTTCGCACGAGCCGTCCGAATATAGTCCTGTCGCACCACCTCAAGCATGGATGACCGCATGTAGCGGGTCCAGCTGCCGACGGACGAGAATGCAAGGACGAGTACTGGCATGACAAGATACTGCAACTGGTCCACGAAGCGCGTCCAAAAGGGCGCTTCCTCGAGGCCGGGCGTCATGATGCCTCCCGCGGGAAGCAACGGAGCCCCGCTGGGCCTCTTCAAGAAGACGCTGAACAGCATCATCATCATCAAACCGAACCAGAAGGTGGGCATGGACATTCCCAGAAAGCTGAAGACTGTGACCACATAATCGGTCACCGAGTACTGCTTTACTGCGGAGACAATCCCGATGGGCAGCGCAATCAGCAGCGACAGCAGGAACTCGATGCCCATGACACGGATAGTGACTGGTAACGCGCGTGCGATAACATCGCGGGCGCTGGACCCGGGGTACAGCAGCGATGGACCCCAGTCACCCTTGATGACGCCACTGAACCACTTGAAAAAGCGCAGGTACCACGGCAGGTCGAACCCCCAAGCCTTTATCAAGCGCTCGATGTCTGCCTTCTTGATCCTGGGGTTCTCGATCAAAGCCGCAAAAGGGTTGGGCACGAGCGAGAAGATACTGAACGACACAATCATGACAATCAGGATCAGTGGAATCATTCCCAAGACGCGCCGTATTACGTAGTCTCTCATATTGGCGGATACTCCTTTCGGCGGACTCTCTCTGAACTCACGTCGGGGAGAGCCAAGAATTGCATGAGCAAGGCGCAGCGATGATTGCCGGCAACCGCTGAACCCATCCCATAGTACTGCCAAGCACACCAACCTTGCGACGCCGCCACCCGGCATGGAACACCAGAACAGCGGCACGGAGCTTTTCTTCTGCCCAGTCCTTCAGTACTCGACTGATTTCCCCAAGCCTCCCTCTGTCAGGCACCTCCCCATCCACTCAACCTCCGGGAAGATACTGCAGCAGCCATAGACAAGTGTCGCACGTCGGTCTCCACAGCACTGTCAGCTCGCATCGGAAGCCGCATGCGATACTGCATAGGCACCCGTCACGAGGTTATACCACGGTCGTTCCCTGCTGTCAATCCGATATGGTCTGCAGCATTGCGGAGCTGGCTCCAGAACCAATGCGGCGCCAAACCTGGCGATCGCCGTTCCCAATTCCGCTATGCTCCCGGCCGTGCGTGTCCAGAAACTCCCCCTGGCGGCACCCTTAGGCGACTCGCCATGCCCCCAGCTCTCAACCAGGGCCATGGCACGCTCCGTCAGCCGCACGCACTCGTCACATCTGGCATGCCCGCGAGACTCCTCGGGAAGCACGAACACGGCAAGATCTATGAGATCCATTGTCTCAGCCGAAAGGGAGGCGCCATCGAGACTGTCGAACAAATCCCTGTTCTCATCGACGATATTTGAGATCACCCTGTCCAGTTGCTCAGCCTGGAGCAGTTCACTGTCATTGTTGTCC
>Ga0116192_1002031_pt1 | contig 13775 bp, 13 predicted proteins | sample AD_UKC113_MetaG_FD_89876 | JGI IMG/M metagenome (GOLD analysis project Ga0116192, IMG submission 89876) | Active sludge microbial communities of municipal wastewater-treating anaerobic digesters from Hong Kong - AD_UKC113_MetaG | ecosystem: Engineered > Bioreactor > Anaerobic > Digestate... | reverse complement strand
GACATGGCAGAAGATATCTATAAGAATAAATTGATCCTGGTCGTGGATGATGAGGAACGGATGTCCCGCTTTATCCGCTTGAATCTTGAACACGATGGCTTTCAAGTTATTGAGGCAAACAGAGGCATGCAAGCCATTCAACTTATCCGGGATCAGATGCCGGATCTTGTTTTACTGGATATTATGATGCCGGATCTGGATGGATTTGAAGTATTGCAGCTGATCCGCGAAACCAGCCAGGTACCCGTGATTATGCTTACAGCCAAAGGCGAAGAAGATGATAAGGTTAGAGGGCTGGAGCTAGGCGCTGATGATTATGTTACCAAACCCTTCAGCCCGCGCGAGTTGGTCAGCCGTGTGAGGGCGGTATTGCGGCGAAATGATCAGGGGAGCACAGCAGATGATGGTGTCATTGAGGTGGACGAACATCTGAAAATCGATTTTGGACGCCGTGAAGTATGGCTGGACGGCTCCTTAGTAAAATTAAGACCAACTGAATATCGTCTTCTGTATCATCTGGTAAAAAACGCCGGTTGGGTGATGACTTACGATCAGATTCTTTCAAAAGTCTGGGGATACGAATACCGCGACGAGCCTCATTATGTTCGACTTTATGTTAATTATTTGCGCCAAAAACTTGAAAAAGATCCTGCCAATCCACAATACATCCTTACAGAACGCGGTGTCGGCTATCGATTTGTGGATTATAAGAGAAAGTAAGCTAAAATATCCAAGAATTGGGAATACTAATGGATAAAAAAAGTCGCCTTCGGGCGACTTGTTTTTGATCACTCTTCTGTAATTCGTTCAACGTGCGCACCGAGAGCTCGGAGTTTTTCATCGACTTTCTCATACCCACGATCAATTTGATTGACGTTCCGAATCACAGATTTACCCTGTGCAGATAAGGCTGCCAGTACCAGAGCCATGCCAGCCCGGATATCGGGGCTTTCCATCTTTTCTCCGGCGAGTTTGGTTGGTCCTTGAACGATACAGCGATGAGGATCGCATAATACAATTTGCGCTCCCATGCCGACAAGTTTGTCGGTAAAGAACATCCGCGAAGGGTACATCCAATCATGGAAAAGGACAGTTCCTTTTGACTGGGTGGCAATGACGATGGCAATACTCATCAAATCGGTGGGGAATGCCGGCCATGGCATAACATTGACGGTAGGTATGGCGCCTCCGAGATCTGATTCTATGGAAAATCTTTGATCTTCTGGCACGAAAAGATCTTCCCCGCGTTCCTCCCAGCTCACCCCCAGCCGGTCAAAAACGAGTTTAATCATATTCAAGTACTGGATGCCGGCTTTCTTGATCAATACCGAACCATGGGTAATGGCGGCTGCGCCTACAAAACTGATCACTTCGAGATAATCAGGACCGATCTCGAATTCTCCACCACCCAATGAAGATACGCCTGTAATATTCAACGTATTCGAACCAATATTTTCAATCCTTGCGCCAAGGTGATTAAGAAAATGACACAATTCCTGAATGTGTGGTTCACTGGCTGCATTTCGTATGGTAGTGTGTCCTTTTGCCAGCACACTTGCCATGATGGCATTTTCCGTTGCCGTAACACTGGTTTCATCGAGCAGGATATCTGCTCCAGTGAGCCCATTGGCTTTGAAGTTGAAAACCCGATCATATTCAATCCTTGCGCCGAGGCGTTCGAGGGCAAGCAAGTGGGTATCCACCCGGCGGCGTCCGATGACATCCCCTCCAGGTGGGGGAAGTTGAAGTTCGCCACTTTTCGCCACCATCGGACCGGCGAGTAGGATAGAAGCTCGAATCTTGCGGCACAGATCAGGATCGAGGTTGGCGGCATGTATCTCACTGGCTTGAATTTGAAGGCGATTTGGACCGATGCGATCAATTTTAACGCCCAGGCTCTGAATCAATGCCACCATAGTCCGCACATCCTGGATATCTGGTACATTATTCAGGATTACCGGTTCTTCGGTCAACAAGCAGGCTGCAAGCAATGGTAGAGCTGCGTTTTTATTTCCACCCGGTGTGATTTCACCCCGTAGTGGAGTGCCACCGATGATATTAAATTTATCCAAAGTAACCTCCACGAAGCTGATAGTGTTATAAACAATGATAATTGAAAGTGTTGTTTTGTGCCAATCTATCTATCTGGATAGGTGTCCATTCTTACAAATACGGATGTGCACCAATGAATTTGTTGTATACTCCAATTTATTTAATCCATTCTATTCACGAGTGAGGATTCATCATGGTCCAAATTGAAAAAGTCAATCTCAATTCAAAAGCTGAAGTTGAACGGTTTGTCCAATTCCAATATGATCTCTACAAAGACTGTCCACAATTTTGCCCTCCATTTCGCAGCGATATCAAATTGATGCTGAACAAGAAAAAACATCCCTTCTATGAACATTCGGATGGCGAGTTCTACATTGCTTTGAAGGATGGAAAAATCGTGGGACGCATTGGCGTTTTCATAAACACTCTTTTCAATGAATATCATGCAGTGAAAAAAGGGCAATTCTATTTTTTTGACAGCATTGAAGATCAGGAAGTTGCTGACGCCCTGTTTAACAGCGCTATTGAATACTGCCGCGTTCGAGGGATGACGGATCTGGTTGGACCGAAAGGATTATCGGCTTTTGATGGTTATGGAATTCTCGTTGATGGATACCAACATCATCAAATGATGACCATGATGAACTACAACTATGCTTATTATCCAAAACTGATCGAGAATTTAGGCTTTGAAAAGGAAGTAGATTTCGCCTCGTGTTTTTTGAAGAAGGATCAATTTGTTTTACCCGAAAAAATGCGCGAAGTAGCCCGGCGGGTGATTGAGAGGGGTAAGTTTCAAATCCTGGATTTCAAAAACAAATCGCAAATTAAGAAAAAAGCGGATGAAATTGGAGCTGCTTACAATAATACTTTCATCAACAACTGGGAATACTATCCGATGACCAAAGGGGAGATAAATCTATTGCTATCAAACCTGTTGAGCGTGGTTGATCCGAAGTTAATCAAGATTATCACGTATGAAGAAAAAATTGTCGGATTTTTACTGGCATTTCCTGATATTACCTCGGCTTTGCAAAGGCATAATGGAAAAATTACACCTTTGGCGATTATTGATATGCTCGTTTCGATGAAAAAGGCAGATTGGGTTTCAGTAAATGGAGCCGGAGTTCTGCCTGAATACCATGGGCGCGGCGGGAATGCTTTACTTTATTATGAGATGGAAAAAACACTGAAGGATTTTGGGTTTGAGTATTGGGAACTCACCCAGGTGGCGGAATCCGCCATTCAAATGCGAAAAGACCTCACAGCCTCAGGGGGTGAATTCTACAAAACGCATCGCGTTTATCATAAGGCGATCTAATCCTGATGCCGGAGAGAGAAAGGACTCGTATTCATTACGGGTCCTTTTTTTATGACGGTATAATAGTTTTCAAATATGAATACCATAGCCACCCGGTCAATCATTAGAAAATACATCATTTTGACAATAATCCTGGTCGGAATCGTGATTGCTGCCTTTTTTGGCAATTTAGCGTTTGTCCGGCAAAACCCCGGTGGGCTGGATTTTCTTGCCCACTGGCAAGGGATTAAACTATTCATCTCAAATGGTCAAAACCCATATTCCGATGCGACAGCAAACCTCATCAATTCCACGATCCGGTCTACCCTTGCCGGCAATGAGGGCACGTATCGATTTGTAAATCCTCTCTTTTCGATTATTTTTTATGCCCCTTTTAGTCTGATCAACAATTTCGAGACCGCCAGAGCTGCCTGGATGACATTTTTAGAAATTCTAGCCGTGGCAGCGATTGTTCTATCCATCCGGTCTACATCGCTTAGACAAAATATCTGGCTGGTATTAATCATTGGCATTAGCGGATTCTTGAGTGTGCCAATGCTTCGATCCTTGATGAACAGTTCAATGGCGATTGTTGGGTTTGCTTTCCTTTGTTTTTCAGCATCCACGCTGATACAAAATCAAGATGAAGCAGCGGGACTGCTACTCGCTTTTTCATTAGTCATTCCAAATTTATCAGGCGTCTGTGCTTTGTTTATCGTCATATGGGCTATTCTGAATAAAAGATGGAAATTGGTGGGCTGGTTTATTGGTACGTTCGTGTTGCTGATTGGGTTCAGCGTGCTCTTAATACCAGGTTGGCTGGTTGATTATGGAAATTCCCTGGTGAAATATTCCGGAATCAATCCGGTGCGAGCTCAGGCTTTCAGTCCATCTCTTTTGACAATCCGCCTGATGATCACAAAAAATCTCATTTTGCTTGGCTTGCTTATCAGCGAATTCTTTTTCGTGAGAACGGTTGGAAAGCGCCGGTTACTTTGGCAAATAGCATTGTTGTTCACGGTATCCCCATGGCTTGGGTGGAAAGTCCAATTTGATCATACGATTCTGGTTATTCCAGGTTTAATAATTGGGTTGGGTTTTCTTTTAGATGTCTGGCAAAACAAGGCGAAACGAGCATTATTCTTGATGCCACTTCTGCTGTGGTTATTATTGTGGTTATTCTCAGGCTATTTGTTTGAAATCCCAATTTCACTGACGGAAACCTTCACTGAGATAATCTTTCCATCAATTGTTTTGGTGCTTATTTACTGGTCCAGGTGGTGGATTCTCAGCAAGGAGAAATACCCGGAGTTTGTGGAGAAGGTGCGCTAAACCTTTTTACCGGTTATCTCCAACCCAAAGCCTTCCCATGCTAAAGAACAGATATTGATCCATTTTGAGGTCAATGAAAAAGGGTTATAATTTTTAGCGAATAAATCTAAATATGCTATACTTGAACAGTTTAATTGGGATTTCAACAGTTATTCAGGAGAAAACATGGATACTCAATTTAATTCCCGAATTAAGTCTGAAGATTTTTATGATCTCCTCAATAAAAGATTGTTCGACTTGAATGATAAACTGAAACAAGTCCGTCTCACCATTGATCAAAGCCAGGCTGAAATTTCAAGATTAACCCAAAAAGCCTCCATCACGACTGCTCAGATCCAAAGATTCCAGGGGGACCTTGGGAGATTTGCTAAAGAGGAGCTGCGCGACAATTATTCCGAGGCTATGGAATCGCAACAACGCCTGTTGGTGATGCGTGGTCAACTGGAAAAGCTGCAGGAACAGCAGAATCAGCTCTCTGGATTTATTAACTTTTTAGAGGAACTGGCTGAATCCTACACGGCGACCAGCCGTGAAAGCGCCAGCCGACTCTCCAAGTCACAAAGCATTGAAACTCTGGAAATGATGATCAACGCCCAGGAAGCTGAACGGCAGCGTTTGTCCAGGCAAATGCACGATGGACCTGCCCAGGCACTTTCGAATTTTATTGTTCAGGCGGAAATTGCCACGAAACTGTTCGAAGTAGATCCTGACAAAGCGAGAGAAGAACTGGATAAGCTTAAAGGATCTGCAATGTCCACTTTTCAGAAAATCCGCAATTTTGTCACTGAAATCCGTCCTATGATGTTAGATGACCTGGGATTGTATCCAACTTTACGAAAGCACATGGCAACGATTAAGGAAGAAACAGGCATTGAGGCTAATTTAACAATAAATGGGGGAGAGAAAAAACTTGAACCCTATCTTGAAGTTTTTATTTTTCGCACAGTTCAGGATTTAGTTGGCAACGCGATCAAACGTAATCCGAATAATCAGGAGTTGCGCATAGATGCTGTGCTCACGCTGGATAATTCAAGGGTCCTCCTTTCAGTAATGGACAATGGCAAAGAATTTACCGGTGAACAACTAAAAGCCGAAGATGGTTTGGGAATTAAACTCATTCAGGAGCGCGTCGAACTGCTGGGGGGAACTTTCAGTATTCAAACCAGTAATGTGGCAAGTGTTGAAATCATGATGAGTATTCCGGTGCATCAAATTCCGGTGTAATTATTTTTATCTTGATCAGGAGTTTATTATGGCAAAGACGATTGGAATTTTGACCGGAGGTGGTGATGTACCGGGATTAAACCCGGCGATCAAATCCGTGGCAATGAGCGCATTTGATGAGGGCTACAAGATGGTAGGCATCCGGCGTGGCTGGGGTGGATTGCTGCAATACAATTTGGACGAACCTTCTACCTATGAGTATTACGTCAAAGATTTGACAAAAGACGACGTCCGAACGGTCGACCGGTCAGGTGGAACCTTCCTCCATACATCACGCACGAACCCCCAAAAAGTTCGAGAAGACGATATTCCAGGATTTCTGAAGAACTCCGGTTCGGGGAAGAAAGTCGACAACGAAGGGACGATGGACTACACGGATCATGTTCTGCGGGTGTTGGAACATCTTGGCATCGACGTACTGGTGACAATTGGTGGTGATGATACTTTGAGTTTTTCAGTTCGATTGAATAAGGAAGGTTTTCCGGTTGTTGGCATCCCAAAAACCATGGACAATGACGTCTTCGGCACGGATTATTGTATTGGCTTTTCCACTGCTGTAACCCGAAGCGTTGACTTTATTACCAATATGCGCACCAGCGTTGGTTCTCACGAACGCATCGGCGTGGTAGAACTTTTCGGTAGAAATTCCGGCGAAACAAGCCTCATCTCTGCGTATCTGAGTTATGTGGATCGGGCAATTATTTCAGAAGTTCCTTTCGAAATTGAAAAACTTGCCAGTTTTCTGCTCGAAGACAAGCGCAATAATCCCTCCAATTATTGTATGATGACCATTAGCGAGGGAGCGATTATGGAAGGGGGAGGGATTGTGGAAACCGGAGAAGCCGACGCCTATGGTCACCGGAAACTGGGTGGTGTTGGGGAACAAACAGCTTCCCTGCTAAAACAAATAACCGGTCAAAATATCATGTATCAACAGCTGGGTTATTTAATGCGCTCAGGGGCTCCAGATTCCCTTGATCGCATGGTAGCCATGTCCTTCGGCAATCTGGCTGTTCAACTGATAAAACGAAACGAAACGGGCAAGCTGGTTGCCCTTCATGGTGGAAAATATACAACCGTACCCATCAATATGGTTTTAGCAGGTAAAAAACGCGTTGATGTGCCAAGTTTTTATGATATCGACAATTATGTGCCCAAGATCCGAGACTTTATGGGCGTCCCAATGTTCCTCAGTTAATGATTTGATTCAAATGGTAACTCATCCGCAAAAAATCCTGGCAGATCGTTATCAAGTGGTGCCACGCTCGATCATCCTTCTCATCAAGGATGATCGAGTTTTATTGCAAAAGGCACCTGAATCTAAAAAGATTTTTCCTGGACTCTATAATGGCATTGGCGGTCACATCGAACGTGGTGAGGATGTACTGACTGGAACCCGCAGAGAACTGCAAGAGGAAGCCGGAGTAAGCTGTTCCGACCTTCATCTCGCCGGAACCATAATGATCGATGTGAGACCTCTGGAAGGGATCCTTCTGTTTGTCTTTACAGGAAGCAGCCTGGATGGAGAGCCCGTACAATCCTCAGAAGGTACTTTGCACTGGATTAGAGTGGACCAGCTTATGCAGTACAAAGTGGTGGAAGATATACCCGAATTAGTGGCAAAAATCCAGGAGCAGGAAGAAACTGGAGAGCTCTTTTTTGGTAAGTACTTATATGATGAAAATGGTCAACGTTCTACCAGTTGGGTTACTCACTGATTGCTTCGGGATGCTGATAGAATACAAGCAGGGTGGAGCCATATTTTCGTTGATCAAATTCGACCAGGTTTGATAACTCTAAAGATTTGTACTCAATAGGGTGGATTTGGACAATTGCCCAGCCATCTTCTGATAACAAATTTGGTTGACGATCGAGGTGCTGGATCGCATCGATCCACATTTCCTTGTATTGAGGGGGAGCGATGTAAATATAATCGAAGCTATCCTTCGCAGGCTGCGAGAGAAATTTGATCGCATCCATCCTCACTACCCGGGCACGTTCAGATGTTCGAGTCTTGACGAGATTCTTCTTGATGGTGGAAATAGCTTTATCGCTAATTTCAAGGAACTGGCAAAAGCGCGCGCCACGGCTTAAAGCTTCAATACCCACACTCCCCGTACCACCAAATAGGTCAAGGAACGTCGCATCCACGATATCGGTCGATAATATATTAAACAAAGCCTCTTTGACACGGTCCGTAATGGGTCGTGTGGTATCCCCTGGCACTGGGTCCAGGTGGATTCCGCGAGCTGCACCTGCAATAATTCGTGGCGAACTCATTTGTTAAGCTGCTCAACTGCAGATCGGGCGGCAGTGATATTTGAATGGGGGGCGATCACTGGTAGCACACAACCAGTGCCAAGGATAAAGCGGTTACCCTCGGTGGCAAGGATTGCGGCAGAGGCTTCCTCCAGTACTTGCTCCGGAGTTCCGTAAACCAGGGTATCCCATTGACGCAAACCGCCGCAAACAGCCCCCGGGAAAACCTTCTTTGCCTCCTGCAAGGAGGGCGCAGTCTCTTGATCGTGCCAGTTTAGAACGGAGATGTTCTTCTTGGGGATTTCATTGAAGTATAAATTTGTCCCGTGAATATGGGCAATGTTGAGCCAGAGTGAAGAAACCGAATCAAGGATTCGTTCGTCAAACGGTGTGATAAAGCGACTGACTTCTTCCAAGCTTAAGAGTGACGATTGAGCATGTTGAATTGCAAAAAACACTCCATCTATGCCCAATTTAATACACTCGCCAATAAATTTAATAGTAGAGTCTGTCAAAATCTCCAATCCGGCAAGAAATTCAGACGGATGCTGCCTGGCGTGAGTCAAAAGCTTTTCTTTGCCTACCAGATTCTTCGCCTGTGACATGGGGTCGAAAATCGTCTGAATTACCGGAACCTCTGGCGGCAATTCGTTTTTTACCTGGCGGATGCACTCCAGCTGATTCCCCAGAGCGCCGGAAGTGGGATCAAGGGCAGTGAGATTTTTCCAATCTTCGGCTTTGGAAATCGGGAAATGAACATATTCGCGTGTTCCTTCAGGATTGCCTTTCCAGACGTCTTGTACACCATAATCTCTGACGCAAAAAGAGGAAGCAGGTGTGATTTTGACCAGATCAAAATCATAGGTTTTTTGAAAAAGGAGAATTGATTTTGCAAGCCGGTCGGGTTTTTGATCATCAACCGGGAAATGCCGCCACAATGCAACAGGGGGGCGGTCAACCACTTTATTCGCTAGGCAGGCGGTTAGCCTTTGACGAGGATTCATAAATGTTCTTCCTGTTTAATTACTGAAGGTTTAAATGTCCATTTTCGATTGATGAAAAAGTTCCAGAGTAAAACCACAAGAATGACAATTGCCAGAGATAAATTGTGCCCGATGATTGTGGGTGTTAAAACATTGGGCAGCCATTTTACTGCCAGTGAAATTAATGGTTTTTCAATCAAGGCAAAAAGTGGGGTTCGAATGGCAAGACCTGCCACGCTGACGATTGAAAATTGGATTAATTGCTTCGTGATAGGTGTGGCGCGGGTTTCTGGATATGTCCAGTTTCGGTTCAGAATAAAGTTATTGATCACTGCCAGTGAGAATGAAACTACGCTAGAAGGAATTGCGGGAAATTTGAGAGCACTGGTAAGCAAGTTAAAAACCCCAAAATCTATCACCGAGCCAATTGCTCCCACGATGGCGAAGCGGATGAACTTTCCGCGCTCATTGCGGTTGTTTAAAACACTCATCAGAATTCGACCTTCGTTTTGAAATAGGAGATCGTCGATGCAAGTCCATCACGCAGATTTGTTTTGGGATTCCAACCTAAAATGGTTCTGGCGCGCGTGATATCAGGCTGGCGTCTTTGAGGATCGTCCCCGAGACGTTGGTCCTTCTTAAAAACGATGCCCGCAGGGTTTCCGGTGATTTCATTGATGACATGAGCAAATTCAAGGATGGAAATTTCAGCCGGGTTGCCGATGTTTACCGGGTTATGTTCTTCTGAAAGCAGTAATTTATAAATTCCCTCAATCAGATCATCAACATAACAGAAACTTCTGGTCTGTGAACCATCACCGTAAATCGTCAACGGTTCCAGTTTGAGCGCCTGTAAAATAAAGTTCGGCACCACACGTCCATCATCAATGCGCATGCGAGGACCATAGGTATTAAAAATTCTGACAATTCGCGTGTCTAAACCGTGAAAGCGGTGATAAGCCATTGTCAGCGCTTCTGCAAATCGTTTTGCTTCATCATAGACGGAACGGAACCCGATCGGATCAGCGTGACCCCAGTAGGTTTCTTTTTGCGGGTGTTCGAGGGGATCTCCATAGATTTCAGAAGTGGAAGCCAGAAGGAACCGGGCGTTGCAGGCTTTTGCCACTCCTAATGAATTGTGAGTGCCCAAGGCGCCGGCTTTCATGGTTTGTATGGGCAGGCTGGGATAACTATAAGGGGAGGCAGGATTGGGGCTTGCCGGGGAAGCAAAATGAAGGACAGCATCCACTTTGGTTGGCACAAAGATGTATTCGGAAACATCATGTTTGATGAAGGAAAAATGATCCTCGCCAGCAAGGTGGGCTAAATTTTCTGGGCTACCGGTGATAAAGTTGTCCATCCCGATGACCGAATGACCCTGGGAAAGAAGAAACACGCATAAGTGTGAACCAAGAAAACCTGCCGCGCCGGTTATTAATATTTTCATCTTTATCTCCAGTTTATTTTCGAAATAGAGCCATCGCCGGTAATCGGTCGGATCATCCCCGTGGAAGGTTCCGCAAGCATCAGATTTCCCTGGGCAATGAACGCAACTCTGATTGTATCTGATAAGGCTGGTGACCAGTAGACGGATTGCGGGTCAAGCCCTTGTTGCCCTTCGCCGGGGTAGATCTTTTTCCGGTTGGAACCATCGCGATCCATGATATAGAGGTTATACCGGCTTGTTTCGCTTTGATCGGGCAAGATTGCTGAAAGATACGCGACTTGATAATTTCCTTTTTCATCAGAAAAAGACAATGTGGAATAGCAGAAAAGACCACATTTTGGAATGATCGGCAAAATCCGTTTTGTGTCCATCAGGATAGCCGAAAGACTATAACTATCCATTGTAGAACTTCCAAATTCATTTTCATTCAGAACGGTGTAGAGCACTAAATGATCGGCACTCCATGAAATTCCAGGCACCCATGCCCAATCTGTTTTAGGTTGATAGGGTTCAAAATTGATCAGGTTCACCAGTGTACCTTTTTTTGTATCGACTGTACCAATCGAATCTGGACGGGCATAAGCCAGTTGACTGCCATCTTGAGACCATTGAAAGATAGTTCCCCACCACCCGTAGATGCCACCAGAATTGGCATCCACAAGAACCTTATCGTCAACTTTTTTCCCTTCATCATCAAATGTAAACAGGTGCAAGTCGTTATTCGCCTGCCAGCCTGGTGCGGTGGCGCGTGGTTCAACAGATGAATAAGAAAAAGTTCTTCCCTTCCCGGGAACCCAATCAGCGTAATGCACCACATTCCGGATTCCGGTATCGACAAGTTTAGAATCCTCTTTGGTGAGGTCAACAAGCCAGAGGGAATTGATTATTTCGTTGTCATCATTACTATTAGAACGGGAAAAAAGGAGCCATTTGCGATCAAAGGAAAGCGTAAAAATCCGTCCGTCCAGGTCGCCACTAGAAACAACGATCTTTCGGTTTCCTGTGTTTGTTTCCATGATCCAGGCATTACCTGAGGACAAATAGGCAATCACGCCGTCAATGGGGACTGCTGTAAATGGAGATTGCACGCCGATCATGATAATTTCGGGTTTAGGTTCCTGAACAACTTCTTCTTTGAACAGGATGCGGGAGACTTCTTTTCCGTTTTCAATGACAATTCTATATGTAGTTTGTAGACGACCGTTTACACCCGACTGAATCAGAACAGATTGACCTTCAGGCAGGGATTCGTTCTTTATAGTTTGCTGTTCGAATGGCAGCACAGACTCAACAATTGAGAACTCCTCGCTAACCCGCGTTATGGTGATCACGTCTCCGTCTTGAAGGAATGTGTTCAAGGAGGGCGAAACGCGGTCGAGCGCTCCAATTGTAATTTGTTGACCTTTTAGAACCTGATCCACAGTAGCGCCAAAGGTGGCATTTACTGGAATGGTTTGATTCCCATCCAGGATTGTCACTGCAATACTCTGATTATCGCCTGAGTTGGTAATGCACCCCACCAGACTGAACACAACAATAACCAGGATTAAAAAGGTCTTTTTCAATGATTTACATCCAGCTGAAATTCATGGATTATAATACTCTCGATTATTTAACTTGGTTATTATAGCATGACTGACACATCGACCGATTTATCCCTCCAAAACGCTTCAGCCAGGATTGAAGCGTTATTATTCGTAGCTACGTCACCAGTTACCGCTTCCCAGCTGGCGGATTGTCTGGGTCTGACATCAGAAGAAGTAGAAAAAGAAATTGAAGCACTCAAGAACAGGCTTTCAGATCATGGCATCACGGTGCAACAATTTGGCGGTCGATATCAACTTACTACAGCTGCAGAGCTGGCGAGCGATGTAGAAAAATTTCTCGGACTCGAAATTACTACACGGTTAAGCAGGGCAGCGGTTGAAACCATGGCAATCATTGCTTACCGGCAGCCCATCACCAGACCTGGAATTGAAGCGATCCGTGGTGTAAGCAGTGATGGGGTGATTCGGAGTCTGTTGTCACGGGGTTTAATCCAGGAGGTTGGGCGAGCAGATGGTCCAGGACGCCCAATCCTTTTTTCGACAACCTCGGATTTCTTGCAACATTTCGGGCTCAACTCTCTGGAGCAGTTACCACCTTATGAAAATGAACAGGAAGAGGAGCCAAAACCAAAGAATGGATTACTTAAGGATTAAACAATGAGTGAAGAACGGGTTCAAAAAATATTATCTCAATCCGGCTTTGGTTCCAGGCGCACCTGTGAAGGATTAATTGAACAGGGTAGAGTCACAATTAATGGGAATAAAGTAATCCTTGGGCAAAAAGCGGATATTGAGCGGGATACAATCCTTGTGGATGGCAAACCGATCCCGAAGCCACGAGGATTGCGGTATATCGCGCTGAATAAACCCAGATTTGTCCTGTGCGACAAACCAATTGATGATCCACGGCGGACGGTATTTGACCTCGTTGAAAATGGCAGTGAATTGGCTGCGGTGGGGCGGCTGGATTATGAGAGCGAAGGACTGGTTTTGTTGACCAATGATGGCATGATTGTAAATCGACTGACCCATCCACGGTACCAGCACGAAAAGGAATATCGCGTACTGGTTTCCACTCACCCGGATGAAAAGCAGTTGGAAATCTGGCGGCGTGGCGTTGTCCTGGAAGATGGGCATCGCACCAGGCCAGCATTTGTTCGGGTGGAAACAAACGCCGGTAAAGGAACCTGGTTGAATGTTGTCTTGAAAGAAGGTCATAAACGCCAAATCAGAGAAATGGCGAGAGAAACCGGGTTATTCATTGTAAAACTAATCCGGGTGAGAATTGGACCAATTCGACTGGGTTCGCTCAAGCCGGGTGAATGGCGTAACTTGACCGGAGACGAAATCAGCAAATTAAAAGAATCTTTGAGCTCCACTACGTCGCAAAAAAAATCAGGCGGAAAAGCAGCCTCCGCCTGATCTGGATTAAATTTCACAGCTTATGGATTGACAATTTTTTCAATTTTTTGTGCCAAATCATCCGGAAAGGCAACAATCTTCGCACGTTTCCGGATAAAATCCTTTAATTTACCCGCGCTTACTGCTGCTCCCTCATACTCATCCGCTTCAAGCACCACACTGGGATTGGTAAAAACAAGCACCGCCTCAGGTTCAAAATCCTTTATCAG
>Ga0116192_1002030_pt1 | contig 13783 bp, 15 predicted proteins | sample AD_UKC113_MetaG_FD_89876 | JGI IMG/M metagenome (GOLD analysis project Ga0116192, IMG submission 89876) | Active sludge microbial communities of municipal wastewater-treating anaerobic digesters from Hong Kong - AD_UKC113_MetaG | ecosystem: Engineered > Bioreactor > Anaerobic > Digestate... | reverse complement strand
TTCTCCTCCGGCGGAATCTTCGGCTTTCGTGACACAATAATACTCCCCTCTCTGTTTCAGTGGTTTTGTTTTTTCCACTGTCTACTTTAAGGGGAGCATATCATACCATGAAGTGCCTTAAGTTGCTTTATTAGTTCTTAAATACCTTACGCGGCGCAAAGGTGTGGAAGATATCAATCATACTCTCGGTAGGCTCAAACAGAATGACGGTAGGCTCGTTTTGTCGGGTGTAAATAAACCATACGTCAGCATCCTTGTTATGGGATGAGTAATCCAGCACCTTCTTGCAGGACGAAGCTTCGCCCCTATACTTATCGCTTTTGACCCGCGCCACGAGCTCAAAGTCCTTGGCGTTGCCTGTGAAAACACGCTTGCGTTTCTTCTGATTGATAATCATATCAATATCCAGATCGCCGCTGGTCACAATGTATTCATACTCAATATTCTGCCTGCTTATCACCATATAGGCCAGATAATAAACACCGGCGATTAATATGGGTGAAAAAGTCGGTACAAAGATAAACAGTGCCACACTAATGACGGTGGCTAAAAGCAGCGCCAGAAACACCAGAGCAATCTGGAGTCCGCTTTTACGTCTCTTAATAATTTTCTCAACAAACATATCCATAGAGCTATTCTCACCTCTTCATGTGTATGATTGTATCATAGGGCTCTTTATTGTGGCAACTTGCTTTTTATGAAGAACAGCTCTTTCCGGATATTTTTTGAGGGTTTAAAGGTAATTATTACAGTCCCAGAAAAAACACCTCATTGATTTTATCCGAGGCATTGCAGGTCTGCATGGCCTTCAGGATCTGCTGCTCGGTAATCTGACCAATGATCTCCATCTCCTTGTCGAGCACATAAAGGATATGGAACCGATCATAGTCAAGCATTTGTATCACATCGCCCAAGGTGCATTCCTCCATGACGACCATGTGGCGAGCTGAGTACACCCCTTTGCTGATAATCCTTTGCTTTCGATTAAGCAGGTTCTCAAGCTTCATAATACTCACCGTCTCCTCAAGAAGTCTGGTCCCAGGAAGCATAACCACTGCTATCAAGAGGCTTGGATTGCCAAAGAAGAACACCTGAAGCAACCCCGTAATAACAAGACCTATCTTGGTCATGAACGAAAACCGCTTGATGAGTCGGAAGGTAATGTTACTGCCCACCAGCTTATAAAACAGAATGATAAACAGTTGCCCGCCGTCCAGGGGATACATGGGCAGCAGGTTAAAAAGACCTATGGCCAGATTGGCCTCAAAAAGCTCACGGGCAAAGCCCTCGCCAAAATATAAAGGCAGGGCCAGAATAAAATTGCCCATGGGGCCGGCAAGATAAATGACCATTTGTTTTTTAAAGCTCTTTACGGTGCCCTTCAGCCTTGCCCGAATGCCAACGGGAGAGGGCCTGAAAGCGAAAAGCGCCACTCCAAACAGCCTTGCCGCAAGGGCGTGAGAAAGCTCATGAAAGAGAATGGCCAGCACGCATGCGGCAATAATTCTGATCAGGGCGATCCCCCCAGAAAGCGAGAGCAGGCCTTGATAATATTCTCAACCCCAGCCAACAGGCCCTGAGGGTCCCAATGGGTGTCCACCACGTGTTTCTTAACGAAGGACAGGGCATCGGCCATGGATTCCTGCTGCTGCATCAGAACCACAATGCCCAGAATGGCGAAGCAGGCCAGGGACTGCTTGATGATTCTGATGGCCATGACAGTGGTATGATTATCGGCAATCTCCGTGGTATATCCCGAAGCGCTGCCAGATCGGTACTCCCTCAGACTACTGGTATAGCTGTTCCGGCGGTTGCCGTAAAGCCGTTTGTAAAGCCCCGAATCAACACGCCTCAGCCCATGGGCGGCACTGGTCCTATCATAGGCACTGTTTCCAGTCCATGACCTGTCTTCGCTGCGTTCAAAGGAGGTATAGTTTCCGAAGCTGTCGGAAGCCTCCTCGTTTGGTCTGGCCGAGTCCGCATCCTCCTGTGCTCTTGTCTTCTGGCTGATAAGCCTGTCTGCATCCTCGGTAAAAAAGCTTTCAGCCTTCTGCGGTTCCTCTTTTCTTTCCACCAGGGCATGGGTTTGGGTATGGCCCTCCGAGGTGTCCAAAACCCGCCGCCGCTGAATATAGCTTCTATATTTCTCCAGGTTTTCAACATCCGCAAATCCCATGGCTCATCATCCCCGTACTTTATTCTCTTATGAATCATATGAGGGCCATAAGGGGGGATATACCACCGACTTCTGCTTCGTCTTTCTCGCGACAGATAAAAAACAAGCCCCTCTGCGTTCTAAAGCAAGAGGGGCTGGCTGAATTTACATCTTTAAAACTTTTTGGTCAGAAGTTCACGCCATGCGAAATCACCGCGCTGGAGACCATTGATAAGGATTTCGGCCGTTGCCAGGTTCGAGGCTATGGGAATATTATTCTGATCACATAAGGACCAGAGCTCTACAAGGCCGCTTCCGTCCATTTCCTCCGGATCGGCAAAGTAAATGACCAAATCCATTTCGTTATAGGCTATCCGGGCTATAATCTGCTGTTCGCCAAGCTTACCATAGTCCAGAGTAAAAACATCCAGGTCGGTAGCCTCGGATACAATAGCCCCTGTCCTTCCTGTAGCAAACAGTTTATGCTTGGACAGCACAAATTTGTAGGCAATACAGAAGGCTTCCATCAACTCTTTTTTCTTGTCATGGGCTATCAGGGCAATATTCATAGTCTCCCTCCAAGACACGTCAAGATCATCGACCGGCGCTCTTCATTCCTTTGATGGGGATATTGGCAACCAGGGCCGGTACAATACGTTCACCATCATCACTGTTGGTCTTGGTTAACTGAATATCCAATTCTCTTTCATCAATCTCCATATAATTCTGGATAACCTTGATGATTTCACTTTTCACCATCTCCAAAAACTGCGGAGACACATTGGACCTATCATGAATAAGGACCAGCTTCAAGCGCTCCTTGGCTACATCCTTGGAGGTTTCCTTTTTCCTTGTCAACAGCTTAATCAAATCAATCATGTCCCGTCCCCCTTATGCCGGCTTAAAACCGAACAGCTTCTTCATTTTTGCAAGGAGTCCTTCATTAACATTAAGGTCCATGAGAGGTACATCCTCTCCCATAATTCTTCTGGTAATATTACGATAGGCTTGTCCGGCTGAAGACTTGTTGTCGGTCACTGCGGGTTCTCCTTTGTTGGTGGAGATAATGATGTTCTCGTCATCGGGTACGACACCAATAAGACCAATGGCCAGAATATCAATAATATCCTCAATGCTCATCATATCGCCGCGCTTGACCATATCATGACGGACACGGTTGACAATGAGCTTGGGATTCCGAATCTCGTTTGCCTCTAATAGGCCAATAATGCGATCAGCATCACGGACGGCGGAGACCTCGGGTGTGGTTACCACTAATGCTCTGTCCGCTCCTGCAATGGCGTTTTTAAAGCCTTGCTCAATACCGGCAGGACAATCCACCAATATGTAATCAAATTCCTTTTTCAGTTCCTCACAGAGATCAACCATCTGCTGCGGGGTTACCGCATTCTTATCCCGCGTTTGCGCCGCAGGCAACAGATGGAGCCCTTCATAACGCTTGTCCTTAATAAGGGCCTGCTTCAAGCGGCAAGCGCCTTCCACCACATCCACCAGATCATAAACAATCCGATTTTCAAGGCCCATGACCACGTCAAGATTACGCAGCCCAATGTCGGTGTCAATAAGAACCACTTTCTTGCCCTGAAGTGCAAGTCCGGTACCAATATTGGCAGTTGTCGTGGTTTTGCCCACACCACCCTTGCCGGATGTGATAACTATAACCTCACCCATATGTAATATTCCTCCGAATACTGTGTCTTAATGCTAATATATCTTTTTTAAGGTTAAAAGTCAACGCAACAATGTTTTAAATCCATGTTTCAGACTGTTATCCAAGTGCCCTTGTGGAGAGGGGCTCCACTTCAATTCTGTCATTGCGAATGGTGGCAATTTCAGGTCTTAAATGGGTATCCTCGGCCTCCTCGGGCATACGGGCAATGACCTCGGCAATGCGGATCTGCGTTGGACGGATACTTAGAGCATAGATGAAGGCATCCCGATTCCCGTCAGCCCCCGCATGAACCATGCCCCTGAGGACACCCAGCACCACCACATTCCCCGAGGCAATAATTTCTCCCCCAGGATTCACGTCCCCCATAATGACCACGTTTCCGTCATATTGGATACGGGTGCCGCTTCTTACGGTACTTCTGACAAATTTACAATTTCCCTCATCCACACCGGCAAAGAAGAGCCTTCTGGTTGATACCGGCTGGGCAGGCTGATGCTGCTTAGGTACAGCGGGGCTCTGCCTGGATTCCTCATCCTTCGTGAAGCTCTCAATAACAGCGCCGCTCTTTTCATCCAGAACGCTTTTTACCCGCTCCTCCTGCTGGCTTGTCCAGTTTGCGCCGCGGTAGGTTACCTTGATTCTGGCCCCTTTAAAGAATCGGGCCGCATTGCTTACCTTGTTGTCGATTTCTTCAAGCGCCTGTTCAAAGCCATATTCCTCGGGAACCACAATAACCAGCCCCTCCGAATTGCCTTTGAATACGATGCCTCTTGTTTCCTGTTCCATGTTATGCTCCCCCATTTACCAAATGATATCTATGGCTGCCTGTGAGTCTTTGGCTTTGGTCGTCCCTTTTTGCTCGTTAAGCCGGAAGTATTCTGCCATAATGTCCCTGGCAATGGGTGCCGTATAGGCTCCCCAGACACCGTGCTCTACCACCACCGCAATGGCAATCTGGGGATTGTCATGGGGCGCATAGCAGACAAACAAGCCGTTGGACGAGGAGGTCGCTTCACGACCCGTCTCCGAGGTACCGGTTTTACCGGCCACCTTGAATGGGAAGTCCTTAAAGGCATTCACGGCAGTACCGTCATTGGAATTGGCCACGGCCACCATACCTTTTTTGACAGCATTAATGGTGCTCTCCTGAACCGGTAACTGCTCATACTCCTGGCTGCCCTCATAGGCTATCTTGCCTTCGTTGTCCACTGCCATTTTTACGAGATGCGGCGTATATTTCTTTCCGCCATTGGCTATGGAACTGATGTAATTGACAATCTGAATGGGCGTAAAGTCGTTATAGATCTGGCCGATGGAGGCCATGGCCGTGTTGGCCGGATACCAGTCCTCACCAAAGTACTTCTTCTTAAACTCCTTAGAGGCAAGAGCCCCAATGGCTTCCGAAACCTCTATGCCGGTCTCTTTGCCAAAACCAAAAATCTTAGCCCATTTCACAATATTATCAATACCGGTCTGAACCCCCACCTTGTAGAAATACATGTTGCTGGAGGTCGCCAGTGCCTTTTCCAGATTAATATAGCCCTGGTGTCCTTCAAGGTTAGTAAACACCATGTTTCCTATCACGTCCTTGTAGTTTGCCAGAACCTTTGTATTGGGGGTAATCACACCGCTTTCAAGGGCTGCAATGGCCACCAGAGGCTTATAGGTTGAGCCGGGTGCGTATTTTCCCATGGTTGCCCGATTGATGAGCGGTGAATCCGCTGCACTAAAGAGCGCTGCTATGGCCTCGCTATTATTATTCAGAAAGACCTGGGGATCATAATCGGGATAGCTGGCCATGGCCAATACCTCACCGGTATTGACATCCAACACCACTACCGCACCGGCATTGGCATCCCCAAAATTTTTCTTTCCGCCCATGCGCCGAATGCGCTCTATGTTCTGCTTGAGGGAATCAACCGCTACCTTCTGGAGATCCAGATCAATGGTCAGGTAAATGTCCTTACCAGGTTGGGGCGCCCTCTCCAGATAAGAGGCAGTGACTTTACCGTTCTCGTCCACTTCCAGGAAGGTCCGTCCCCGAACTCCTCTTAAGAGGAACTCAGCCCCCAGCTCAATGCCTGATTTACCCACAATATCGCTGGCCTCATAGGGAACAAAACCCTGAACACCTTCCTGTTCCTTGTTTAACGCCTCCATCTCCTCACTGTTAATGGCCCCTACATAGCCCAGTACATGGGGGATGAGGCTTGCGCTCTCGTAATAGACACGGTAGGGCTTGATATAGGTGCTTACCCCTCTTAACTCGCTGCTTCTTTCCTCCAGTTCGGACATGGCATCAACCGATATGTCCTCAGCCAGGGTCAGCGGATTGTTGAGCTGGGGCTGCGTTAACAGAATCTCATAACGCAACTGCATGATCTTAAAGGCTTCCTCTTCGGTATAGGAGGGATCAATCTCAAAGGTCTTATCCCGCATATACTGGAAGGCCTGATCGGCAGTAATGATATATTTGGCTTCCTCCTGAGTAAGTACAATGTTCTTGATAAAGCTTTCTATATTATCCGTTTTAAATCGGATGGGGTTGATATCCATTATGCTGTTAAGTCTGCTTTTGATCTTCTTGTTATCCCTTTCCAGGATCCCAATAAGTTCCAGAAGCATCCGGTTTTTCTCGCTGTTGGGCATACGGACATCCACATACTGCGCCGAATAACCCATGCGGCTTCCGGCAATGGGAACACCATTGCGATCATAGATATCTCCGCGTTTGGGATAAATAACCCCCTGGGCCGAAAGGCGATAAACCGACTCCTCTTTGTATTTGGGTCCATTGACAATTTGGATTTCAGCAAGTTTATATATGATCGACACAGCGGCCACAATAATCATGACAGCGAGAATAATATAACGATCCAGGCCTTCATGTTTCTTTTCCTTATTGCTCATGACGCTATTCTGTTCCTCCTTCTATCCACTTTGTCAAGTTTAATATATACGCCTGCGATGGGTTTAAACAGAGGTAAAATGAGGATGCTGTTAAGCAGTGCTTCAGGCAGAACAACAGTTGTAAAGATAAATGGTAAATATTCATAGCCCTTGAACAAAAACATGATGAGAAAGAATACCGTTTCAATGACTACCGTTGAGACAAAGCCAAAGGATAAAAGGACAAGCAGCTTCTCACGGTAGAGCTTTTGATTGATCAGAGAAATGGGAATGGAGACCAGGAAAAAAAGCAAGGCATACCATCCCAGCGTTTTACCCATGAGCATGTCCATGGTAAGGCCCAAGGCCAGACTCATCCCGGCACTTTCAGAGGTTGGACGCAAGAGAGAAATAACCACCATGAGCACCAGCAGGAGATTGGGCCTTATGGAGAATACCTCCAAATGCTCAAGTACCGTGCTCTGCAGGAACGCAGCCGTCCATATTAAGGCGATAGCCGTTAGGATCCTATATCTCATACACCCTCAATTATGATTCCTTTTTGGTCAATATAATGACATCCTCAAGGCGCTTAAAATCAACCATGGGTTGAATAATGGCATAGGAGTCATATTGACCCTCATTCTTGACAACCTTGACGACCTTTCCGATAATGATTCCCTTGGGATAGAGGCCGCCCATTCCTGAGGTTTCCACCGTATCTCCCGGCATGATGTCAGTATTGGGGGGTATGTAATCGGCCCTGCATAGTCCTTTGGCTCTGAGCTCCACATCCCCTCTTATCACAATGAGATCCCGGGATTTAGAAAGCCTGGCACTGACGGTGCTGTCCATATCAATGATTGAAACCACCCTGGATGTCATCAGATCGGTTTTGGATACCCTGCCTACCAGTCCATATGCGGTAATAACCGGTGAGTTGTTCTCTATCCCGTCATTGATCCCCCTGTTAACAGTGAACACGTCAAACCAGTTGCCGGGATCTTTGGCAATAATGCTGGCCCCAAGAAAATTGTACTCCTCGTATTGATCCTTGAAATTAAGGGCCGCTCTTAACTCTTCATTTTCCTTGGTGAGCCTGTCGATATCCAAAAGCTGCTGCTCCAGCTCGCTGATTCTCTGACTAAGCTGCTCATTCTCATCTTTAAGCTTTTTGACATCCTCAAAATAGCCGAAAAAGTCACCGACCTTTCCGGTCACAAAGGCATAAGCCCGCTGCAGCGGTGCCGCCGGGACACTGATAATATTGCTGATGATATTGACACCGCTCAGTTCACTGTAGGACACAGCCGCAAGGGCGAGCAGAAGGACAACGACAACAACAAGAATGAAAATCTTGTTTGTAAAAATTCTTCGCAATGAAAATCCTCCTTGTGCCTTGCTTGTTTAGGCCTTTTTTCTTGAGGACAAAAGCACATTGCTCAAGGTATCGATCTCTTCCAGCACCTTGCCGGTACCCAATACCACACAATCCAGAGGATGCTCGGCAATATAGACGGGAATACCTGTCTCTTCGCTGATGAGCTTGTCCAATCCCCTGAGAAGGGCTCCGCCACCTGCCAGCATAATACCGCGCTCCATAATGTCGGCCGCCAGCTCGGGAGGGGTTTTCTCCAGGGTGTATTTAATAGAATCCACCACAGAATTGACAGGTTCTCTCAAGGCTTCACGAATCTCCATGCTGGAAATGGACAGTTCCTTAGGCAAGCCGGTTACCAGATCACGACCGCTGATGTTGTAGGTCTCCTCCTCGGGCAATGGGTAGGCCGAACCTATTTTGAGCTTTATATCCTCCGAGGTACGCTCGCCAATCATCAGGTTGTATTCCTTCTTGATATAGTGGATGATGGCATCATCAAATTCGTCTCCGGCAATTCGCAAGGACCGGCTGACCACAATGCCCCCAAGGGAAATGACCGCCACCTCGCTGGTTCCGCCGCCAATGTCCACTACCATGCTTCCCGAGGGCTCTTCGACGGGCAGACCGGCTCCGATGGCCGAGGCCATGGGCTCCTCAATAAGAAAGGCCTCCTTGGCGCCGGCTGACATGGCCGAATCCACAACCGCCCTCTTCTCTACCTCAGTGACGCCTGAGGGTACACAGATAATGACCCTGGGCCGGGACAACGGATTGTTGCCTACAGCCTTTCGAATGAAATATTTAAGCATGCCCTGGGTGGTTTCAAAATCAGCGATAACCCCATCCTTCAGGGGACGAATAGCCGTGATGTTTCCGGGGGTTCTGCCAATCATCTGCTTGGCATCCAGCCCTACAGCCAGAACCTCTCCGGTTTGATTGTTTACTGCAACAACTGAGGGCTCCCGCAGGATGACGCCCTTGCCTTTAAGATATACCAAGGTGTTAGCCGTACCTAAATCAATTCCAATCTCTTTTGAAAAAAGTGCCATCGATATTCTCCTTCGTCTGTGTTCTTTCGTTGATTATTATGCCTAGTCTGTGAAAACTTATCTCTCGTTCAGCCAAGTTAACGGTTTAAAGCCCCTGCGCTCCAATAACCGGGAAAGCTTGAAAAGCGGAAGCCCCATAACATTGAAATAGCAGCCCTCAATACGCTCAACCATAAGGCTCCCATAGCCCTGAATGGCATAGCTTCCTGCCTTGCCAAAGGGCTCGCCGGTGGCCATATAATTCTCCAGAAAGCCTCTGGGATAGGGGGAAAACTTCACCCGGGTGACTTCCATATCGGTCAGAACATCCAGGGAACCCGTCCTTACCAGGGTTATTCCCGTGGTCACTTCGTGCCAGCGATTTTCAAGAAGAGAAAGCATCCGCCGTACATCGTCCTCATTGGAAGGCTTCCCTAAAAGATGTCCGTCAATGCCAACAACCGTATCGGCACCCAAAACAAAGGTATCGGGGAATGCCGAGTGCTCTATTTTTTTCGCAATATGAAGTGCCTTCCTCCGGGACATTTCCATAGCATATTTCCCAGCATCATCAAAGCCTGTTGAATCTTCATTGATGTCTGAAGGCATTATATCAAATTTCAGTCCAACCTGCCTCAAAAGCTCAATTCTGCGGGGTGAGGCAGAGGCCAGAATGAGTCTTAGCATCATGTACCTCAGTAAAAAATTAAATATTTCCTATTAATTCTCTAATAATGGGTATATATTTAACAAATCCCACCATAAATTATACACGGACGCAACAGAAGATGGAATACAAAAAGTAAACAACTTTGAATACGTAATTTGTCACTTCTCTTTTGACGATACTATAAGTATAATATAATTAAGTATGTCCGGATAGGGTCGGAAGCATAGGCAATTCGGCCCGGACTTAGAAAAGGATTAAGTGCATGAAAATTGAACGAGTTGGCGAAAACAAAATAAGGATTTTCGTATCATACGATGACCTGGAAGAGCGTGATATTGACCTGGATACGTTCAATTACAACTCGCCCGAAACACAGGAGCTCTTCTGGGATCTGATGGAACAGGCGGAAATCGAGCTCGGGTTTGATGCTCAGGAGTCCCAGCTTTGTATTGAGGCTGTATCCGACGTGGATCAGGGTTTTGTAATAACCATTTCTCGGGTTGATGAGGAAAATGAGTTTGAATCCATACAAAAATTCATCAAGAGCCGCTATCGGAGAAAGGATTTGTCAGTCAAAAAGAAGACATCATCAGTATGCTCCACCCTCCTCATCTACGCTCTGGAAAGCTTTGACGACCTCTGCGCTCTCTGCGCTATGTTAAAGCCTTTGTTCTCAGGCCGAAGCAGGGTCTACAGCCTGGACGGCACCTACTACCTGGTACTCTCCTCGGTTGAAGCCCGCATTAAGAACGAGAAGCAGTTTTACAGCATACTCAGCGAATACGCTGATAAAATGCCCAATGTGGACTTCTTTGAGGGGTACCTCAATGAGTACGGAAAGCGGCTGGTTAACGAAAATGCTGTGCAATTGTTCGGAACCATGGGATAAGAAAAATAACGAGGACGGTTCTTTTATGAACCGCCCTTTTTTTTTCCTGCTATTATTTATTCCTTCATGCCATTCAGCAGGCCTCTAAGGTAAGCTTCAAAATCATTTTTAAGATCATCCCGTTTCAGGGCAAACTCTACAGTGGCCTGTAAAAAGCCCAGTTTATTCCCCACATCATAGCGTCTGCCCTGGAACTCATAGGCATACATGGGCTCCAGTGCTGCCAGCGTATTCAGTGAATCGGTAAGCTGGATTTCTCCGCCCTTGCCCGGTGTGGCCTTCTCCAGGTGCTGGAATATGGCAGGGTTAATAATATAGCGGCCAAGGATGGCGACATTGGAAGGGGCCTGATCCGCGTCGGGCTTCTCAACAAGGGTCTTAACCTTGTAAATTCTTTCATCCACTTGCTTGCCTGCCACAATACCGTATTTGGAGACATCCTCCCAGGGAACCTGCTGAACACCCAGGATGGAGGTGTGGTATTCGTCATAGACATTGATCATCTGCTTGAGACAAGGAATCTGAGCGTCTACAATATCATCGCCCAGGAGCACCGCAAAGGGCTCATTTCCAATAAAGGATTTGGCGCAATAAATGGCATGCCCCAGACCTTTCGGTTCCTTCTGACGGATATAATGAATATCCACTAAATTGGAGATTTCCCTGACCTGGGCCAAGAGCTCTTCATTACCCTTCTTTCTCAGCTCTTCCTCAAGCTCACAGGATTTATCAAAATGATCCTCAATAGCGCGCTTGCCACGTCCGGTGATAATCAAGATGTCCTCTATGCCTGAGGCAACGGCCTCCTCAATGATATACTGAATGGTGGGCTTGTCCACAATGGGCAGCATTTCCTTGGGCTGCGCTTTGGTAGCGGGTAGAAAGCGAGTACCCAGACCTGCTGCAGGGATAATGGCTTTCCTGACCTTCATAACTCATACTCCTTTTTATGCTATACTTTACTCTGTCTTTTTTTCTCTGTTCTTTCCATTATATCACTTTACCGGGCTATGGATAAAGAAATTAAGATAGCATTAAATTCGTTTTTCTGACAAAAAATGATAAATTTTTGTTTCAATTAGCAAAAATGCGGGTAATACAACACAGATATCGTGAAGATTCGGGGCTGCGGTAAAGGGGCTGTAGCCTTTATTTATAGGAGGTTACAAATGAAAGGTTTATCGATTCAGACTAAAATACTTGCTTTACTCCTGTTTCTCATCATTGCTCCGTCCATACTTTTGACCGGGATAAGCTACACAATCTCCAGCAATTCACTATACTCTGAGATCATCAACTCTATGGAAAGTGCAACCCTGCACATGGAAAACACTCTGAACCTCTTTTTTAAAGGCTATGAGAGTGCCATTTCCACGCTGGCTTCAGATGAACATCTGAGAACCTTTTCAAGGCAAAGTGCATCGGAAAGGCAGGCTTCGTCGAAGATACTGGAGAACTATCTTCAGAAGTATGAGGACCTGAACCTTGTCTACTTTGCCACCTCAAACAACGAACTCTACATCTATCCACCCGTTGACCTGGGCGCTGATTTTAAGCCCAGTGAAAGGCCCTGGTATCAAGCGGCTGCGGCCGGCAAAGGGCCTATCTGGACTGACCCCATGATAGATATGGCCACGGGAAGTATGATCATTACGGTGGCAGAGGCCGTTTACAATACCAATAATGAATTTGTGGGCGTTGTGGGTGCTGATCTTGTACTCGATGAGCTCACCCAGACCATAAATGCCTTCCGCATCGGCCAAAAGGGTTATTTCATTCTGACCAATGATCAAGGCAATATTATTACCCATCCACAGACTGACAAAATCGGTCAGCCCCTCACCACCCAGGTTCTCAGAGAGGCTGCCGCCTCCGGTATCCCCTCCGGCTTTAAGGATTATGTCTACAATGGAGAGCGTAAGCTGGCCAAATACACCACCCTTGAAAGAACCGGGTGGAAGATATTCGGAACCCTTAATTACTCCGAGATTTCCGAAAAGACCTCCACCATCCTTATCAATTCCATTATCATTATGCTGATTGTTATTGTTACCGCCATCCTAATGGGCATCCTTTTCTCAAGGCCCATCATTAAAGGCATTAAAACGCTGTCCCGGGATATGGGGCAAATCAGCCATGGTGACTTTACCGTCAGAAGCCAGGTCAAATCCAAGGATGAAGTGGGCCTGCTTTCTTCTACCTTAAGCAAGATGTGTGAGGATCTGGGCGGAATCATCACCAAGATCAAAGGGTTGGCCAACGAAGTGTCCGATTCCTCCAACATTCTGGCAGCCACCTCTGAAGAGTCCACGGCCACCACTGAGGAAATCGCCAGAACCATCGGCGAGATTGTCAAGGTCACAGAGGATCAGGCCTACAGCACCGAGGAAGGCCTTAAGAGAACCACCCTACTGGCTGACATCATTCAGAACATCTCACAGGAGATTCAAAAGATTTCGTATATGATTAAGGATTCCAGCACCATGAGCATCAAGGGCAAGAACTCGGTAATAGTGCTCAAGGAAAAAGCCGAGACAGCACACCAGGCCACGGCCAAAATGGGCGATGTGGTTCTGCAAGTGGACAGGAGCGCAGATCAAATCAATGTCATTGTTGATACCATCAGCGCCATGGCCAGCCAAACCAATCTGTTGGCGCTTAACGCCTCTATAGAAGCCGCGCGGGCAGGGGAAGCAGGCAGAGGCTTTGCCGTTGTGGCCGAGGAGATCAGAAAGCTTGCCGAGCAGTCGGCTGAAGCCTCCAACAATATCCGGGATCTTATCCGGGAAATCCAGACCCAGTCCAATAATGCGGTGGCCACCATGGACGACACCAAGCCCATTATTGAGGAGCAGAACAAGGCGGTGCTTGAAACCACCAGTGCCTTTGACGAGATCTATACCATGATCGAAAAACTGGGTGAGGAAATCGCCCTTATCAATGAAATGAATGAAAATCTGCTGTTAATGCTGCCGCATTGTGTCCAGCAGTAGATGTCGTAAATTGTCCGTATATTGACGGAATCGGTGTCCATATGTGACCGAAATACCCTTCCCCCCGTCCGAGGGGGGAGAATTA
>Ga0116192_1002027_pt1 | contig 13796 bp, 14 predicted proteins | sample AD_UKC113_MetaG_FD_89876 | JGI IMG/M metagenome (GOLD analysis project Ga0116192, IMG submission 89876) | Active sludge microbial communities of municipal wastewater-treating anaerobic digesters from Hong Kong - AD_UKC113_MetaG | ecosystem: Engineered > Bioreactor > Anaerobic > Digestate... | reverse complement strand
AGTAATTACGTCAAAATTAGTTACTGGCTTAATCAATCTTGTTAGTTTATTTAAATCATTAAATAAATCAATAATTAATGTCATTGGCAATTTATTTAAATTATTATCATATTCACGTTTGCTTTTGTCATCTATTAGTATTTTATAAGCATTGTTTACATTCGTAAATTCATTAGAAAAATTTTTCCCAATCTCATCTACATTTTTATCAGGATGATATTTTTTAGCTAAAGTAATGTAAGCTGCACGTATGTCTTTTTTGGATGCATTATTAGGTAATTCAAGTACTTTATAGTAATTCATATAGTAATATTGATCAAATTAAATCATTGAAGTTGCACACATTTGATGCAAATTTAAAACTCTATTATTTGAATTATATTACATATTGATAGGTATAAAATTATACAAAAATGCTAATACTAATTCTAATTCAATGCTCATAATAACATTAATAATGTTGTCTAACTTTTGTTTAATATGTTTAATACTAACGAAACTTGAATATAAAATTTCATTTATCAATGAAGCAAAAGATATGCTTACAATTATAATTTTGCTATTAAAATTATGTTATAAGATTTGTTCGGTATGTACATATATACTTTATTTTCATTACATTTATCATTTTCATGCATTTAAAATGAACTTTAATTTAAAATGTTTAGTATTTCTACTTATCGCTTCACAAAATGTTTAATTAACAACTCAAAAATAATACTTATTGGTATGATAAGAATTATTGTCATGATAACTTTTATTGCATTATCATCAAATAAAATAACCATACAGAAGTTTATCTTAGTATTAAATGATTATATGACTTGACACAAATTATTTATTGTTAATTTAGATAAAAAGTTAGTACTAAAAGTTTAATACATTTTATAGAAATTAAATATGTTTGTGATAAAAAATTTGTAGGAAAATAAAATAATAAGTATAAATTCCATTTGGATAAAAAAAGTTTTTATTTTATGATATTTTCTATTATTGTTAATAGAATTAATCAATATTTAACATAAATGTTAATTATTCAGGTTGATTCATAACACTAACACTATAATTACCATACAAATAATACACATTACATCTGTAATCACCACAGCCTATCATTTTGCGATTATCTAAAATATTCTCCAAAATAGTAAAATCAGCACCGTCTTTTTCTCCTTTAAAATACCCTCTGTAAACTGTCCATGGTAAAGTCCACCAAAGTGAACCATTAATAAGACTATTGCAAATGATACTTGATTTTGTTAATGAACAATTATTATTCAAACATTTTTTTGGTTCGGTTTCTTGTTTGTTTTTACCCAATATATCATAAACAGTACTGAAAGCTGTTCGCGTTACTTCGTTTGATGTATTTTTTGGTATATTGGATAAATTACTACAAAGTAAATGAAAACAATTTGATGATGCAGAAATTCCAGCAACAGTTACAGCAGGATAAAAGTAAAGTTTAGCGAGTATATTCATTGTTTTTAAATATTCATAATAATGTAAAAAGTGAACATAGTACATCATAATTTCATTTTTTATTCGTAACTTGATTAATAATATCTTTGATTTTGTCCGCTTTATAATTAAATTTTTTTAAATAGTCTCGTAAACCATCAACATTAATTACACCTACACTATCAGCATAACAAACATCATCTAATAGTGGACCTTTATCAAGATAAGTATTTTTATAAATATTAAAACTATCAATGAAATTGTTTTTCATGTTTTTATCTAATATTCCAGCATTATAAAGTCCATCGATAGTCTTATATTCGTAAACTAAAGAAGGCGCCTTTTTGGATCCCACATTTGGCACATTTACTGAATAATCAGTTCCGAGAAGAAGAGCGAGTATTATTAAACGATCTTGATTTAATTTAGTATCTTTTTTTAAAATATTTAAATCTATCTCATAAAATTTTTTGTTCGAATCGACTGAAAATTCTTTTAAAATATTCTTTCCACCAAATATTAATATATCCATATCATCAGTCACAATACCACTTATTTTGTTAAAATTACGCCTACTTAGGGTAGCTAATAATTGATCAGCCTCATCTCTTGCATACAATACACAATAACCAAATAATCTTATCAATTCAATCGTATCTTGAATCTCTTTTTCAGTTATATCAGCTTTCAAATAGTAATATTTAGTTTTTTCTTTTTGTGTTTTAGCCAAAAGATATTTTTCTTTCATCTCTTTTTTAGTTTTTTCTCTTTCTTCCAAAGTTTTAAATTTTAATTTAGGTGGTACTCCATCAAACACAAATATCGGTGTAATATTTAGTTCTTTGAATTTTCTTAATTTATTCATCATACTATGAATATGTGTAATACTAGTACCATTATTCATAATATCATAACCATTTTTTCGTATGGCCATAATATTTTTATAAATCATTAAAATACCATCTATTAAAATTGTAGTATCTTTATAATCTGTTATTGTTTTGATAGTAATACTGTTTGGACTTTTATCCTTTATTACTTTAAACATATTCTTGACACCCATTGTAATTATGATTATGTTGCAAGATAACAAAGACTATGAATACTATACCTGGTCAAATAAATATATTATTAACGTATTATATAAAGATAATGCGCAACAAGATAAAACCCAATATTGGCAATAATTCTGATAATTCAACATTAGATTTTCCTAAAACATATGGCAAAACTCATCAAATATCAAAACCTTTAAGAATAAAAATTAAACCTTCAATTTATGAATCATCAATAGTTGATAATAAGCCTAATATTATCAACAACAAAAAACAAAAAAAACATGTAATTAAAAAACTCGACAAACATCACAAATTTGTTCAAAATTCTGATTATGATGATTCAACTATTCGTTCATTGAGCCATGCCGAAGAATTAGAAACTCTTCCTAACATTAGCATTACTTTTAGTAATATTCTAAGTACTAATGATAACATTGAATGTGCAGTTATGAAATTTAGAAATTTTATTCATATTTGGTCAAGTACTAAAATGGAAAATGTAATTATAAAAGACACAGAAGGAAAAATAAAAATTAAAGATTTTAAAGATTTTAATGACAAAATTACTAGCGGGGATATCACTATTTTTAATACTGAGACTGGTACATTATATTCGGGTATCATTTGTGTAGAAAATAATAAATTAAGATTCAAAATTACTAATAGACCTATCATACCCCTATGCACTATCATGAAAGGAGTAATTTTACAATTTAATATTTATATTAATTAATATAGACTAATATGAAAACTACAAATATTGATTACGAAAGTAAATATAAAAAGTATAAAACTAAATATTTTGTTTTACAAAAACAAAATAAGGAAAAAAGTTCAAATCTGTCAGGAGGTAGTAAAAAGATTAAAGGTACTATCATGACATATGAAGGATACCGCGTATTTTATCATGAAGAGTTTATAGAAAATATACCAGAATTTTTAATTACTAAAGACCCAAGTAAACCAAATAACAAAATACTTGTCATCGATAATATTAATAGTTTCGATATTTTTACTAAACTTTATGCAAAAGAAGTATTTGATAAAAAGTATATGTATGTGAAATGGAATAATGTTGCTAGAAACTTTTTGGGATTTTATATTGATCGGAGCAACAAAGATCTTTATTTAATATGTCATGATTTACATAATTATAAAGACAAGGATGTATTTAAAAGTTGGTGGTTTGATTACGATCAACAAAATGTTATCATTTTTGATAATCCAGATAAATATTAAATTAAACATGTACCTTATCATATTCTTATTTATTTTTATAACTGTTAATGAATTTATTTGAATACTGTAACATATACACTCATGAGTAATCAAAATACTAAATTAGATGGAAATGTTGACATTGAAGAGGGTATTAATACTTCTGCTAACACTTGCATTCATGACGGTGATGTAAGTGATAATAATACAAAATGTTCAAATAACAAAAAAATTTTTTCTGAAATATATCGAATTGAAGATTATCAAGATAGAAGATACAATCAAATAATCAAAGAACTTAATAATATTTATAATATTATCGATGACCTCAAATCTACTATGCAACAAATTTTACAAAATATTAATTGCCAAAGTAAATGTAGTTGTAATTCTAGTGAATATAGTTTAACCACTAAATGTTGTGACACACAAATTACATATGATTGTAGTTCAACAAACTATTCTGAATGTTGTGAAAATAGTTCCTCAAAAAATTATTCTTTATGCCTAAATAATAATACACAAACTACAAATAGTAGTGATAGTAGTGATAGTAGTGATAGTAGTGATAGTAGTGATAGTAGTGATAGTAGCGATAGTAGTGATTGTACAATAGTTGATAGTCGTAGCAAATGTAGTTTTTGTGATTCAAGTAGTGATACTTATGATGATAGTAGTCATAGTCGTAGTTGTAGTAAATGTAGTTGTAATAATAGATGTAATAACAGGAGATTCAATAGATAAATTAATACAAAAAAATAATTAAAAATTGCTAAATAAAATTCGTCGTTGCAGAAAATCATGCTTTGAAGAAGCCACACACTAATAGTCATGTATTGTAATAATATTAAAGTAATTAATTTTTGTCGTAATAAATCATTTTATTTGATATAAAAAAATATGATTATAAGTTTACAAATAAGTTGCTAGTTAAAAATTTACTAAAATAATTAAAATTTAGCGTATAATTTTTTAATACATTTTTTATTATTTTGTCTGTATTTTTGATATTTGTAGTTGTAATATTGGTAAAGAGGAATAGAAGTGTTAGGACAGCATTTAGTTCTAAATCTTAAAGGTTTGCAACATTTTTCAAATACTGATGAGGAATAACTTGAACTATTGCTTGAACTACTGCTGCATTTTTTATGACAAGAACTAGAGCTAGAACTAGAACTGCAACTAGAGCTAGAGCTGGAGCTGGAACTAGAACTAGAACTAGACTTTGTACTGCGACAAGTACATGATCTAGAACAAGTACTGGAGCTAGAACTAGAGCTAGAGCTAGATCTAGAACAAGTACTAGTTCTGGTACTAGTGCTAGAACAAGAATTTGAACTAGAACTAGAACTATAGCTAGAACTAGCACATGGTTTTTTTACCTTATATCTTCGAAAGTGGCAAGGATTATGCCAATATTTTGGACACGAACTTGAACTAGAACTAGAGCAAGATGATTTACATTTGTTTGGGCAACATTTATTTCTTAAATCTTTTCCTCTAACAATACCTAATTGACGTTTAATATTTCTAACAGATCTAATAGTGCAGGTAGACGAACTAAAACTAGAGCTAGAGCTAGAACAAGATCTAGAACTAGAACTAGAACTAGAACAGGAAGATTTATGATGTTTACGATGAATTATCTTGAATTTTTTGTAGTTGCGTTCACAAGGACGACAAGGACAGAATGCGAAAGTCATGATACTGTATACTATAGTATGAAGATTAAATTTTCAAACAGGTAGAAAAATTAAAAAATATTGAAGAGCAAAACACACCTAAACTAGTTTCTTATACCATTTAAATTTATTGTTGTATATCATTAAAATTTATTGTTGTAATATCATTAAAATTTATTGTTGTAATATCATTAAAATTTATTGTTGTAATATCATTAAAATTTATTGTTGTAATATTCATTAAAAAATCTATAAACTTGTATGTTTTTCTTTAATAATTTTAACATCATCTATGTTTTCTATTTTATTTGCATAATCATTGTTAATCGTATTATCGTAATTTAAATTGAATATACTATCATCAAACGTTTCGATTTCGTTTAATTGATATTGTTTTAGTTTATTATCCTTATACAAGTCAACAAGTTTCTTAATATTTAGGCGAATGACTAGAGATAAGCTGTTAAAAATATTAATAACTGGATTTGAAATACAAGGTAAGTCAAATTCTATATTATCAAAATTTTTATTGCACGAAATAACTTTATACAGCAAAAATAAAAATAATGATACACTTTTATTATTGATAATACTAGTGAACATTACTTTAAAATTTTTGTATGGTATGTTATGATTACAAATTATTAACGCATAAACGTATAATATGTAAGTTTGGCAATACATATTGATACCTTGTAATCTTTTTCCTTTATTATATCCTATATCATATGGTAGTAATATTTGATAATCCGAACTTGTGGCAGCATTAACAGTATTAATAACAAACATAAACTGATCTAACGAAAATTTAATGTCATTCTTTGGATCAAAAAACAATATGTATTTTTTTTGCTTATCTATTATTATTGACATCACATGACCAATAATATTACCTAATTCACAAATGCGTATTGTAATAAATCTGATATTATCATCTATCAAATCACCAATAAAATCACTTATATTATTATATAATTGCTTAAAATTATAATCATATCTATTTCCTATTTTTTTAATAATACAAGAATAATAGTTTTTACTCATTGTATTATAATTTGAGTAACAAAGTACATTATAAATCATTTCATACACTGTATTGGGAAAGTTATTCAAACAATAAAATACTTTACCACTTTGCAAATTGTTATTTTTGAACATTTCAAATTCTTCAATATTGAAGGGTCCAAATAGTGTTATAGGATCAACATATTTAGTTTCAACATCATCATACAAAGTATTAGCATTAGTTACATTGTTTGTGATATCTTTCATTATACTATTATTAGGTGTCAAAATTTTATTGTTATGATTATAAAACATTTAGCATATGTAATTTATGTTGTTTTTTTAATTAACATAATCATAAGATGATTACTAATTCAATTTTATGAAGAAAAAATGAATTTTTAATAACCTAAAAATACTTGAAAGAATAATAAATTTTTAACATCAAAATAATGGATAATTTAGGGGTGTTATATTCTGTAATTTTCCATCCGAATTCAGAAATTGCATATAATAATCCAATAGTCGTCACACATTTTAACACATGTAATTTAGAAAAAAATATAATTGAAGAAATAAAAAATTGTAATGAATTGGATATTTTGTATGACATTTTAGCAAAAAATAATATAAATTACGATAAATTAGATTTGCAATATTATAAAGATATTAAAGTAATCAAAATAATTGATGATTATAAATTTACAAAACGTTATGTACCCAAACTGACTAAAGAGAAAATTACATATTTTCTTTCTCAATCAGAAAATATTAAAATAGACATGACCATTTATGACTACGATGCTGCTAAAAAATTAACTTTAAAAAGTAAGAAAAAATTATTAGATCTTTCAAAACGTAAAATAACACATAATTTTTATGAGAATTTAGTATTTAATAAAGATAGATGCATAAAAATTATGTTTGAAAAATATAGTTACGTGTTGCATGTGTTAAAACTACTTGGTCATACATTAATAACTAATGATGAATTATTAGTTTGTTTAAGCAAAACTTGTTATTGTTACGAAGAAAACGTGAATAATATTATTAAAAAATATTTAGAAACTTTAGTACTTGAATATTGTGATAATATTAATAATATTAATGAAAATTTAAACGATTATGATGAAGTTTGCAAACAGATAGTTGCAATTAGTAATTTGGCTCTAAGTTTTGATAAAAATTTGGATTATAGATACTTTTTTGTAAATTATGTAAATTCTGTTCTTCCGTTCACAAACAATATAATTGATAATTTGAATAACATACAAAATATAGAATTATTTTTACACTTATTTAAATATTTGTTCGATCTTAAACATAACAAAAATACCAACATTAACGTAAATTTTGTTAAATTAATATTACAAAAAATTGCTAGTAATGAAGAATTTTTATACAAGTTTATTACAAATTATTTAAACAATACAAATTATCAAGATTTTGTATGGATCCCTGAAGTGATAGTTAAATATTTATGCGAAAATAATCACATAATTACAGATATTAAAATAATTGAAAATTTATTAAAATATGTTAATTCTCTTAAAATATGTGATAATAATAAAGACATAAAAAAATATAAAAAATTATTCTCAACATATAATTATGTGTCAATTAATGGTGATGCTGCTGATGAAATTACTAAAATGTTATGCAATATGAATTTTCGCCATGCAGAAATGCCACTATTAAGATATATTATTAAAAAATACAAAATTCATAATAATAATTTTATATATGTTACCTTATTATTACATTTGAGTGCATATGATATGAATTTGAATAATAAAAAATTACATCAAGATTTATTCAACGCTCTTTCACTTAACAATTGTACTCCTGAAGTTAGTACATGTAATAATTTTTTAACAAAAGACAAATGTATTATGGAAGATAAAAAAACCTTTGATTTTTTCAAATCAGTGGTTCTTTACAGTTGTAACATAATTTTAAATCATTGGGGAAATCCTAAATTAGGATTAAAATGTTGTAACACATGTTTAATTAATAGCATTTCCTATTCCTTTACCCAAATAACTGACTACGTGATATTATTAAACGAAAATAAAACTTATGAATATGTAGATGAACTTAAGGAGGATTTTATCAAAAAAATTGTTCAAATAATTCGTACTAGTATTATAAAAAATAATAGTTCTACACCAATCCAACGTAATATCATATCAAAAACTTATGAATTAGCAAAACATTTATATACAACTGAGGAATTAATTGACTTAATCTTAATAAATACTCTGTGTGTTGCAAATTCAAATTGTGAAAAATTAATTTTAGCATTATATGGTGAAGAGACTTTAGTTGATATATTTAAATATAACTTTCAGGATAATACTTTTTTGCAAAAACTGGTTACTAAATTATTTAGTTGTGCTGATATGTATACATTAAAACCAATAGCAATTATGGTTAACAATTTAGTTTTAGAATATATTAAAATTTTCGGGATCGAAAATGAAAAAATGATAGGCAATTACATAACTAAAGAAGTTCTTGAAAAATTTTATGCATTAAAATTGGAAAGCAAAGATTTGCTTCATCCTCTAAAGTTAAACGAAGTTTTTAAATCTTTTGATAAAAGTATTGAACCTAAAATTACAATTGAAGGTAATTTTATTAGCACGTGTTTCATTAATTATGCGGATATTTACATAAAAAGTCAATATAAAAATGACATAAATATTTCGTTTTTTGATGGTATTCTTAAACATAATATTTATGCTGATGATATTTCTGAACATAATATTTATGCTGATGATATTCCTGAACATAATATTTGTACTAACGAGAGTATTAATTCAAAAATTGTAAATTTAATATCTGTATCTTCTTTCTCAGAATTACGTAGAAAAATAAATAAATTACAAAAAACAGAATTCTTTGATGGTATTTTATTTGGTTCTGCAGTGACTGTTTTGTGTGCAATTGTTTATATGAAATCATAATTTTGTTAAATTATAATTTACATACACTTTGGGCATACACTTATTGTGATATATTTAACAAATATCAAAATATCAAATATAATGAATTTAAATCCAACTTTAATTAAATTTTTAGATATGTTGGCAGATTATTTATCAAAAGGAATTGTACCTAACATTTATTGTAAGAATACAATTTTAATGAACGAATTATTTATATTTTTGTCAATGGATCCTAAATACCTTAATTATTTATTCGAAAGTTTCAAAAAAAGAAATAATAAATTTGGTTTACGTAAATTGACGGTCGCTGAAATAAATAAATTAAATTTTAAAATAAAAGGAGCTGCTGAATATTTTTGTTTAAGTGATATGGCTAATAATGAGTGTATAAACTTTTATATTGGGCCATATGATTATCCAATTAAAATAATAAACTAATTATCTGGTTACTATTTTAGATATTACTTTAATATAAATTGTTTTTTTAAAAATGATTTTTTGTTTTTGAAAATACTACTGCAACAAAAAACTATAATAAGAATATATACGGGATTAGAAAATGGTTATAAATAATGTCTATATCGATATAAAGAACGATTTAATAGTTTGTTCGACAGATGCAGGTATAACCCTTTATTCATTAACATCATTAGAACTTGGCAAAATAAGAGAATATAAAATAATAGAAGGTTGTAGATTGTGTAGGTTGATAAAAACGAACAGTAAAAATGCATCTAATATAATGAGTGCAGTTTATCTTCCAAAGTCTAAAGATACAACATTTTGTATTCTCGATTTAACATTACCAACTTACATTAATAATAATAACAATAACCAAACACAACAAGATGATTTTAATGACAATGTAGGTAGTAATGATTATCAAAATGATACTCCTGTTACAAAAAATTATGTCACCGGTAGATTTGATTTAGGTAGGACGATTTATAATATTCATTTGACAACAGACAAAATAATAATAGTTCATGATAGAGAAATATTTGTAATTGGTAAAACAAGTTATAGTACTATTAATATTATAAGTACACATCTTAACACTACAAATGGTTTAGCACTAGTAAGTAGCAAAGAAGATTATTTAATTTACACATTAGGTACGAGATGTGGAGAAGTTGTAAAAGTAACTCCGAATACAAATGATCATACCTCATTTAAATGTCATGATCATGAAATACAATGCATAGCAACAGATGATAATGAAAATTACTTAGCAACAGCATCTGTTAGTGGTACAATTATTAAAGTCTATGATTTAGTGAGTGGAAATGAAATATTTGCGTTTCGAAGAGGTACTACTTCTGCTACAATATGGGATATTGCTATTAGTGAAGATTTAAAATGGTTAGCATGTTGTTCTTATTCTACTAGAGGTACAGTTCATATTTTTAAATTGGATGCAACTAATAATAAAGTAGAAAATGGAAAAACTTTTTTCAATAGGATGTTTGAGGATTATACAACAGCATATTTTTCAAAAGATTCTATTGTTAACGCAACATGGTCTGCCGTACAACATAATTTGAATAGCACAATATACCATACATGTAGGTTTGATAAAGCAGGTAATTTACATATTGTGTCACTTGATGGCAAACATTTTAAAGTATTAGCAAATTATGATTATAAAAGAATGACAGAAGGTAAAAATTTATGTGTTGTTGGTTAAATGTGATCTATTAATTAAAATTTTATTGCATATAAATATGTATATTAGTATCTTAAATATGCCTAACAATTCAGTCAATAGTTTACATTTAGAAAGTGAATATAATATTCTAGTTGCCAACACTGTAGATGGGTTTTATTTATTAAAATTACCTTTAACAACCACAAATTATAAATCAGAAACTTTAGTCCCAACTGGACCTTTTTGCGTAACTTACAAACCATACTTAGTGCGAATGATATCACCATTCCATTGTCTTTTTGTAACAGAAAAGAATAATGATCCAATGTTGCTTACAATTAATGTTAATGACAATGATAATGCATTTCCCAAGTCATATACTATTATGGTTTTTAACACAGAACAAAATAAAATAATTTTACATTTTACTATTGGCCATAAAATAACTAATATCGTTACAATAGACAAATACATTTTAGTTATAACTCTTAATCAAATACTTGTATACACACAAAATATAGTCAATAATTTGAATGATCCTAATAATGTATCTTTTGTAAAAACTATTCACACATTTACAAATCCACTTGGTTTATGTAGTGCAAAATCTTATAAAAATAATTTAGTAATAGCTACTCTTGGCAGAACTATTGGAGAAGTTATGATATGCACACTTAAAAAACGTTCGAATATTTATATTCAAGCTCATACAAATACAATAACTAATATCACGTTAGATGACAAATGTGAATTAATAAGTACAACATCGAACTCAGGAACACTAATTAATGTTTTTGATATTTCAAATTGTGCTAAAGTTTATCAGTTTCGTAGAGGAATTTTTGGTACTACAATTCATGATGTTAAGTTTGATGCTAGTGGAAATTATATAAGTTGTTGTTCTGATAATGGAACAGTACACATGTTTCATCTTTATGATAAATGTAGCGAAAGTACTGATCACAAAAATACAACATCAAGTTTTAGTATATTCGGACCAATAGTACCAGTTTGTCAGTCTGAATGGGCATACAAATTATTTAAAATTAATCAATGTGTTAAATCTACTTGTTATTTTAAAAAATTAAATGATAAAATCAATATTCATATAACTTCTAATGACTTTATTTATTATATCGTCAATGATATCGAAAATAACCAAGATATCGTAATTAAACATGATATTGGTAAACTTATTACTAAATCTTAGGTTTTTGGTTTGATTTTAAACTTAAAATTGATATTTGAATAAAATTATTGACGCTTTAAATGTTTAATAAACTATAAATATGGGTCCAAGCTTCAATTTATGGTTTGGAGATTTCACTATTTCTTATTTAGCTTTTAGTATGGCTGAAGCATGTACACATCCATTATTTGTAATAAGAAATAATTACCTTAGTAATATAAAAATAAATATTCTCGCACATACTAATCTACTTTATAAAAATAATGGAATAAAAGGTTTTTATAAAAGTGTGTTACCAGTATATTTACGTCAAGGCGTGAGTGTTAGTGTAAGGTATTCATTGTACACTAACTTACAAGAGTATTATGAAAAATCTAATTTCTTTTACAATATTTTAAACAGTTTATTAGTTTGTAATATTGCTACTATTGTCGAATATCCAATTGATGTAGTAGCATTTAATAAATCTATCAATGTAAAAACAAAAATTGGTGATATTTATAAAGGATTTTTAGCTTACATACCAAAACAAAGTCTTGGCGCTATTATACTTCCATTATATCAAGTAAGCTATAATCATTTTGACAAATATTTTAATGATAATTATATGAATATTTTAATATCTTCTATTTTTGCATCTAATGTCTCAACAATATTAAATTATCCATTCGAATATTTTAGAATTAAAAAACTACGAACAAATAGCTATGATTTCAAAAATAATTTACATAATGCATATTGCGGATCAAGTTTATCTTTTTTGCGTAATGGAGTTCATTTGTTCATTTTCATGTACATTATAGATTATTTTAAAAAGTGATACTTTTTTTATTGACTATTGGCATGTTTAACATAAGCATTACAGTTTTTTATCAAATTAGTATTAAATCATTCGAGTCACAACGTATTACTTTTTGGCATTTAAAAGGAACTTGGAAAAAGTAATATATAACGTTTTAAAATTAGTAATTATTTTTATACATTAAAAAATGAACATTTATATGAAAATAAAAGTATATGTATATACCAAATATGCCTTATAATATTACGATATATCAAACAAATATATGATAATAAGTAATATTTTGATACAAAGAACTGAAGAACTTGAGAGAGAAAGAAAAGAAGCATTAGATAAGGCTTATAATGATTTCATAATACAAATTGATAGTCTTAAAAATATTGATAATAATTTAAAAAATAAAAAAAAACAAACGTTATCTCCAAGAAGAAATATACAATTTCTTCAAATAGATGTGAGCGACCAAGAATATACATATGATTCACAATATATTATTTCTCTAAATACTGATCCAAAAGTCAACAAATATGGTATTTCATGTTCTGATGTTGTTAATAGAATAAATGAATTAATGAATACTTATTCACAACCTTACAAATGTTCATATTCAATTCACTGGTATTCTGGAAAAGGAATAAATGGTTGTTTAAATCGTTTACAAAGAAAATCACCATATGTTAAATCAATAAATTTTGTTCTAAACACAGTATCGTTTTGTTGTTCTGATTCAAGTGGTTCTCAGTAGTTATTATTTTTAATGTTTCATATAATGAAGATTTCTT
>Ga0116192_1002025_pt1 | contig 13813 bp, 11 predicted proteins | sample AD_UKC113_MetaG_FD_89876 | JGI IMG/M metagenome (GOLD analysis project Ga0116192, IMG submission 89876) | Active sludge microbial communities of municipal wastewater-treating anaerobic digesters from Hong Kong - AD_UKC113_MetaG | ecosystem: Engineered > Bioreactor > Anaerobic > Digestate... | reverse complement strand
TCTCCTGGAGAAAAGAAACTTTCTCCTGAAATTCTCCTTCTTTCTCAATCCTTTGTACGGATTCCATGATTACCTCCAACAGATAAAATCAGCGGCCCAGTTGCATAACAGCGCTTTAGCTTTACTTCAATGCTGCACAGGCCGCTTTTTTATAGACTACTTGAGCCTTTTTCAAAGTTAGTGTTTTTTATCCAGGCGATTTTCAAAAATCCCTATTATGTAAGGGGTTATGAATTTCGCCGGGTTAGGAAGGTAGATTTTTGAAAACGCCTCACTTCAATTGAAATAAATTCTCTTCAATAAATTTCCACGTTTTTAAGTAATCTTCTCCCCCTATCAGCTTGCGGAATCCTTTGTTATCGAGATCATCCAGAAGTTTCCAGAGCTTCTGCGTAATACGATTATTTGCCTCAAACGTACCTTTGATATCCCACCGGGTAGGAGAGGTATCAGAGGTGAGAAAATCTTTGTACCCATACTTCTTTAGATAATAGAGGAACTCGGCATAGGCAAGAAAATGTTTCGTTCCGCAGAAGTAATCCCAATCCCACTTCCCATCATTGTCGTTTATATGGATGTAAAAAGGATGCCCACTCTCTGCCAAAAGGGCTACTTCCGCTGCCGGGTTAAATCCCCCGTAGGTGGAATGACCGAAATCGAGGGTAACTCCCATCTCTTTAACCCCAATATCCTTGATCAATAGCAACGTTTTAGCAGCAGATTCGATATAACAGGTCCCCCGTGTTTCACTCGGCTTATACTCAATAAAAAGGGGAATATTCTTCTTGTACGCTCCAGCCTCTCCGAAGGTCTCTACCAGCCGTTTCCAGGCTTCCGCATAATCACTCTGGAAGGCAAATTCATACCCATCCCCCAGCGGACAACAGGTTACCTTATCGGCTCCTACCTTCTCTGCGAAATCTTTCGCTTCCTTCATGAACCGTACTGCCTTAGCCCGTACCTCTTTATTCGGCGAGGTAACTCCTCCGTTTTTAAACTCCGGTTCTGCCTTTATGTTCACATTAATGGCTGCAAACTGGATCCTATATTTTTTTGCCAGTTCTATCGTTCGTTCCGGAGTGTCCACCTCATACGGGTAAACCACCTCAACGCCTGTGGCTCCTTCTATGCCTGCAAGCATCTGAAATTTCTCTTCCAGTGTTTTCGGCTCATTGTAGTCATGGAATCGATCTTTGGTTTTTCCTAAGAAAGAGGTAATAATTGCCAGTTTTATCATACACTATCTCCTTTCTACATATAAATTAACAAAGCGCCGAAGAAACCGACGGTCCTTCGACACCTGCAAGGATTTCCTGAAGGAAAGACAATCCTCTTTTATATTCTTCTTCTACTTTTTCCGCAGGGCATACGATTTCCAGATCCCAGGATCCTGTGTACCCGGCCCCCTGTAGGTTCCGTACTAAATCCGGCCAGGAAATAGTTCCAGAACCCGGTGTAAAGGCTGAATTTTCCCCTCCGAAAGTATCCTTTAGATGAGTTCCATAGATACGGCCATTGAGTTGTGCAGGTATGAGAGCTAAAAGTTCTTTGCTTCTGTAAGCATGGCCTGTATCAAAATTATATCCCAGGATGTTAGATTTTAATTCGGAACAGATCTGCAAGAATCCTGCAATTCCACCCACTAAGGAAGCAGGAACGATCTCCAGGGCCATGCGAATCCCTTCGGAAGTTACTATCTTAAGCATGTAATCTAATTTCTGTAAAAATGCCTGGTGAAGTTTCCTATAATCGTCCCCTGAATAGGTGCGGAAAGGCTCCACCTGAAATGTGGGAATGGGTACCGTAAGAAGCCGGCACTGAGGAAATACTTTAAGAATGTCCATCACTTCCCGGATTTCATTCTTTCCGAACTCTGAAAAGAGGCTTGTTTCTGAATTAAAGCCGTGAATGAGAAAATGGGCTACAAACTGTGTGGGGATCAATCCTTCCTTTTGGGCTGCTTTTGCAAGGAGCGAACCTTTTTCTTTCCATTCTCGAATACGATCAGGATGGTAGATTTCCAGTTGGAAGCCTTTGAACCCGAGCATCCGAACATCGGGCAGTGCAGAAGCAATCTCTTCAACCGTAAAATCCGTTGTAAATCGGGAAAAAAAATAGGCGGGCGATACTCCAAATGATGCTCTCGTCACTTTGCCTCCAATAAAATAATGTATACAATATGATAAACACAAAATATTATTCTGTCAAAGGGTTTTTAGAACGAAACGAAAGCAGATCGATCCATGCACGATAGATCGTTGTAGACAAAACCGGAAACCAGGCGTAAGATCATTTCTGAGTATTCTATATTGTACACAATATATTGGAGGAATGTATGAATATATCTGATAATACACCGGTAAAAAAAATCATCGTTGCCGTTGCCCCGGTGGCTCATGTCGGGCATCCTATTCCAGCAGGATGCAAGAACCCCCTGACGCCTCAGGAAATCGCTCGCGATGTGATAGAGTGCTGGAAAGAAGGGGCTTCGATGGTGCACCTCCACGTACGGGATACAACGGGTCAGCAGGTCTCTTCTCTGGAAGTATTCTCTCAAACCCTTGACCTTATCCGCCGGGAATCGGACATTGTTATCCAGGGATCTACCGGAGGTGTTACTACCCTTTCCCTTGAAGAGCGATGTGTCTCTGTGGAAGAGCCCCGCACCCAGGTGGCTTCCCTTAACATGGGGTCTACAAACCTGGGAGAGGGTGTATACATCAACACGGTTCCCGATATCCGGTTTTGGGCCCAAAGGATGAATGAAAATAGAGTCGTGCCTGAACTGGAGGTATTTGATCTGGGGATGATCTCTACCGTACTGAAACTCAGAGAGGAGGGTATACTGCAGGATCCGTTAAACTTCAATCTTTGTCTGGGTTTTGAAGGAGCTCTACCTGCCCGGGGAGAAAACCTGTACCACTTTGCTTCTTCTCTTCCCCCAGGATCGCGCTGGTGCTTCCTTCACGAAGGGATGAAGGATATGTCCTTGCTTCTAGCGGCCGCAGCCCTGGGGGCTTCGGGGGTACGAGTCGGCTTTGAAGACGGATGTTATCTGAAGCCAGCGCAGCCTGCCCGTTCCAATGCAGAGCTGGTTAAACAACTGGTAACCCTACTTCGAAGCATCAGTTACGAACCAACGACAGTACTGGAAACGAAAAAACTATTAGGTGTACAGAAATAATCCTCCAGCTATGCAGAATAAATTGTTTTCTGTATACAAAATGAATTGACGGAATGGATTATGTACCCCTATACTCTGGGAATGTATAGAGTCGAGTTTGAAGATCTTGGAACGAAGGTGTACAAAACCTTAAAAGGCATGATCATCAGCGGCGAACTAAAACCTGGAGAAAAACTCGTGCAGGAAGAACTTGCCGAACGGTTGGGAGTTTCCCGCACTCCGCTTTTATCTGCCTTTGCTAAGCTGGCTCAGGAGAATCTGGTGGAAACCATTTCCCGGCGGGGTGCCTACGTAAAGCGTTTTACCGAACAAGAACTCCTGGATATTTATGACATTCGGATCCAGCTAGAACCTTTGGGGGCCGAACGTGCCGCTCTACATGCCGAACCGGAAGAACTGGAACAGCTGGAATCCCTCCTGACGGAATATGACAAAGCCACCCGCCAAAAAGATATGCAGATGTTAAAACAGATCGACTATCAGTTCCATATGGCCATTATGAAAAGCAGCCGAAACCGTCTCCTCTACGAAATGCTTAGTACCTTCAACGTTATTATCATCAGCAATATCAAAGGATTGCTGAAACCTCCAGAAAAAAGCGACTCGGAACATCATGATCTTCTGCAGGCGTTGAAAAACCGAAATGCCGCCGAAGCCCGTAGAATCCTATACGAGCATATCAATGATTCACGATCCAACTTAATACATCACCTTATTCCCCTGGAATCGGGTTAATTAAAAACGGATAAGGAACCTGAATGACAAAAATCGAAAATAAAATTTTAACAAATCTTGTGTACGAAAAATTAAAATCCATGATCGACGACGGGGTTTTAATACCGGGCCAGAAGATTAATAAACTGGACCTCTCTAAAATCCTGGGAGTAAGCCAAACCCCGATAAACGACGCTCTTAGCCGCCTGGCAGGGGAGAAACTTATTGAACAAAGAAGCAGACAGGGGTACTTTGTCCGGGCCTTCACCGATGAGGAACTGTGTGCATTGTTTGAAATGAGAGGCGCCCTGGAAGGCATGGCCATACGGCTCTGCTGTGAAAATGCACTGGATGAGGAAATCGAGAATGTTGCCAGGTGCTTTGAAGATTTCTCGTTCCCGTTAACCGAAAAAACGTACACCGACTACGTACACGCGGACAAACTATTTCACGAAAAAATCATCCTCTTTTCAGGAAATCCAATCCTGCGGGAACTTTCGGAAACTTCCAGTTATATGATCAAAAGTAATATGAAGGGTTTAACCCGGCCTCCGGAAGAAACATACCCTGAGCATCAGGCTATGATCGAAGCACTCAGGAAACGGGATGGTGAGAGAGCTCAATCGATTATGATTCAGCATCACATCAATTCACGGAACGTATTCCGTTCAAAACTAAAAATAAAGGAGCCTGAAAATCCATGAGTTCTTTGCGCAGCAAAATCTTCCTATCCGTTTTAGGTATGTCACTTTTCTTATTGGGAGTCACCCTCTTTGGACGATTCACCGCTTCTTCGACAAAAAACCTGTTTCAGGAATATACAAGATATTCTGAACTACAAAATGCTGCAGGGCAAGTGGAAACCAGTTTTCTCAATTGTTTGTTGAATGCGCTGAATGTTCTATCCCAGCGAGGCAACGATGCAACCACGCAGTACAACCTGCGCCTGGCTGAGACAAAAAAGTACCTGGAACCCTTTTCCGATCCTACCCTGCCTGAAACAGTACGATCTGATGTAAAAGTGATTGAAGAAGAACTTAAAGAGTTTGAAACATTAGCTTCTTCGCTCTTTAGTTTGCGGGAGAGTGAAATAAGAGAGGGAAGATTATCGCCGTCGGATATTCAGCTGCTTTTTCAAGGAGAACTAAAACTGGGAGTACTGGGAGATGATATAGCGAACCAGGCGGAAAAAATAAAATTAATTCTGAAACAAGAGGCAGATTCGTTCACCGCTTCTTCCTTACATTTACTCTCAATTTTGAATAGTGTATCCATCGGTTTTCTCCTCTTATCAATAGTTGTGGGTTTATTCTTGTCGCTCTTTCTATCGCGTACAATTCTAAATCCCTTGCAGCATGTTTCTAGAGGCCTTCAAGATATTTCTGAAGGGCAAGGAGACCTAACTATTACTATCCCGACTCCCAACAGCCGGGAACTGGCTGAATTAAGTCTCCGGGTAAACACCTTTATTCAAAACATTCATGATATGATTGTACGGTTAAAAACTGCAATCGATGAGAATAATCTGATCAGTGAGAAACTCACTACCCAGGCCGATTTAATCGCTTCCAGTCTCCAGCAGATATCTTCGACCATTCAGACTATCGGGATTAAGATGGAAACCGTAGACCGAAAGATTCAAGATGCCCGTAAACAGACCCAGACGATCAATCAGCAATCGGAAGACGCCGTAGGAAAAATAGAGGATCAATCTACTTCCGTAAAGCAGTCCAGTGCCGCTATCAATCAAATGATGGCTTCAATCCGTTCCATGGGCTCCCTGGCAGAGAGCCGAAAGCAAATATTAACCAATTTGATTCAAACTGCTCAAGAAAGCTCGGAAGATATGCAGTCCACGATCGATCGTATTAAAAGCATTGCAAAATCCACCGCAGTTATTGAAGATCTTATTGAGATTATCCAATCGGTAGCGAACCAGACAAACATTCTGGCACTAAATGCCGCTATTGAAGCTGCCCATGCAGGAGAAGCAGGAAAGGGCTTCGCTGTTGTAGCAGATGAGATAGGAAAATTAGCTTCTACTACTGCCTCCAATGTAAAAACGATCACCTCGAACCTTAAACAGATCCTCAGGGAAATCAAGGAATCTGCTCAATTCACCGAAGTGACAAACGAACGGATGCAGGACATGACGGAAACAATCCGCGCAGTCTTCGATAGTATTAATGAGCTCATTGCCGGTCTATCGGAACTGGTACAGGGAAGCAAAGAAATCACCGACGCAATTAGTATACTGAATGAGACTACAGAGGCTTTAAGAAATGCCGTTCATACTATAGGGGGAAGTTCCCGTACTATCGATACGGCTATAGAAAACGTCGCCGATCTTTCCCTCCAGAATAATGCTGCATTTGGAGAAATTATATCGGGAATCCAGGCAGTTTCAATCAGCGGTACCGATCTAACAAAAATTAGTGTTGAAAACAATCGTATCAGCGAACTGATCGAACAGGATATCCGACGTTTTAAGACACGTGAAAACGGAAAAAAAGAAGAACCGAAAGAAGTCGGCCCAGTACAGGAATAACTCACTTTCTAAAATATCCTTGAAATTATTCTTGACAATACAGTAATTCATGGTACAATACATTTTGTATACAATATAATCTATATTGTATCCATAAAATTCAGTCCAAGGAGGAATGTATGAAAAAGGTTCTACTTCTTTCCCTGATCGTGTTGGTTGCTGCAACTGGAATGGTATTCGGACGAGGGCAGGAAGAATATCCATCCCGGGACATCACCAACATTCTTGTATGGGCAGCCGGAGGAGGAACAGACCTCGCCAACCGTCTCGTAATGGCAGAGATGGCTAATATTTTAAAGGTAAACATCAATGTCGTGAATGTAACCGGTGGAGTAGGCGGTTCGGTAGGGATGCAGGAAGCCTACAACAAACCGGCGGACGGGTATACCCTGGCGGGTATCTCTGAATCGATCGTAACCGCCGCTGTTCAAGGCGGATGGGACAAGAGGGTCAATGTTTGGGAGTACTTCATCATCGGTGGTTCTCCCGATGTACTCTCCGTTACCCCCTCCGCACCATATAAGGATATCAAGGAACTGGTCGAAGCTATGAAGGCAAACCCGAAAGGAATAAAAGCCGGTGCCAGTGCTTCCGGTTCGATCCACCACTTAAACCTGCTGGCTTTTGAAAAAGGAACCGGCGCGCAATTTAACTTTATCCCCTATACCGGTTCAGCCCCTGCTCAAAACGCGGCTATGACCGGAGAGGTTTCCGTAGTGATTACGTCGGTGCAGGAACAATCGGAACTACTGAAGGCAGGGAAACTCCGACCCCTGGCCATGTTAACTCCCACCGCTTTTGCATTCGGAGAAACAAAGATTCCCTCTTCCTTTGATGCATATCCTGATCTAAGCAAATATCTGCCTCTGGAACAGCAGATAGGTTTTGCCATCCGGAAAGATGCGCCAGAACCCGTGAAGGCAAAACTGAGGGAAGCCTTTAAGCAAGCCGTAAAAGCGGAATCGGTCCAGAAATTTGGGAAGGAGCGGTTCTTTGAAATTAAAGGAATCTACGGAGAAGAGGCGAACAAAATATTCGATAAACTCGAATCTGTTTTCTCCTGGACCCTCTGGGAATTAGGAGCTGCCAAGGTCGATCCTGCCAAACTCGGGATCCCCAAACTATAACAGTCTATTCGAGCTACACTTTGTAAAAACCGGAGCTTTCTATAGCTCCGGTTTAATTTTGAGAGGTTTACCGTATGATGGAAAAATCAAAGTTGCGCGGTGCTGATTTGATCACTTCAATGCTTCTAATACTCTTCGGTAGTTGGATTCTATACAACGCCTTTCACATGCCGATGAAAGATACGTACGGAGGCGTAATGAACGTCTGGTACGTATCACCGGCGCTCTTCCCACTTTTCATTGGATTCGGGATTATCCTTTTATCCCTGAATATCCTTGTTCACGCCCTGAAGAATGGAGGCTTCCAATCCCTCAAAGATTCTATTCAGAATTATGGAAGACTTCACCTTTCAGAAAAAGGGTATCGGTTTCTGGGAATCCTTGTACCACTACTCAGCCTGGTATATATGAACCTCCCCAGAATCGATTTTTTCCTTAGCATCGTTTTATTTCTTATTTTTTTCATCACCGTATTCTACTTCGATGACTTGACTCTTTTGAAAAAACTACTGGCTTTTTACTCTGTGGAAATGGGGCTCCTCTTTCTACTTTTTTTAAGCGGTGCTGATAAACTTCTTACCGCTGGATTCTCCTACTCTATAGATATACTAACCCTCCTCCTACTATCCGCATTTTATATTTACATCAGAAAGCAGATCGGTACAGAGGCTGAAAATCGCAGGAAATTGCGTAATACCCTTCTAATCAGCCTACTCACACCTCTTATCCTGGTACCGGTGTTTCGATTCTTCCTCCGGGTACCTTTACCTAAAGAAGGGGGAATCGTAGATATTCTATTCCTCCTGTACTATGCCATTCGATAGGGAGCAATCCGTATGAATATTCTTAATTCTTTAACTGCTTTTTTAGGGTATTTGGGAACGATCGTTACATCCCCATTCACTCTCCTTCTTCTATTCGGCGCAACCATATTGGGCATTATCTTCGGCGCACTACCCGGATTGACCGCGACCCTCGGAGTTGCCCTCCTCACCACCCTCACATACAGCCTTGATACCGGCCCGGCGCTAGTTGCTTTATTAGGTATCTATGTAGGAGCAGTGTATGGAGGGTCTTACGGCTCGATCATGATCAATATACCGGGAACCGCTGCCGCAGCAGCCACTGCCCTGGACGGTTACCCAAAAGCCCTTCGAGGAGAAGCAGGCGTAGCTATCGGACTTACCACTACCGTTTCTTTTATTGGGACTATCGTAGGGATGTTTTTTGTCGTTATCTTTACCCCTCTTATCTCATTTCTAGCCCTTCAATTCACCTCTTTCGAGTTCTTTCTACTCGCTTTCTTCGGGATTCTGATTAGTGGATCGATCTCCACTCCCGATCTGGTTCAAAAAGGGTGGCTGGCGGGTTTTATCGGCTTATTCCTTGCCATAGTGGGAAGGGATCCGTTACAGTTTTACCCCCGTTTTACCCTTGGCTTTCCGCAACTGGATGGAGGAATCGAAGTAGTCCCTGTGCTAATTGGCGCTTTCGGAATTCCTCAAATTATTCAAGTATTGAAGGACCGATTTGTCACTGCCCAGGCACAGCAGGTAGGGAAAATTATCCCATCCTGGGGAAAAATTATTCACAACCTTCCCCATATTATTCGGAGTGCTCTAATTGGTGTAGGAATCGGAGCTGTACCGGGAATCGGTGAAGATATTGCTGCCTGGGTTTCCTATGGTACTGCTAAAAATACATCCAAACATCCGGAACAGTTTGGCACAGGCTGCGACGAAGGCATCATAGCCTCTGAGACGGCCAACAACGCATGTATTGGGGGAGCCATGATTCCTCTTCTCTCCCTGGGGATTCCCGGGAGCCCTCCGGCTGCCATGCTTCTGGGCGCGCTTCTCCTTCATGGAATTGCTCCTGGCCCTATGCTCCACATAGAACAGCCAACCTTTGTTTTTCAGGTTAGCGCGATCCTACTTATGGCATCGGTTGCAATGTATGTTTGCGGAATTCTTCTAGCCCCGCAAGTTGTGAAGCTCCTCCGGGTGCCACCCGCCTTGTTCATGCCCATTGTAGCAGTACTCTGCCTTATCGGATCCTACGCCCTTGGCTTAAAAATCTTTAACCTATACTTGATGGTTCCCATCGGCATCGTTGCTTACTACATGGGGGAACTCGGGTACCCCATTCCTCCTCTGGTTATTGGGGTTATTTTGGGCACCATGGCGGATGAAAACCTTCGAAGAGCCTTGATGGTTTCCCAGGGCAGTTTCTTGCCTTTCTTTACCAGGCCGGTATCCATTATACTCTTGATAGTGATTCTGGTTACCGTGGTGACCAGTACCGCTACATTTAAAGCTTTCAAGGTTCGCTGGCAACAACGCAAGGCTTCGAGTTAAAGCTCGAAGCCTCTTGTCTTTTGTCTCTTTATGTAAGGGAATCTCCTCAGATTTTTTCTATATCCTATAGCAAAAAAATCAATTATCTGCGAAAATACTAATTATCACGGTACACGGTACGGGAGGAAATTCCATGAAGTTTTCTCAAAAACTTAAACTTTCCTTTGCAATCCTGCTGATTTTGTTCTGTTTGGTAGGGGGATTGAGCATCTTCAATTTAATGCAGGTAAATAAGGCTTCTCAACATATTATGGAAACCGGTATGGTAAATACGGGGTATGTTTCGGAATTGATTGAACTGTTCCTCCGGTTTAAAAATCTGGAATTGAAGCATATCATTTCCACCATCCGAACCGATATGGATGCCTACGAACAGGAGATGAATAGTATCTGGGAACAATTACTTAAGACCTGTGAAATGTTTGAAAAAGCGAACCTGACGGAAACGGAAAAAGCCCTCATAGATGCCTTTCGTAAGTCCATGGATAGTTACCAGACAGCCCATGCACCTGCCATACAGCTTTCCAATAAACTGGTAGGGGGTAAGGAATCTATATTAATCTTTTTAAACTCGCTCGAGCCTTTAAGTGAACAGAGCCTCAAGATCCTTTCCGATCTGAAGCAGGCGGCACAATCCAGTGCAGAAAATTCTGTACAGCATGCTCAGAGCATCTTCCGTCTCTCTCTTATCTCTATTGCAGTCTCTCTCCTGGTGATGGTTCTCATCTCCATTCTATTTACCCGATTCCTTGTCCGCGGGCTGCTTTCAAACTTGAACCGGGGGATAGAGTTTGCATCTTCCATCGCGCTTGGCGATTTAACCCACGTGATGGAAACAGGGAAGGATCCGGAATTAGGGGCTTTAATTCAAGCCTTGAACCAGATGTCGGAACGTCTTAGCGGATTGATTATCTCGATTCAAACTAAGATGGACCGCCTTGCTACCGTCGGTTCTGAATTAAAAGAAAATATGGATAATACGGCCTCTTCAGTTAACGAAATCCTGCAGAATGTGGAAAAGATTCAACAGGGAATTGAAACACAGTCCGCTGGGGTTACAGAGACCTCCTCTGCTATGGAGCAGATACTCCACAATATCCAATCGCTTACCCATATGATCGAACAGCAGTCTTCCGCAGTAACTGAGTCTTCCTCTGCCATCGAAGAGATGGTTTCCAACATTCGTTCTGTTACAACAAACATAGAGCGGATGGGGAACGATTTTGCCGATCTTGTTAGTGCCGCGCAGACCGGCAAAGAGAAAGTAGAGGGCGTAAACAAACAGATTCAAGAGATTTCCAAGCAATCTTCCAAACTCCTGGAAACCAATGCAGTAATAGCCACTATCAGCGCCCAGACAAACCTACTATCTATGAATGCCGCCATCGAGGCAGCCCATGCAGGAACATACGGTGCAGGCTTTGCTGTAGTGGCGGATGAAATTCGAAAATTGGCAGAACTTTCGGCCGTACGGGCAAAAGAAACAAAACAGGACCTTCGAGGCGTTATCGACGTGATATCTTCTGTTGTCGGCTCTTCCACTGAGGCAGAAGTAGCTTTTGATCATATTTCAAAAAAAATAGAAGATCTGAGCAATCTCATATACCAGATAAAAAACTCAATGGTGGAACAAAGCACAGGAAGCCGGGAAATCTTATCAGCTCTTTCCAATATCAACGATATAACCGCCCATGTCCGGGAAGCATCCGGAGAAATGGAGAAAGGCTCCTCTGCAGTGGTAGAGGAGGTTGAAGACCTTATCCGACAGACAGACCTGGTTCGTATCAGTGTAGAGCAAATTGCCCAGGGAGCTGGAGCCATACAGAGTGCTGTAGGTGCTGTACAGGATTTATCAAACCGAACGAGCGAGTTAATTCAGGAAGTGCACGAAGAAACAGGAGTATTCAAACTCCGCTGATAATCTTGTTCCGGCTGTGAGAGTAACTGTGTCTTGTCCGATACAAATTGATCCAGTACAATGGCATCCGTATGGAACCCCAATTCTGGAGTACCCTCCGATCTGAAATCATCGGTCGAAACACCTTTTTCCCCACCCCTTTTGGAAAGAGACTCGTTACGTATGCAGATTATACCGCTTCGGGAAGGGCGGTACGATTCATCGAACACTATATGGAGCATCTACTGGAACTCTATGGGAATACCCACACAGAGGACGACATTACCGGATCTCTCACAACCCAGCGGCTTCAGGAAGCGGAACGAATTATTAAGCAACACCTGAACGCGGGAAAAGAATACCACATTATTGAAACAGGTACCGGCAGTACCGGAGCGATCCACCGTCTTCAGCAGATTCTAGGGTTATACATCCCTCCTGCGGGAAAAGAACGATTCCGATCCCTCCTGCTTCAAAACCTGAATTCGAACGTTTTCGCGAAAATTCAGTCTCTGCTCCGGGAGAACAGCCCCGTAGTCTTTGTCGGGCCCTATGAGCACCACTCCAACGAGGTATCCTGGAGAGAATGCTACGCCGAGGTAGTAGAGATCGACCTCGATCACCGGGGATTGATAGACCTGGAGGATCTGGAACAGAAAGTCTCCCATCCTCTCTATTCAAAACGCCTGAGAATAGGCTCCTTTTCTGCTGGAAGTAACGTAACGGGCATACGTACTCCTGTCTACGAAATCGCACGGATTCTACGAAAACACAACTGCCTGGTGTTCTTTGACTTCGCTGCCGTAGGTCCCTACATCCGAATCGACATGGAACATGATTCTGAAACCTCTTTCGATGCGGTTTTTTTCTCTCCTCATAAGTTTTTAGGAGGCCCGGGAACCACTGGAATACTGGTGTTCCACGAGCGATTATACCCCACCCATCTTCCCCCGACTCTTGCTGGAGGTGGTACAGTAGATTTCGTAAATATAAACGACCAGGCGTACTGTAAGGACATTGAAACCCGGGAAAAGCCAGGAACCCCCGGCATCCTTCAAACCTTAAAAGCCGCTCTGGCTATTCAGCTAAAAGAACGTGCAGGAGTTGAAGCGATAGAAGCAAAGGAAGCGGAATATATCCGGCGGGCCATCGAATTCTTTCAAGCAATACCGGAAATCGAGATCGTAGGGAATCCGGATCCGAGCCTGCGCATCGGTATTGTCTCGTTTAACATACGGGCAGGAGACTCGTACCTTCATCCCCGCTTTGTAGTTAAACTAATGAACGATCTTTTCGGAATCCAGGCACGAGCAGGCTGTTCCTGTGCAGGCCCCTATGGGCATCGACTTCTCCATATTGATTTAAAAAAATCCCTCGAGTTTAAACAAAAAATCCTTCACGGTGAGATGGGGATAAAACCCGGATGGGCCCGCCTTAACTTCCATTTTTTATTCACCGAAGAAGAGTTCCGGTTCATCCTGGAAGCGGTAGCCTTTATAGCCCAATACGGCCTGTACTTCCTTCCCCGCTATCAGTTTGATCTCACTACGGGGAGCTGGACGACCCGGGAGAGGGAACATCCCTTCTCCCCCTTCGGAATTGACGCTTCCCTCTCCTTGTATCCCATCGAACAACAGCTCACCGAAGAGGAACGGGCACAACTTTACAGAGAATACCTGGAAGACGCCTATATACAGGGGGAAGAACTGAAAAAATCTTTTCCCAATTCCTGTTTAGAAACGACGGAGCGGAACCTGATTCCCTTTCTCTACTGCCCTGGCGGAGGATAGTCTTCCCTTATAGAATCAGAATCTCATATCCCTCTTCGATATACCGCGCCATGGAAGGATGCCCTTTCAAATCCGTTCCTAGCGGAAGTTTCTGAGCTTCGATGGCGGAAAGGACACCCATTTTGTAGGAACAGGCCCGGCATACACAATCGATCAGCCCGCTGTCCCGCACCTGCACATATAGATCATGGTAGTC
>Ga0116192_1002021_pt1 | contig 13841 bp, 11 predicted proteins | sample AD_UKC113_MetaG_FD_89876 | JGI IMG/M metagenome (GOLD analysis project Ga0116192, IMG submission 89876) | Active sludge microbial communities of municipal wastewater-treating anaerobic digesters from Hong Kong - AD_UKC113_MetaG | ecosystem: Engineered > Bioreactor > Anaerobic > Digestate... | reverse complement strand
GGCCTGGTGGGGGAAAGCGGGTGCGGAAAATCCACCCTCGGCAGGCTCATCCTGCGACTGGAGGAGCCTTCGGGCGGGGAGGTGTTTTTCCAGGGGAGGAACGTCTTTGCCCTCCCCGCAGACCAGGTCCGGGCCTTGCGCCGACAAATGCAGATCATCTTCCAAGATCCCTATTCCTCCCTGAACCCTCGCCAAACGGTGGGACGAATCATCGCCGAAGGGTTGGTCATCCACGGGATGGGAAGCCCGAAAGAACGGCGGGAAAGGGTCCGGGCCCTCATGGAGGTGGTCGGCCTGAGACCCGAGCTCCTGACCCGCTACCCCCATGAGTTCAGCGGAGGACAGCGCCAAAGGATCGGGATTGCCCGAGCCCTGGCCGTGCAACCCGCCCTGGTCATCTGCGACGAACCCCTCTCGGCCCTGGACGTGTCCATCCAGGCCCAGGTCATCAATCTGCTGCTGGACCTCCAAGAGCGATTCGGTCTCACCTACCTGTTCATCTCCCACGATCTTTCCGTGGTTCGTCACCTGAGCGACCGGGTGGCGGTCATGGTTCACGGAGTGATCGTGGAACTGGCTCCCACGGAAGATCTCTTCCAAAACCCGCTCCATCCCTATACCCAGGCCCTCCTGGAAGCCATTCCCGTTCCGGACCCCGATGCCGTCTCCCGCGGCAGGACTCCGCGAACGGAAGCTCCTCCCGTGCCGAAAGATGCCGCCGGCTGCCCCTTTTCGGGACCCTGTCGCCTCCAAGAAGAACGATGCCGGGCGGATCGGCCCGAACTGCGGGAACAGACACCTGACCACTGGGTCCGATGTTTTATTTCTCGGGAGGCGAAACGCGGATAGCTGCAACGAGCCGCGGGGAAATGACCAAGGAACAGAGGAAGAGAGAGGCGCAAAGAGGCCGCAAGGGGGGCAACTAATCCTGGAAGAAGGCAAACTTGCGGAGCTCCGATTTGTGGGGCGCCGGAATGAGTCGGGAGGCCGTGTTTGATCCCGCAGGCCCTGAGATGGCCCGGCAGTCATGCGACAGGTTTCTCGGCGAGGGCCTTGCAGGATTCATATTCGACAATCAAGGTGTCCTCTACGAACCGGTCTCGAAACACTCCTCGAGAAGGGTGCCGTCTTCGTCGTGGACCGCCGGTGGGTATTGCGCTGAGAGCTTAGATCCGAGCTTTCTTCATCATTGCGCCAATCCGTCGGACCTTCTCCGGAGGCGCCGGCCGCGCAAGGTCCGTCGCCGGGAGAGGTCCGTCCCACGGATTCCGTCCCAGGGCCCAAAGACCGGTTCTTCACCCATTTTTCTTTCGGTTTCTTGCGCCTCTCTGCGGTTCCTAGAAGTCCCACTTGAAGGCCGTGGTGAACAAGTGGTTCTTGCGATCCACTCCTTCCTTCACATCGTAGTTGTCCACCATCTGGAACCCGTATCGCGCTGAAATCCGCATGCTCCCGCAGAAATCGTAGGTGAGGTCCACACCGAATTCGTTGACCTTTTCCTGGATGGGATTGAGGGTGATGCCCCGGCGCATGAAATCGTAATCCACTCCCAGGTTCAGATCGTTTCTCAGGTATCGGCTTACCCGAACGAAGAGGTCCTCGGCATCCCCGAACATATGATGGCCCATGATCATCCCGTCGTGGACGTAGCCTCCCCGGTACGTGCTGTGACCATACCAAACACCGGGGGTTGAGTCGACGCGATGGGCATTGTTGGCGTACTCGACGCGAAGGTCCGTGAGGCCGTCGTCGGTGAGGCGGGGGACATAGACGCCCACCATGTAGCCGATGTCTCCCAGAAGGATTTCCTCGATATACTCGAGTCCGCCGGTGTCTTCTCCCGCGTAGGACCCGTAGAGCTCGATGTTTCTCAAAAACGGGAGCTGGAACCGGAAGTCGAGCTCCGCCAGCTGGTTCATCTTGACGTTGGAGCCCGATGCGACACCGAAAAATCCCGCGATGTCCTTCCAGGACAGGGAAGGCTGTCGATCTCCTCCGAAAATGGTGGTGATGGAAATGCCCATCTCGAAGACGGGGTGAGGTTTGAAATTGGCGCGAACGCCGAAAAACCCCACGTCGGTGTAGTAGGGTTCCCGGTTGGGGGGAGGGCTCATGACGAGCAGGTCCTCGAGGCGGGAGAGGAAAAGCGTGTATTTGAACGGCCCCAGGTAGCCCAGGTACCAGGGAAGGATGACCGGCTCCGGATTGGACAGCTTCACCATGTCCAGGGGGAAGGCGTTGTTGCTCATGAGCAGTTCCCCGTGTCTGCCCTGGCCCCACCACAGGGAGTCTCTCCCGACGAGCACTTCCACGTTCCAGGGTGCCAGCTTTCCGTAGCCTCGAAGCAAGTCCGCCTGGACCTCGTCGAAATCCCCCGGTCGGCCGTCCCCCTGGCGGACAAGGAGGTAGGGCTCGAGGTAGGCGGACGCCCAATCCTTGAAGTCCGCACTGGTGGAGAACCGGAGCTGCAGATTGTGATGCTGACCGTAGATGAGACCGTCGTTGTTGTTCACCATGGGATTGCCTTCGGTGGCGTTCATTCCCTTGGACCCCATGGCATAGCCCCGGTAATGACGGGGGTCGCCGTCCGTGTACACATAACGGGCCTGAAATTCCTGCAGGGGTTTGATGTGGGAGAGGGAAGACCTTCCTTCTTCCGCTTTCAGCGTGGACAGTTCCCTCTTGAACTCCCGCTGGAGCTTTTCCAGGAGATAGGAGGGCAGGGAGGGGAGATCTTTGCCGAGGCGCGCTTTCTCCGTCGCGGCTTCCTGGATGAGGCGGGCAAATTCTTTCCGGGAAAAGGGTCGCGTGCCTTGAAGGTCGGAGTGGATCAGGCCGAATCCGTCCAGCTTATCCAGGGCCCCGTAGGCCCAGTGGTCCAGGGGGACGTTGACCGAGGACGCCGCCCAGGAACAGGAAGGGGGCATTCCCAGGGCAAAGGTTAGGAAACAGACGGTTGCGAAAAGGACAAGAAGCTCTCCCGGGGATGCAAGGCGAGTGAAGAACGGTCCGAGACTGAAGCGTTTCATGCTTTTCCTTTTTCATATCCTGCGGATTTCAACGGCTCCTCCCGGCTTGCGCCGGGCCCCCCGCCGGGACCCCTCGAGATCGCGCCCCCTGTCCCGGAGAAATGAAAACGAAAAAAAAGGCGCTACGGCTCGGTCGGCATGCTTTTTACCGCTCATTGTCGAAGATGGTCCCGGAGGGACATGCACGGCGGCGATCATTCCGGAGCGATAGCCTCTGAAGGGCAGACCGGCGCAAAACCGTTCCCGTTCCGGAGGTTGAAGACGGCATTGCAGACATGGGATCTTGGGCCGGGAAGGATTCCCAGCAAGAGTGAATACTCAAGGAACCCCAAAAGATCAAGTGCAATTTCTCCCCCCCAAACGGCGCAACGGAGCGATCCCCCGCAGCCTTGGAGGGGCTTGCCCACAGGGTCCCCGAGGACCATTCCCGCAACGGTTCGCGCCCCAGTCGGGGGGCAACGGAAGTCCGCAGGAACCCATTGGGACCTGGGGAGAAGAGGGGGCCCGGAAGGGAGGGAAAGGGTCAGCGATCCGTGCGGGCTACGGCCTCAGCTCGGATCTTCCGGTATTTAGCCGTCTTGGTGATTTTCTTCTTTTCCGCTTCTTCGATATCTTCCAAGGTGAGATGAATCTCGCCGCATTCGGGGCAGGTCACGTTGAGGTTCTCGCCAATGGTGCGCTCTTTGATCTGGTCCACGGTCATGTGTCCAATGGACCCGGGTTTCGTGTCAACTCGTTCCGCTCGGACCTTCGACTTTCTGTCTTCCCGCTTCATGCCAGGCTCCTCGTCATTGGCTGGTTTCTTGGACCGAACTGGGTGCCACGTCGGGATTCGGAAATGCCCGGAGGACGTGTGGCCGAATGAACCGCAAGGCTTTCTCCTATATAAAGCCGGAAAGCAACCGGATGCAAGGATCTTTCCATCCACGGCCGCGAAAAGTTGTGCAAAATGATTGTGCATTGTGCCTACGGCCTACCAAAGGGGGGAAGAAAGGAGAATCACTCGCCCGAAGGATCCCCGGGACCCAGGGCGGGTGCTTCGTCGAATCCCAGGGGGGACGGTCCGAGTCTCCTCACGGACTCGGTCATTTCCTTGACGAGTTCCACGAACCGTTCGGCCTCGGCCGAGGACAGCCAAACCAGCCGGAACCGCTCCTTCTCGACCCCCAAAACCGACAGAACGTCCTCGATTATGGCCATCCTGGCCTCGGCCTTGGTGTTGCCGTCCAGGTAACGGCATTCGCCGGGGTGGCATCCCATGACCATCACCCCGTCGGCGCCCTGATGGAACGCTTCCACCACCAGGTTGGGATGAACCATCCCGCTGCATGTAACCCGGATGATTCGGATATTGGTCGGGTATTGCATCCGAACCGTCCCGGCCAGGTCTGCCGCGGGATAGGAACACCAGTCACAGGCGAATGCGAGAATGAGGGGTTCAAAGGGCATCGGGTTTTCCCTCCAAAGCAACAGACTTTAGAGACTGCGCGGAAGCGAGGATCAGATTTCCTTCTTGATGGCCGCCTTGACTTGGGCCGAGAGCTGTCGGTTGGTGAACCCGCCTACGTTGACCCCGTCTTTGGGACAGGTGGCCTGACAAAGCCCGCAACCCTTGCACTTGGCGGCGCTGATATGAATACGCTGTTTGCCTCCCAGTCTGCGGGGATCTTCCATGCTGATGGCGTGGTACGGGCACACATCCAGGCACAGGGCGCAGCCGTCGCAGCGCTCGGGGTCCACCATGGCTCGGACGGATTCCAGGTCGATTCGGCGCTTGGACAAGACGGTCACCGCCCGGGACACGGCGGCCTGGGCCTGGGCCACCGCTTCCTCGATGGGCTTGGGATAATGGGCCAGGCCCGCCAGGAAGATCCCTTCGGCGGCGCAGTCCACGGGGCGAAGTTTGCCGTGGGCTTCCTGCAAAAAGCCGTCCGCATCCACGGGAATCTTGTAGAGATTGGCCAGCTCGCGCACCTCGGGCTGGGGCACAATGGCCGTGGACAAGACCAGGACGTCGGCGCTCAAGCTGACCCGTTCGTGGAGAACGTGATCCCAGACCACCAGCTGGAGCCCGTTTTCCCGCACACGGACCTCCGGTTTTTCATGGATGTCGTAATTGATGAAGATCACTCCCAGTTCCCGCGCCCTCCGGTACAACTCCTCCCTCTGGCCGAAGGAGCGAATGTCCCGGTAGAGTACGAAGACGTTTCGTTCGGGATTTTCTTCCACGAGCTCGATGGCGGACTGGATGGCGTGGGTGCAGCAGACCCTCGAGCAATAGGGCCTCTCGGGGGTCCTCGATCCCACGCACTGAATGAAGGCAAAATTCGACCCGTATTTGACCCGCTCGTCTCCCACCTGGTGCAGCTTGTCGAACTCGAGGGTGGTGAAGACCCGCTGAGACTGGCCGTATCCGTATTCATCCGGCTTGTAGGCCTGGCCGCCCACGGCAATGACGGCGGCCCCGTGGTCGATGACGGAGTGGGTGGCGTTCTTCTGGATGGTGGAACGAAAGTTGCCCACAAATCCCTCGGCATGCACCACCCGGCTTCTCATGTGCACGGTGATCAATTCGTGTTCCTTGACCCGGGTGATGAGATCGTTCACGAAGGGAGGAACGTCCTCGTTCTTCCAGGTCTTGAAGAGGTGCCTGGCGTTGCCGCCCAATTCCGAGGTTTTCTCCACGATGTGAACGGGAAACCCTTGGTCGGCCAGTCCCAGGGCCGCCACCATCCCGGCCATCCCTCCGCCGATCACCAGGGCCAGGGGATTCACGTTTACGGAAACACACGGGAGGGGCTGAAGGAGGGTCACTTTTGCGACGGCCATGCGGATCAGGTCCTTGGCCTTGTTCGTGGCGGCTGCGGGCTCCAGGGCATGGACCCAGGAGGCCTGATTGCGGATGTTGGCCATCTCGATCAAGTTTTCGTTCAAACCGCAGGTCTTCAGGGTATTGCGGAACAGGGCCTCGTGGGTGTGAGGGGAACAGGCGGCGATCACGATGCGATTGAGCCCCTCCTCCTCGATTCTGCGGCGCAACGCGATCTGAGAGTCCTCGGAACAAGCGAACAGGTTCCTCTCCGTGTAGACCACATGAGGGAGCGTTGCCCCGTACCTTTCCAGGGCCTCCATGTCGATGATCCCCGAGATGTTGGTCCCGCATTCGCACAGGAACAGACCGATCCGGGGCGGTCCCCGGGACACGTCCCGTTCGGGAGGGAACTCCCGCTGGCGCCATTGGTTGTACCGGACGTCCGTGAGGGGAATGGCGGCGGCTCCCGCCGCAGCCGAAGCTTCCACCACCGCCTGGTGAATGTCCCTCAGACCGGAAAACGCGCCGCATACGAAGATCCCGGGCCTGCTGGTGGTGACGGGGGACAGGGAGGAGGTGACCACGAAGCGGTTGTGGTTGAGCTCCGCTCCCGCCAGCTCCGCCAGCCGAATCGCCTCGGGAGGGGATTCCATGCCCACGGAAAGGACCACCAGGTCGAATTCGTCCTTCTCCTGTTTTCCTTCGTCGGTGATGTAGCGAAAATAGAGGCGATGATCCGCCAGGGGTTCCAGGGAATGGACCCGGCACCTGTGGAACCTGACTCCCCGAGCCTTGGCCCTCTCGTAGTAACGTTCGAAGCCCTTCCCATGGGTTCGCATGTCCATGTAGAAGACGGAAACCTCGAGGTCCTGGACCCGGTCCATGGATATCATGGCTTCCTTGATGGCGGTCATGCAGCAGACGGAGGAGCAGTAGCCGTGGGAAGGGGGAGTGTAGTCCCGGCTGCCCACGCACTGGAGGAAGGCCATTTTCCGGACTTCCTTCCGGTCCGAAGGCCTGAGGAGCCGACCTCCGGTGGGGCCCGAGGCGGAAAGGTAGCGTTCCAGCTCGATGGAGGTGATCACGTTGGGAAAGACCCCGTATCCCCACGTGGCAATGCCCCGGGGGTCGAAGGTGCGATAGCCGGGGGCCATGATGATGGAGCCGACCCGAACGGAGTATTCCCGCACCTGGTCGTCGAAACGCAAGGCGTGGGCGGGACACGCATCCTCGCAGATTCGGCAGTCTCCCCCCAGCAGCCGGTCACAGTGTTCGGGGTCCACCTGGTATTTGAGGGGGACGGCCTGAGGATACCGAACATAGATGGCCTTGCGGAACCCGATGCGCTCGTTGAACTCATCCGGTACGTCCCGGGGACACCTTCGGGAACACTTGGCGCAGGCGATGCACCGGTCCATGTCCACGTATCGAGGCTGCTGACGGAGGGTGACGGTGAAATTGGTCACTTCCCCTGCGATCTTGACCACCTCCGTCAGGGTCTTCAATTCGATGTTCAGGTGCCGGCTGCATTCCACCAGCTTAGGAGAAAGGATGCACATGGAGCAGTCGTTGGTGGGAAACGTTTTGGCCAGCTTGGCCATGGTGCTCCCAATGGCCCCCGAGCGTTCCACCAGGTAGACGTAGTACCCGCTGTCGGCCAGATCCAGGGCCGCCTGGATCCCGGCGATGCCTCCCCCCACCACCATCACGGCACCGATTTTCTCCTGCAGCAGCATGTCGTGTGCTCCCGTACCCTAATTCTTCCCGTTGCCGCGGATGTTCGCCGGTAGGCTAGAGCACCAGGGAATCCGCCACCAGCTCCCAGAGATACTTCACCTGGATGTCCAGATTGTATTCCTTTCGAAGGCTCTTCATGATCTGGTCCCGGCAGTTGTGACAGGAGGCGATCACCAGCTTGGCCTTGGTGTTCTCAATCTGCCGGGCCTTGAACCGCCCGTGGAAAACCCGCTCCTCCTTGAAAGGGACCGCCCACGCACTTCCGCCGCCGCCGCAGCAGTAATTGCCCGCGCGGTTGGGATACATTTCCACGAAGTTGGGAGCGCACTGGCGGGTGATGGCACGCCCCTCCTCGAAGTAGGCCTTTCCGAAGGCCTTGAGGGAATGGCGCCCGTAGTTGCAGGAGTCGTGGTAGGTGGTGAGCTGGGGGTGCCGGGAGGGGTCCACGCGAATCCGACCCTCCTGAAGGTACCGGTACAGCAGGTCGAAAACCGAAACCACCTCGAAGGTTTGCAAGTCGTCCTTGAACCATCGATGCAGCCCCAGGAGGGTCGCATAATAGGCATGGCCGCATTCCGGAAGCAGCAGGGTCTTGCACTCGAGCCGGTGCATGTTTTGGACGATTCTCCCCACAATGGTCCTCATGGCGTCGTCGTCCCCCGTCAGAAAGCCCCAGTTGACGCCCTCCCAATACTCCGAAGGGATGGTCCAGGATTCCCCGGCGGCGTAGAAGATCTTCCACCAGAATTTCATGTCGTCGGGTTCGGCGAAGGGCTCCTTGGAGTTGACCGTCACCATGAGGTTTGCTCCCCGAACATCAATGGGGGCGGAGAAGCCCAGGTAACCGTCTTCGTTCATTTCCCGCCCCATTTCCCGGAGCAGGGATACGAAATCGTCCTTGGGGATCCCCAGGTTGTTCCCCTTCTCGATGCACATGAGGACGCCCTTGTGCAGGGGGCCCGGGATTCGTTCCCGGGGTCGCATCCTTCGGACCAGCTGCAGCAGGGAGACGATTTCCACCCGCATGGGACAGGCCTCTTCGCACTTGCCGCACAAGGTGCACTTCCACGGCCACTGGGATTCAATGAGTTCGTCCTCGAGGCCCAGGACCGCCATGCGAATGGCCTTCCGGGGGTCCATGCCGTCTACGCCCGAAAGGGGACACGCGCTGGCACAGCTCCCGCAAGTGACGCATACGTCCGCCCACTGGGGGTCGGGGCGCAGTCGAAGAGAGCGGGTGCCGATCTTTCTCAAGTTTTCGTCGGGTTTGACGGCGGGCTTTTCGATCACCGGCCCCCCGGGAACGTACTTCAACCTCATGGAAGAGCCGTCCAGACCGAACTGCTGGCACAATCGGGAGAAATCCTCTTCCGTGATGAGGTATCGCTTGCCGTCCACGGAACGAGTGGGAAGCTTGCCGCTCTTGATCCAGTTGCGGATGGTGTTGCGGTGGACTCCGAGCCTCTCGGCCAACTGGCTCACTCTCAGGACAATCATGGTTCTTCCTCGACTTGACGGTACAACCACAGGGACGCTTGGGAAACGGCCTCCAGGACCGGGGGGGAAAGGCCGGGGGAAACCTCCTTGGGGATGGATTGGGCCTGTACCACCAGGATGTGAACCTTCACGCCCGCCTGCTGTTCCAACTCCTGCAGGACCTGAGCGGAAGGAAACTCATGGAGGGTGATGACCGTGGTGTCCTTGCCGGTGAGGCTCGAGAGGGGAAGCTCGAAAATCTCCCCGGGCCGCCGGTCCGAGTCGGAAACGGCATCCAGGATGAAGATCCTTCGAGGCTTTTGAGGGAAGAGCAGGAGGTCGACCAGGAAGCTTCCCATGCCCGTGCCCACGTCCACGGCGGCCACGGGGTCCGGCAGGGTGTAACGGCTCAGCAAATGGTCGATGACGGCGGGTCCGAATCCGTCGTCCCCGAAAAGGGGATTGCCGCAACCGAGAATGAGGGTGGAGCAGTGCAGCACCTTGCTGAGCATGACGTTCATCCGCGCTGAAGATGGCTGAGGTCCCGGATTCACTCCCCCATCTTGTGCACTTTGTGCACGAGAAACGGTGGTTGTATACTACGTTTGCAAAGTGAAATTTGTCAACAGGAGTTTCGCATAACGAAAAAAGATTCACAGGGAATAGGGCATTCTTCTCCCCAAGGCTGCAGGCTTTGCCGGGACGGCCGGAGAAGGTGGTCCCAACGGCTCGGAGACGGTTTCCGGGGGATAGAGAAGAAGGGCCTTGGAATCACGAGGGAGGAAACGGTGCATCCCGGCGCCCGGGGGGAAGGTTCAGGCAGGAAGGGATGTGGTCCAGGGCCTCTTGGGCCACCGGGCTCAGGGATTCTCCCAGGCCGAAATCCACCCCGGGAACGGTGACGAGCCATGCGGTCGGCACTCGACCGAAAAGCTCCCGGGCAATCAGCAGAAGGGAGCCCGGGTCGGACTGGTGGCCCGGGGACAGGGACATTTCGGAGGGTTCCAGGGGTTCGAGGTGGATTGTGAGGTCGTCCGGGGGACCGGCGACCACCCGGGCGTCCACGAAGACCACCGAATCCAGGCCCTGCCGGGAAATTTCCTCGGCTAGGTCCGGGGTGAGCTGGTGCACCAGGAGGCACTTCACCTCGACCCCGGCATCCATCCAGAGTCTCTCGAGCTTCTCGGCAAGCAACAAGCCTGCGCCGTCGTCACGGCGCAGGCTGTTTCCGTATCCGAGGATCAAAACCACTGTTTCGTTCCCGGTGAAGGTGCGGGAAAGGCTCGTCGTGTTTTTAGTCCCGATAACGCTCGTCGAGGATCTCTCCCTTGGAATCCACCACTTGCACATGAAGGGGCATTTTGCCCACGGCATGGGTCGAACAGCTCAGACAGGGGTCGTAGAGCCGAATGCCGTGCTCCACCCGGTTCAGGAGGCCTTCGGTGATGGTTGCACCGCTCAGGTACTCCTTGGCGATCTGCTCCACGGTCTTGTTCATGGCCAGGTTGTTGTTCCCCGTTGCCACCAGGAGGCTGACTTTCTTCAGAATCCCCGTCTCATCCACTTCGTAGTCGTGGATGAGGGTGCCCCGGGGTGCCTCCATGATCCCCACTCCCCGAAGTTCGTTCACTTTGGCCTGGCTCCGAATGTGAGTATCCAGGATGTCGGGATCGGCCACCAGCTCGGCGATACGTTCGAGGGCGAAAGTGAGCTCGATGAGCCGGGCATAGTGGAAGTGGAAGCTGCTGCTGACCGGTTTGCCCGGTGAATTGGCCAGCCTCCGGAACTGCCTCAATTCTCGGTCCGCCAGGGGGGTCCCCGCAAAATCACAGAGATTGAGACGCGCCAGGGGTCCTACCCGGTACATTCCGGGCCGGACGCCGTCACCGTTTCGGGCGTAGCCGTAGGGTTTGTAGTAGGGGAACTTGAGGTAGCTCCAGGGTTCCACCGCTTCGGCGATGATCTCCCGGTACCGATCCAGGGGCAGTCCCGGTTCCAGGATCTTCCCGTCGGCATCCATGACCCGCAGAAGGCCGTCATAGTGTTCGAGGCCGCCTTCCGGGGTCACCAGCCCGATGTAGAGGCTGGGGAAGTCCCCGTAGGTCGCCTTTTCCCGCTCGAACCGATCGGAGTGGTCCTTGAGCCAGTTCAAGGCGATCTCCACGGTCTCGAAGGCCTCGGGCAAGTTCTTCTTGATGTACTCAATCTGCTCGGTCTTGAGAGGGTCCCGGACCCCTCCGGGGGTAGCCCAGGAGGGATGGACGCTCTTTCCGGTCACCCCCCGGATGATCTCCTGGCCGAACTGACGCAGGCGGATGGCCCGACGCCCCAGTTCGGGGTTGGCTTGGATGATTCCCACCACGTTCCGGGTGGCCGGGTCGCTTTCCATCCCCAGGATGAGGTCCGGAGCACTGAGGTGAAAAAAGCTCAAGGCGTGGCTCTGGACGTATTGGGCATGGTTGATGAGGCGGCGAAGCTTGATGGCCGTCGGCGGGACCTTGGCGCTTTGGATGTTGTCGCAGGCTTTTGCCGAAGCCAGCATGTGACTCACCGGGCAGATGCCGCAGATTCGCATGGTGATGCCGGGCATTTCCGGATAGGTCCTTCCTTCGCAGAATTTCTCGAAGCCCCGGAATTCCGTCACGTGAAACCTGGCATCCGTCACCTGGCCGGCGTCGTCCAGGTGAATGGAAATCTTGCCGTGGCCTTCAATCCGAGTGACAGGTTCTATATGGAGTGTCTGTGCCATAGTCGTCCTTCTTTACCGACAGATTTTCTGGTTCGCTGGGATACGGACGAGGGTCGGGTCCGTCGTCCGGCCGCTCTTTACGGAACTACCCGAAGCTGCGCATCTCCTCGGGCAGGGTCACCGGTTCCCCCTTGAGCAGGGCCGCGACGGCGGCAAAAATGCGGTCCGGATTAGGGGGACATCCCGGCAAGTAAAGGTCCACGGGGATTACCTGGTGAACCGGGAGGACCTTGGGCAACAGAACCGGCATGATGTCCAGAAGCTCCCCGCTGGGGGGGGACTTGCCGGGGCCTTCGGCATAGACGGCCGTGAGCACGTCGTCGATCTTCAGGGCGTTGCGCATGGCGGGGACGTTTCCCGTCACTGCGCAGTCGCCGAAGGAGATGACGATCTTGCTCTTGCGGCGAATCTCCCTGGCCTCCTTCACGTGGTCCGAATTGGCGACGGCTCCCTCGATGAGGGTCACGTCCACGTTGTCCGGGAACTTCTTGATGTCCACCACGGGGCCGAACACAATGTCCACCAGCCCCAGGACATCGATGAGCCGTTCGTCCAAGTCCAGAAAGCTCATATGGCAGCCGGCGCAACCGCCAAACCACGTGGTGGCCAACCGTACTTTACTGTTTTGTGTGGTCATGTCGGGCTTCTCCTATTGTCTGGACCAATGCCATATCTTTTTGTCTCGACCATCCAGAATCCAGATCAGGAAGTCATGCTGCTTCTCCATTTCGGCCACCGTGGCTCCCTGCTTGAAGAGCGCCCCCGTGGGACATACCTGGACGCACTTGCCGCATGCGGTGCAGCTCTTGGCCTTCCCCCACGGCTGGTTCATTCCGGTGATGACGTTGCAATGAATTCCGCGCCCCATCATATCGAGGCAGTGGGCCCCTTCCACCTCGTCGCAGACCCGGACGCACCGTGCACACAGGATGCACCGGTTGGGGTCCCGGACATTACGCTCGTGGCTGGCATCCATTGCCAGGGCGGGATTCAGGTAGTCGTAGCGCACGTGGTCCACACCGAGCTTTGCCGCCATGGCTTGGAGTTCGCAATGGCCGTTCATGACGCAGACGGCGCATACATGATTGCGCTCGGCCAGGAGGAGCTCGATCATCATCTTGCGGTACTTGACGATCCGCTCGGTGTGAGTCCGGATGATCATGCCCTCCTGGACCTGGGTAACGCACGAGGCCAGGAGCCTGGGGTTTCCCTCCATCTCGACCAGGCAAAGGCGGCAGCCGCCCCGAGGGGTCAGCCCTTCCAGGTGGCAGAGGGTGGGAATATCGATCCCGGCTTCCCGGGCAGCGTCCAGAACGGTTTTGCCCGCTTGGGCGCTGACCAGTTTTTCATCGATGGTAAGGGTGACAACCGACATTATGATACCTCCGTTGGTGATGGGACCGTTCGAGGTTCCGAAAACACTCCTTCGCGAGCCTATTGGGCCTTGGCGCCGAACTGGCACACTCCGGCCGGGCAGTGGTGATCCCTGATATGGGCCTCGTACTCATCCCGGAAGTACCGCAGGGTGCTGTAAATCGGGTTGGGGGAGGTCTGACCCAAGCCGCACAGGCTGGTTTCCTTCACCATCATGCACAGGTCCTCGAGCTTGGTCAGGTCGTCCATGGTGGCCGAGCCGTCGGTGATGTGCTCGAGAATTCGGTGCATCTGGACCGTGCCTCCGCGGCAGGGATTGCATTTGCCGCAGCTCTCATCCATGCAGAATTCCATGAAAAACTTGGCTACGTCCGGCATGCAGCTCGTCTCGTCCATGACGATGAGTCCCCCGGAGCCCATGATGGAGCCCAGTTTTGCCAGGCTCTCATAGTCGATGGGGACATCCAGGAACTCGGCGGGAATGCAGCCCCCGCTGGGCCCTCCCGTCTGGGCCGCCTTGAAGGCACGCCCGCCGGGAATCCCGCCGCCGATCTCGTAGACGATTTCCCGGAGGGTGATTCCGATGGGGACCTCGATCAAGCCGGTGTTCACCACCTTCCCGGCCAGGGCGAAGGTTTTGGAGCCCTTGCTCTTCTCGGTGCCG
>Ga0116192_1002020_pt1 | contig 13847 bp, 15 predicted proteins | sample AD_UKC113_MetaG_FD_89876 | JGI IMG/M metagenome (GOLD analysis project Ga0116192, IMG submission 89876) | Active sludge microbial communities of municipal wastewater-treating anaerobic digesters from Hong Kong - AD_UKC113_MetaG | ecosystem: Engineered > Bioreactor > Anaerobic > Digestate... | reverse complement strand
GTTGTAGGTTTTTTTGTATCGGTGGCAGAGCCCGATTTGCATATACTGGCCGGTCAGGTGGCCTTTGTTACATCGGGTGTGATCTCAAAGCTCAGTATTGTGGTCATTGTCTCAATAGGTATAGCCGTCTTGCTCTCTATAGGTCTGATAAGAATTGTATATAATGTGCCTTTATATAAAGTGTTGACTGTTTTATACCTCATTATACTGGGGCTTTCACTCTTTACCTCGTCGGAGTTTCTCGCCATTTCCTTCGATGCCTCGGGGGCAACCACCGGAGCTCTGACGGTTCCTTTTATACTGGCTCTTGCCATCGGTGTCTCTTCCTTGAAGAAAGACGGTAAGGCCTCGGAAAAGGACAGTTTCGGCCTTGTGGCCATTGCATCGGTGGGGGCCATTATGGCTGTCATGATCATGAGTATTGTCACCAACTCCAGGGAGATAACTGCCAGCTTGGAATATGAGCTTTCCAATGAGCAAAGTATTCTGGCGCCTTTCTTTAGAGCTATTCCCAGCCTTGCAGGAGAGGTGCTTTTGGCACTGGCACCCGTTCTGATTATCTTCCTTATTGTCAACCGCGTCTTTGCGAAGGTTACCCCCAAGGCCTTTACGAGAATCATGGTGGGGCTGGTGTTTGCCTTTGTGGGTCTGGTGCTTTTCTTAACAGGTGTAAATGCGGGCTTTATGGATGTTGGAAGTCTCCTGGGCTATAAGCTTGCTGCTTTAAACAAGCCATGGATTGTTGTATTGGTTGGTTTTATTCTGGGGCTGGTTACAATATTGGCCGAACCTGCAGTTTATGTCTTGACTAACCAGATAGAAGATGTTACAAGTGGTTATGTAAAGAAAAGCATTGTTTTGGTTGCCCTGTCCATTGGTGTTGGCTTTGCAGTGGCTTTATCCATATTAAGAATTATGGTTCCAGGTATTCAACTGTGGCACTACCTGCTGCCCGGATATGTGATTTCCATCATTCTTTCTTATTTCGCACCAAAGCTTTTTGTAGGTATCGCCTTTGACTCGGGCGGCGTTGCCTCAGGGCCCATGACAGCAACCTTTATTTTAGCATTTGCCCAAGGGGCAGCAGAGTATATAGAACATGCCAATGTTCTGGTGGATGGGTTTGGCGTTATTGCCATGGTTGCCTTAACCCCTCTCATTGCTTTGCAAATAGTCGGATTGATCTTTAAGAGAAAATCAGTAAAAGGTGGTAAGCATGATGATGGAAAAAGAGCCTGATATGCAAAATATCCAATTGATTTTCACCATTGTCAATGTGGGATATGGCAGTAAGATTCTCAAGGTTGCACGTCAGAGCGGCATATCGGGAGGAACCATTCTTCTGGGCAAGGGAACGACTAAACCGCATCTTTTGGGGCTCTTGGATTTAGGCGAGATCAAAAAGGAAATCGTTCTTCTTATTGCTGATAATGAATGTGCCAATAAAGCCCTTATTGAATTAAACCGGAAATTTGAATTTAAAAAACCCAATCATGGCATAGCTTTTACAACTTCGTTGTCGGGGCTTGTAGGGGTTAGCAGTTGCAAAGTCAAGCAAATTGAAGCGAGGGGTGGAAATCCTGTCATGTATCAAGCAATTTTAGTGATCGTCGAGAAAGGTTTAGCCGAGAAGGTGATGGATGCAGCCACAAAGGCAGGTGCAAAAGGCGGGACCATAATTAATGCCAGAGGAGCAGGGCTTCATGAGCATCAGACTTTGTTCTCCATGGCCATTGAGCCTGAGAAAGAAGTGGTCATGATCCTTTCCGATACCGGAACGGCCAGTGGTATTGTTGAGTCGGTTCGCAATGATTTAAAGATTGATGAGCCAGGAAACGGCATTCTCTTCACACTTAATGTGGACCAGACCTATGGCCTGTATGAATAACCCTGGGGCAAGCCTGAAAGCCTCATGTTGACACATATTTCCTCACGGGTTATAATCAACAACAGTGCTAGGCACTGGATTTCAATTAGGAGGTTAGTGAAATGTTCTGTACGAATTGCGGAAAGGAAATTGACAACGATTCTCTCTTTTGTACACATTGCGGTGCTAAGCAGATTGTGGAAGAACCTGCAACTGCAGATGTTTCAAAGAGTGAACCTGTAGAATCGGTCCAGAATGTGACTGACAACTCGGGAAGCGAGAATAATGAAAAAGCTGAGTTCGATCCTGTTGCACCCAATGTGGGTGGAATGGCCACAACACCCATAGGCCCCAATCCGGTTACCCCTCCTATATCTGAACCTCAACCAGCAGCACCCGTCAATCCTGAAGCCAGTGGTTCCAACAGCAAAGGCAAGAAGAGCAATTCCTTTGTACTGATTGGTATTGCTGCAGTAGTGGTTATTGTGCTTGCTTTTCTGATCTTTGGCGGAAAGAGCGGTTATAAGGATTATAAGGAGTTAGTTCAGGACTATTATACCGCTATCTATAAGAAAGACTTTAATGCCCTTTTGAAGTGCTATGACAAAGAGGATCAGAAGGACTTAAAGGAAGACAAGGAAGACATTAAGGATGAACTGAAAGATTTAAGAGAATTCTACGATGATAATTATGACAGAGGCTGGAGCAAGAAGATTAAGGTTAGGGACCGTAGTAAGATGGACAGCGACGATGGCGTCACCTACTACCGCATCTATGTTGAGTTGAATGGGAATTACTCCGATTCGGTGTACGTTAAGAAATATAAGGACAGATATTACATAGACGCTGACAGAGACAGATTCTAAGGCGCAGCGGTATATTGGCAGATCGTTTTTAATTAACCAGAAGACTGGAGAATTTATATGAAAAAGCGTATTTTGACCATGAGTTTGGCTCTGCTGATGATCGTTGCGTTAGCGTTCACAGCCACCGGATGCGGCACTGGGGGAGCAAAGGCTGTCGTAAAGGATTTCTTTAAGGCCATCGACGATCATGATGTCAAGAAGTTCATCAACTGCTTTGACAAGGATCTGCGTGAAGACCTTAATGACGAGAAGGAGTTTCTTAAGGACCTTCTGGAAGAAATCGATGATATGTTTGAAGATGAGTTCGGCAAGAAATGGTTTAAGGAACTCAAGATTGGCGATGTTGAAAAGGACGATACCGATGACGGCGTAACCTACTATACAGTAGAAATTGAGCTTGATGGTGAGGAAGAAGAAATCGCGGTTAAGAAAGTCAAAGGCAAGTTCTACATAGACGAGGAAACCATGTCCGACTTGGCCGGATTCTAATTGTACGGTAAACCCTCTGGAACATATTAAGGGATGCCCTTCTGGATTGAAGGTGCATCCTTTTTTATGGTTTTTCCGCTTATGTTCTTCTTGCAGGGATGTATGGCTGAGGGTATAATAAACATAAATATGGAAAGGAGAATCATAAAGTGATTCCTGGCATCCTAAAGCCTTGTCAGTCACCGTAACTTAAGACAGTGGGGGATTAAGTATGGCAAAGAATCCGAAACCCGAGTATCAATGGAAGGACAGAAAACGCTATTTAGGCCTTCCTTTAAGCTTTACCCGCTATGCGGTGCGGGATCAGAGGCTCTTCTTTTCCAGGGGCTTTTTCAATACCACCGAGGATGAGCTTTTATTATACAGAGTTCTGGATGTAAAGCTTAACAGAACCTTTGGCGATAAGCTTGTGGGTGTAGGAACCATTACCCTTTACACAGCCGATAAGACTCATCCCGAGCTGCAGCTCACCCGTGTCAGGAACCCTGTCAGGGTCAGGGATATGCTCAGCAAAATGGTGGAAGAAGAACGGATGCGCCTGAATATCCGAGGCAGGGAGCTCTATGGCGTTTCCGGCCATGCCCATCACGGGTGCCCTGATATGGGGGATTTGGATGATGGGGCAGCGCCTGATTCATCTATTGACGATGGCATAAATTAATGTTATAATGTTTCCAATTAATTGAAAAGCGTTGATGGAGAAAAGTAGGAACCATGGACCATGCAGGGAGAAGCTGTCGAGACTGAAAGCAGCTTTATGGAAAGTGCTTCTGAAGTTCGCTCCGGAGCTTGCCGGCTGAAGCGTCAAGTTGTAGGTTGGTACGGATTATCCCACGTTATAGGGTGAGAATATCGGACATTAGCCTTAATGTCCCGTATTTAGAGTTGTACTGTTTCATGCAGTAAAGATGGGTGGTACCGCGGAAAGCAATAGCCTTTCGTCCCAAGTTGGACGAAGGGCTTTTTTGATCGCTTTACATCGTATTCATATGCATTTAAATATTCTGATAATTGCATGAAGGAGGATATTTGTATGGAGCAGTTTTGGAATCATGAGATGGAGACCCTGAATCAGCAGGAACTCAGGGAGCTTCAGGGGAAAAGGCTGAAGGAGACCATCAAGCGGGTGTACGAGAACGTGCCCTATTATGCCGAGAAAATGAAGCAGGCCGGGATACATCCCGACGATATTCAGTCGGTGGATAACCTGAAGAAGCTGCCCTTTACCACCAAGACCGATCTGCGTGACAATTATCCCTTTGGCACCTTTGCAGTTCCCCTGGATCAGGTGGTCCGAGTTCATGCCTCCTCGGGTACCACAGGAAAGCAGACCGTAGTAGGCTATACCCAGAAGGATATTGAAACATGGACCGAGTGTGTGGCCAGATGCCTGACCAGTGTAGGTGTCACTTCCAAGGATATTGTGCATGTGGCCTATGGCTATGGGCTTTTTACCGGCGGCCTGGGTCTGCATTACGGTGCTGAAAGAATCGGTGCAACCGTCATTCCTGTTTCAGGAGGTAATACTGCACGTCAAATTCAATTGCTCAAGGACTTCGGCGCCACTGTATTGTGTTGTACCCCTTCTTATGCACTGTATCTGGCCGATGAGATGAAGGCCAACGGGGTTTCCAAGGATGAGCTGAAGCTGAGAGTGGGTATCTTCGGCGCTGAGCCCTGGTCCGAGGAAATGAAAGCCCAGATTGAGGAGCGCCTTGGTTTGAAGGCATATGATATCTATGGTCTGAGCGAAATTATCGGGCCCGGTGTTTCCATGAGCTGCCAGCATCAGGCCGGATTACATATTTGCTCGGATCACTTTATCGCCGAGATCATTGATCCTGAGACAGGGGAGGTTCTGCCCGAAGGACAAAAGGGCGAGCTGGTTTTCACCTGTATCACCAAAGAAGCCCTGCCCTTGATCCGGTATAGAACCAGGGACCTGTCGGTATTGACCCATGAGACCTGCGCCTGCGGACGAACCAGCACCCGGATGGCCAAGGTAACGGGCCGCTCCGATGATATGCTGATTATTCGCGGTGTCAATGTATTCCCGTCCCAGATCGAATCGGTGCTGCTGAAGTACAGCGAGGTTGAGCCCCACTATATGATTTATGTGGATCGTGTGGATAATCTGGATGTTCTGGAGGTTCAGATTGAGATGAACGCCAGCATTTTCTCCGACGAGGTCAAGAAGATTGAAGCTCTTGAGAGAAAGCTGCGTCATGAGATTGAATCCACGCTGGGCATCAGCGCCAAGATCACCCTGGTTGAACACAGAAGCATTCAGCGTAGTGAAGGCAAGGCCAAGCGTGTCATTGACAGGCGCAAGATATTCTGATACATATCCTTTAAATGCGTATGCAAAAAGAGTATTGGCTATGGATGGGCCAATACTCTTTTCATATCTTCGGGAAGGGGCGCTTTAATATGGATGCGTTCTCCCGACAGGGGATGGTCGAAAGCAAGATGATAGGCATGGAGAGCCTGTCTGTCGATTAAGGTTGTGGGGATATTGGAGTAAAGCCAATCACCCAGCAGAGGATGATGGAGAGCCTTGGCGTGGACCCGAATCTGGTGGGTCCTTCCGGTTTCCAGAACGAATTCCACCAGGCTGAAGCCATCATGTACCTCCAGGGTTTTATAGTGAGTAATGCTGTCGTCCCCATGGGGAGCAATGATCCGTTCCATGATACTGCCTTCCTTTCGCGCAATGGGCAGCCGTATGGTGCCCGAAGGCGGGGAGAAGGCGCCATGGACAATTCCCATGTAGGCTTTATGGACCCGATTCTCCTTCATTTGAAGAATAAGCTGTTCCTGGATATGGGCGTTCTTGGCAAAGAGGGTGATGCCCGAGGTATCCCGATCCAGCCTGTTAACGGGGCGCACCTTGGTGGAAAGGCCTTGACTCAGAAAATGCCAGAGAACACCTTGGGCCAGAGTGCCGCTTTGATGGCCTGCCGAAGGGTGAACCGGCATATGGGGGCTTTTGTTGACAGCCAGCAGACAGTCGTCCTCATAGAGGATATCCAAAGGAATTTCTTCAGGCGTAATGAAGGTTTCCTCCTGGAACCCGATGACGGCGCTGACCAGATCCCCGGTTTTTACCCGATCCACGGTACGTGCCGGCTGTCCGTTTATAAGAATTCCCTGCTGCCCCTTCAGTTTGGTGACGAGCCTTCCTGAAAGGTTCATGGGGCCTCTGAGGATTTGGTAGAGCTTTTTTCCGTCGTACTCACCAGGGACTCTAAAATCTATATGCATAGGCGTATTCCTTTTTGCTTGGTTAAGTCTCAGCGAATCTCTATGCCCAGAAGGGTGAGATCATCCTCGAGGACGGCATGGTCATGGAGATTGAGAATCCCGTCATGGATGCTCTGAATGGTATCGCTGAGACTGTTTTGGGCATTGTTTTTGATCATGGTGGTTAAATAATCGGCCGTTTGAAGCACATGATCCTTCCAAACCTCCAGAATGCCGTCAGTAAAAAAGAAAAGACGATCACCCGGTGAAAGCTTAATGCTTTTGGTGGCAAATTCAGTATCCTCAAACAATCCCATCACAGGGCAGGTGGACGAAAGGGGCTTGATGGTTCCGGCTGTCTGATGATACTGATCCACATGCCCGGCCGAAAGGTAGGTCAATAGACGGGTCTTGGGGACATATACCCCGGCAAACAATGTGACATAGAGGTTGGAGGGTGTATACTTAACCATTTCGCGGTTTATGGTCTCAAAATACTTGTCGAGCTTGGGAATGGAACCGGTGCATTCATAGATGAGCTTTATGTTCTGAAAATAGGATTTGAGCATCATGGTTACAACCGCCGACAAAAGACCATGACCGCAGACATCAAAGACATAGAACAGGACATAGGGACCGATCTGGAAGATATCGTACATATCGCCCCCCACCGTTTCACAGCTCTTATAAATGGCACAGGATTGAAGCCCCTCAAGCAGGGGGCAGGACTTGGGGGCCATATGGCACAGGATCTGCTGAGCTGAATCATGGAGATGTTGAAAATAGAGATTCTTTTTGATGATCTCCTCATGGAGCCTTCTGTTTTCTTTCAGCAGATTGCGCTTTCTGATGGCATCCTTAATGGAGAATACCAGTTCATCACCGTTTACAGGCTCATAGACATAATCAAAGGCTCCGGCCTTCATGGCCTCAAGGGCGTTTTCCACATCACCATGGCTGGTAATCAGTATCACTCCGATATCGGGGTCCAGGGCGCGAATGGCCTTGGTAAACTCAATAATATTGAGCCCGGACATTCTCATGCTGCACAAAACACATTCTATATTGGGCATAGCAATGAACAGGCTCAGACCTTGCTGGCCGTCCTGGGCAGTTAGGACAGTGTAATTCTCTTTCGCTAACAGAGATTGAAGACGATCCGGTATGATATTCTCATTATCCAGCACTAAAATTTTACTCAAACCGTATTCCTCCGATGATTCCCTGCAATTATAATAAATACATACCCTCATCCTGATATTCTATGCACCACAATTGCTAAAGGGAGGTTGTACAATGTTTGTAGGTGTTCTAAAAACCACATTGTTTTTAAGCGAGCCCCAGTCCCTCAAGGACAAGCGGCGGATTGTCAAAAGCCTGATTGAAAAGCTTAAAAACAAATTTAATATGGCTGTGGCCGAAACAGGCATGCTGGATTCCTGGAATTACTGCGAGCTTGGATTGGTCTGCCTGTCCAATGATGCAGGTCATGCCGACAGTATGATGTCCACCGCTGTAAATTTTATTGAAAATCAGGGTACGGTTGAGATTACCGATATCCATACCGAGATCATTCCTTTTTCCAGCCGTTAGCCTGTATGACGCAATAGAAACATTATAGCATAGAATTGATAGAATGATTCCATCCCGCAAAATTTTCACAATTCGTAGACTTTTTGTCGTTACTTACGTTATATTGAGAGAGTGGCATCAAGTCATACCAATCTTTCAAGGGAGAATCGCATGAAATTAGACATTAGAAAAACACTGATTATCAGTCTGGCGTTTTTCACCATAAGTCTGGCCTGGACCACCTATAACACCTTTGTCCCCATCTTTCTGGAGGAGCTTCTGGGAAGCTCGGCGGTGGTTGGCTTCATTATGACGCTTGATAATATCTTTGGTCTTATCTTTCAGCCCTATTTCGGTCGTAAAAGTGATAAAACCAAGACCCGTTTCGGAAGAAGAATGCCCTATATCATGACAGGTATACCCCTGGCTGCCCTGTTCTTTATGCTGATTCCGTTCTATAACGGATTAGGGCGCCTGTTTTCCATGGATTTACGCCTGGTGTTCCTCATGGCTTTCGTCATAGGCATGAATTTCTTTATGAGTGTTTATAGGGCTCCGGCAGTTGCCCTTATGCCCGACGCGGTGCCTGCACCCCTGCGGAGCAAGGCCAACGGTATTATCACGGCCATGGGCGGACTTGGAACCATCATCGCCTTTGCTGTGGGCGGTATGTTGTTTAATCAAAAGCACTATTTTCCCTTCCTCATGGGTGGTACACTGATGATTCTGGCCCTGCTCGCGCTTCTACTGTTTTATAAGGAGCCCGAGGTGCCTTATTCGGCTGATGAAGAGGATAAGCCAAAAGGGAATACGGGACTGTTCTGGGGAAAGGACGGAGAAAAATCAGCCGTTGCGCAGAACGCATCCCTGCTTCCCATACTGCTGACCGTGTTTTTCTGGTTCTGTGGATTTGAATGTTTGACAGCCTTTTTCACCCTGTTTGCCACTGAGAAATATGGGATTCTGGCAGGGGATGCCACCCAGATGATGGCTCCCATGGCGGTTATATTTATGATCTTTGCTTTGCCCGCGGGCTATGTGGGGACCAAAATCGGACGGAAAACCTCCATGGTTCTGGGCAATGTGGTCCTCATTATCACCTTTGGCTTAATTCTTCTTATTGAGGATAAAACCTACACCCCTTTCATCATGTCGATCAGCGGTATCGGCTGGTCACTGATGACCACCAATGCCTATCCCGCCGTGGCAGAGATGGCGCCGGCCGGCCAAACGGGGCGATATACGGGCTATTATTTTATGTTCACCTTTGCAGCCAGTATTGCCAGCCCCATTCTCTATGGCCTGACAGCCGATCTCCTGGGGAGCCATGCCTATTTGTTCCTGTTTGGTAGTGTCATGTTCACCTTAGGTCTGATTTTCCTTCTGATGGTCAAGAAGTCGGCCATAGCCCACTCGGAAGCCGCCATATCCGATTGGCCCGACAAGCCCATCGAATGATGGTCCATACATTTTATGCTCAGCAGACATTTGCCCGGTAATACGCCGGGCTTTTTTGTATCTGCAAATTCTTAAGGAGGCTTGTACCTAATTGACCTGGGTCAAGCATATAGTATAGCAGGAACAGATTCTGAGGGAAGGGAAGTCGTTGTTTTGGGATTTTGTGGCCCAGAATTGGCTGGGTATCCTCATTGTTCTTGCTGCCGTCGTCTACATTCTTTTTCTATCTGTGACCAAGCAATGGACAAAGGTGCGTGAGTTTGCCTACCAGCTCATGCTTCTGGCAGAAAAAAACTTTCAGGATGGGGAGGGAGAGCTGAAGTTCAACTTTGTGGTCACCATGGTATACCGCTATTTTCCCGTATGGCTTAAGATCTTCGTTAAGGAAGAGGATATTAAGAAGCTCATTGAGAAATGGTATCAGTTGGCCAAGGATTACCTGGATGACGGGGAGATCAATAATTCCATCCTCCAGATTAAGAGCACTGCGAAGAAGTGAGGGGGTGCATCTGGCATCGCCATTGAACACCCAGCCAAAAAATGTTATAATGGCGGCATTACAGGGAGGAAGAGCGGGATAGTTCCATGGCTGTATACTGTGTAGCAAATCTGGATATCGTAGGCTCCAGGCTGGTTTCTGACAGAGGCCGCCTGCAGAAGCATTTACTCTCCTCTATTGAACAGATGAATCAGCGCTATTCATCTGTTCTTGCCGCGCCTATCACCATGACGCTGGGGGACGAATGGCAGTTCATCACCCACAAGCCGTCGGTGGCCTATGATCTGGTTCATGAGTTCCAGCAGCTTCTATGGCAGGCCAATGCCTGGATTTATGCCGGCATGGGCATTGGGGGGCTCAGTACACGGGTCTATGAGGATGTCCGACAAATGGACGGGCCATGCTTCCATGCGGCACGCGAAGCCCTTCAGATTGTTAAGGAGAATCAATTCAGGAAAAAAAACCTCCAGATTCATAAGCTGAGCAAGGTCTATCTCAAGGTTTGGACAAGCCAGAAGTCGGATATGGTTTCTGAGCTCCATTGGGGATCCCTGACAGATTCCAAGAGTGAGGTGGCTGCCAGCACTGAGCCCAAAGGCGCTGTCTTAGGCGGGCTGGAAATTTCTCCGCAGCTTTTGGAGGAAACCATCAATCTTCTTATTGAAAACAATGAAATACTGAAAATGAAAATGTCCGATAAACAGCGCAAGGTCTATATAGAGTACAACAAGCTGGGTTCCTATCGTAAGATTGTCTCAAATTATGCGTCAGAATCCATTGGGGGCATCAGTCAGAAGCTTAATAATGCTGCTTATTTTACCATCATGAAGAATCACCGCATGGTCGCACAGCTTATTGAAACCATAATCCATGGGGGAGAGTGAACCTTTTGATGGAAGCGTTTTTTTCGCTTCTGTTGGCCCATTTCATAGCTGACTTTCCTTTGCAGTTTAAAAGAACGGTAGAGATGCGGAAAGCCGCGGCGCTGAAACGCAGCCTGGCAGGCAACGGTATTCACGCCCTTGTGCATATGTTGCTTAGCTTTCTGCTGCTCTTGAACTATGGACCTGTCATGGCCCTTCTTATGGCTTTGACTGCCGCGGTGCTCCATGGCGTAATTGATTTCATCAAATCAAGGGTGACGGTCAATAAGCCGGCACGGAATTCACATCCAGTTTTATTTCTGTTGGATCAGGGGCTTCATGTTATTTCGCTGCTGCTGATTGCCTTTCTTTTCAGAGATGGTCTTGTTCCTGTGGTGGATATGGAACAGGTGATGGGTGCTTTCATACAGAGCATTCAGGTTCTGCCCCGGATGTCCCTGTATCATAAAACAGTTCTGACCCTGGTGCTCTTAATCCTCGGGTTATGGTGCGTGGGTGTTTTTATTCGCATGGTCTTTCATTATCTCAATGTGCGCAGGGATGGCGGCGTCATCAAGAAGGATACAACCCTCATCACAAAAAAAGAGGGAACCCTCGACGGCGGTTTCATGATTGGGATTCTGGAAAGAGCTTTTATCATCCTGTCCATCCTCTTTGATATGCCCCTGGTGATTGGGTTTATCCTAACTGTTAAGTCAGTGGCCCGGTATAAGAAATTTGAGGACGAACACTTTGTGGAACTGTTTATTATAGGAAGCTTTATAAGCTTTATTTCGGCCATTCTGACGGGCTATCTTATCAGAATGCTCTTTGTGGTGTGATAATAACAGGGCTTTCTTATTGGATGTAAACCAGGGAAAAGTCATTGCTTTTGGCGATTTCCAGCGCTTTTCTCGCCTTATGAAAGGATGGGCCGTCCAACTGATTCACCGTGAGCTCAAAATTATGGATGGTGATTTCTCCTACACCTATTCCGCAATAGAAGGGGAGACCCTCCAGGGCATTATGATAGGCTTCCAGTATGGATTGGTAGTCGCAGGGATAATGAAGCAGCCCCTGCCACTCGTCACCCACAATGATCAGAAAGGGAGAGACAATATACTCTGAAAAGGCTCTGTTCACAGATTTCAGGGCTTCGATGAGTCTATATTGAACGTCCTCTCGATTTATGAGAAACCTTGAACCTTTGAGATCACAGATCATGGTCATATAATTCATACTTAGGCCATTCCTTTTGGGTCAATCATTCCGCTATGGTGTTCAGGTTTAAATATAAACACATGGGTGTGTTTACCTTTAAACCTTAACAAAATTATTCACAGGCTGGTCTGTAAGTATTCATATCCTGTATTTTATAGTATGTGAACCACGGGGTAGGTGTGTTAAGGCAGGGAGGGAAGCAAATAAGCATCAAGGTCAACTAAAGACCTGTCAGATTGAACATAAAAGAACTTATAAGATACTAAAATAAACTAAAGCGGACTCCAAAACCATGGAATCCGCTTTTTTGCTGGTCGGAGTGAGAGGATTTGAACCTCCGGCCTCTTGGTCCCGAACCAAGCGCTCTACCAAACTGAGCCACACCCCGTTGAGCAAGGTTTATTATAAAACACTTTCAGCGAAAAAACAAGTTAAAGGAAGTATAATTTTAGGACTAAAAAAGTTATTAAGACCACTTGAAAAAGTTCGAGGAAAAGGTTATGCTTAACTTGTTAATCTAAGTTTAAAAAGTTTGGGAGGGGAATATGGCCTATCTACTTGGTATCGATATCGGCACGTCGGGAACTAAAACCGTACTATTTGACCTATCGGGCAAAACTATTGCCAGCGACACCCAGGAATACCCGCTTTATCAGCCCCAGAATGGTTGGGCAGAGCAGGACCCCGAGGATTGGTGGAGAGCCACCTATACCTCCATTCGAAATGTTCTGAATAAGAGCGGCGTGGAGGCTGGTGAAATCAAAGGGGTTGGCTTATCGGGCCAGATGCATGGCGCCGTGCTTCTGGACAAAGAGGATAAGGTCTTAAGAAAGGCCATTATCTGGTGTGACCAGAGAAGCGCCCGTGAATGTGAGGAGATCACCTCCAGAGTGGGTGCCAAGCGCCTGATTGAGATTACTGCCAATCCGGCCCTCACTGGTTTTACCGCTTCAAAAATCCTTTGGGTCAGAAATCATGAGCCCGAAATTTTTGAGCAGGTCAGGAAGATACTCCTGCCCAAGGACTACATACGCCTGTGTCTGACAGGTGAAACGGCCACTGAGGTCTCCGATGCCAGCGGCATGCAGCTTCTGGATATCCCCAACCGTCAGTGGAGCGACGAGGTGTTGGAAAAGCTGGAGCTGGATAAATCCATGCTCGGAAAGGTTTATGAATCCCAGGAAGTCACGGGACAGGTAACACAAAAGGCTGCGGCTCTGACAGGCCTTAAGCCGGGAACTCCCGTGGTAGGCGGCGCAGGGGATCAGGCTGCCGGCGCTGTAGGAAATGGTATTGTAAAACAAGGATTAATTTCTTCGGTTATTGGCACCTCGGGCGTGGTCTTTGCCTATACCGACAAGGTGAGCATTGATCCCGAGGGACGGGTTCATACCTTCTGCCATGCGGTTCCCAACACCTGGCATGTGATGGGTGTTACCCAGGGTGCCGGATTATCTCTCCAATGGTTCAGAAATCAGTTCTGCCAGGAGGAAGTATCGGCAGCCAAGTTGTTGGATGTGGATGTTTATCAGCTCACCGATAAAGGCGCTGCTTTGTCATCCGTAGGCGCCAATGGCTTAGTTTATCTTCCCTATCTCATGGGTGAGCGCACTCCCCATCTTGATCCCGATTGCCGCGGCGTATTCTTTGGACTTTCAGCCAAACATACCAAGCGTGATATGATTCGGGCCATTATGGAAGGGGTGGCCTTCAGCCTGCGCGATTGTCTGAGCATCATTGAGAAGATGGGAATTCCTGTCGAGGAGGTT
>Ga0116192_1002019_pt1 | contig 13870 bp, 12 predicted proteins | sample AD_UKC113_MetaG_FD_89876 | JGI IMG/M metagenome (GOLD analysis project Ga0116192, IMG submission 89876) | Active sludge microbial communities of municipal wastewater-treating anaerobic digesters from Hong Kong - AD_UKC113_MetaG | ecosystem: Engineered > Bioreactor > Anaerobic > Digestate... | reverse complement strand
TGGACGTTGGGAGCTGTGGTAAGCGCTCGAAGTAACGGTTTCGCGGCTCCCTTTGCTACTTCTACATCTACTCCAATGAAAGACAAGAACCTCAATGCATTGTTATACGTATTCTCAATTGTACTATTGCCCGCTACCGTGGTTACTCCCTTAACATCCAGCTTGCCGCTGCCAAATGCCAGAGCCAAGGCAACCGCATCGTCGTGACCGGGATCGCAATCGATAATCACCGGTATTCTCCCATCGCTCATCTTGAAGACCTCCTGCTTCTGCTCTGCCGTCCTGAATAGATAGCAAGAGCTACTAACGTCAGTACGTATGGAATCATCTGGATAAACTCACCCGGAACCCTAAGGCTCTGCATATAATTTGATAGGGCATCTGCAAACCCAAATAACAACGAAGCCAAGAAAACTCCTACAGGATGCCTATAGCCAAGAGTCTCCGCTGCCATTGCGATAAACCCTCTACCGGAAGTCATGTTTCTTGAAAACCAACTAACATATCCCATAGAGAGGTGTACTCCACCCATACCGGCTAGCGCACCGCTAATGGCCAATGCAATGAACTGGACTTTGTGAACAGAGATGCCTACCGAATCCGCTGCATCGGGATTCTCCCCCACTGCTCTCAACCTCAGACCAAAGGAGGTCTTGTAGAGAAACAGATATACAACTGCAACGGCAATAAGGGACATATACGTTAATGCATTTTGTTTTCCGAGGATGGGGCCTATAACCGGGATATCTTTGATTATCGGTATTCTCCATTCGGGTATTACCTTACTGGCAAGGGAACTCGAAACTCCTTTATCTCCTGCCACCACGTAGAGAAGGAAAACGGTTCCTTCGGCCGCAAGCAGGTTCAAAGCAATGCCCGCAAGCACCGGATTTGTTCCTAGCTTAAGGTGCGAATATCCAAGAGTCAGACCTATCACAGCTCCGATCACGATACCTGCAAGAAGACCAAGCCACGCCGATCCCGTAAACGCAGAAACCACAACACCTGTAAACGCTGCAAACAGCATCGTCCCTTCGAGGGCTATATTCACAACTCCAGACAAGTCAGCAACCACGGCACCTAACCCGGCAAACAAAATTGGCGTAGTCACGCGCAGGATCGAAGCGGCAAAAGACGGCGACAATATCGCCCTAAGAAGTGATTGCACTTTGTTTCACCTCTTTCAGGAGCATTCGGTGCCTATATGTCGATAGGAAGGCTTCTGCAGTAACCAAAAGAATGATCACAGCCTGAATTATCGCAACCATCTCAGCTGATACATCAGAATACATAGCCATGACATCGGCCCCTACTCTCAAATACGCCAAGAATAGTGCAGTCGCGGGCACCAAAGTAGGTTTGTTTTTTGCAAGGATAGCGACTATGACTCCGTCAAAACCATACCCCGGACTCGCCAGCCATTGGAAACGTCTGTAGATCCCGAGCATTTCAACAGCTCCCCCTAATCCGGCAACAGCCCCTGCCAATACCTGGACCGACAGTATCACCGATAGAACCGGAATCCCCGAATATCTGGCAAACTCGATGTTCTGGCCGGTCATCCTTACTTCGTATCCTCTGCCACTTCTATACAGGTAATAGTAGCAAAACACTACCGCGAGCAGTAGCACAAACACCCCAGCATGAATTCGAGTGTTTGGGATAAGTTGAGGTAACCAACAAGTATTTTTGAGGGGGCGTGATACCAAAGCTCCGACTGATTGATCGCGCATATGATATGTGACCAAATACATACCCAGCTTCAGGAATATGTAGTTTAGCATCAAAGATGCTACCAGTTCTGAAGCATTCCATTTTGCCTTCAGAAGGCCGGGGATAAAGCCTCCTATCGCGCCTGCTGCAATACCTGCCAAAAGGCAGACCAGAGTGTGTATTACAGGAGGCAGATCCAAGTAAATCCCTGCCGCTGTAGCAGCTACTGCCCCTATAAAGAATTGGCCGTCAGCACCCAAATTGAACTGACCCGCCGAAAATACCAAAGAAAGTGAAAGACCAGTGAAAGTCAGAGGAATGGCCGCTTCAAGGAATGCTGCGAATCGACGTGTGGTCGTAAAAGGTCCCCTCAAAAAGTAACCAAACGCCTCGAAGGGCGATTCCGATACTATACATGTTACTATGAACCCTATCAAAAGAGCTACGGCTATAGCTGCTGCAGTCCGCAACAGCTCAAACTTTTTATCTATACCCATCTAACTAACTGGCCTCCCCCATCATTGACGCTAGAATTTCATGCGGCTCCTGATGTTTAACTCCTAACATATAGAGACCAAGTTCTTCTTCTGTGGTCGCTTCCGCATCATCAAAATGCGCCACAACTCTACCTTCATACATGACAATCAATCGGTTTGACAATCCCATGACCTCAGCCAGATCGGCTGACACTAAAAGCACGGCAGCGCCCTTTTCCGTAGCGTCTACAAGATATTTGTGGATGGACTCACTCGCCCCTATATCTATGCCCCTTGTGGGTTGATTGGCTATTATCACATATGGATCAGTAGAAAACTCACGCGCCACTACTACCTTTTGAATATTGCCGCCGGACAGGGTCTTTACAGGTTGCTCAGGGCCGCTAGCCTTAATTTCGAATTTGTTTATAAGGTCAGTGCACACACTGAAGATTCCCTTGAGGTTCAAAAGCATACCATTGGAAATCGGAGGCTTTTTGTATCTCGTAGATATGAGGTTCTCCGCAATCGAGGCTCCGGCTGCTACTCCGAAAGTCATCCTGTCTTGCGGAATATGAGATAGACCTAATTCTCGAATCTCTCCAGGCTGTTTTCCGGTAGCGTCTTGTCCACAAATCTCAATCGCTCCATGATCGCATTTAGCTAGCCCTGTTAGAACTTCCACGAGCTCCGCTTGTCCATTTCCTTCAATGCCAGCTATACCAAGGATCTCCCCTGATCTCACCTTCAGGCTCACATCTTTAAGTACCTCCTTGCCATCCCTGGCATAAGTTACCCCCCTAACCAAAAGCCGCACATCTCCCATGTTATCCAAAGACGATTGCGGCCTGGGCAGTTCCAGTTCAACATCACGACCAACCATCATATTTGAAAGCTGTTGCACAGTAACTTTATTGGTATCTTCAGTCCCTACAACCTTGCCGGAACGCATAACAGTAACTCGATCAGATATTTCCATTACCTCCGACAATTTGTGAGATATGAAGATGATCGTGTGGCCTCCGTCTCTAAGTGCCCTCAAAGCAGCGAAGAGTTCAATAGTTTCCTGTGGTGTGAGAACCGCCGTTGGTTCATCTAAGACCAGTATATCTGAACCCCGCATCAAGGCTTTAAGGATTTCAACTCTCTGTTTCACGCCAACTGCAACATCAGTAATCTTTGCGTGCGGGTCAACGTTAAGCCGATACTTCTCACCTAGTTCTGCACATATTTCTTCTGCCTTTTTCCTATCAAACCAAATACCTTTTCTCGGCTCCTCCCCCAAAACGATGTTTTCTGCCACTGTAAGCGACGGCGCCAACATAAAATGCTGGTGTACCATACCAATGCCGTGAGAGATCGCGTCTTTTGGTGAGGTTATGTCAACTTTCTTTCCTCTTACAAAAACATCGCCTGCGTCGTGCCCTTCCAGTCCAAACAAGATCTTCATAAGAGTCGTTTTGCCCGCACCATTCTCCCCAACAAGGGCATGGATCTCTCCTTTACGAACTTCCAGCGTTACGTCAGAATTTGCAATCAGTCCATTGGGGTAGACCTTCGTTATTCCTTGCATGAGCAGAATAGGCTCTTGTGTATGAGATTCCTTTCCACTCTCCACTTACAGCACCTCATCCCATGCCAAGCATATTATACATTTCACAGGGTGGCCGCCCAGAGCCACCCTGTGATCCAAATGTCAGTTCTTACGGCCGCACTGAGGACCTGAGTTCCTCCATTGCCGCATCATCCATTTCAAAAGCAGACGATACCGTTACTTCGCCTGATTTGATCTTCTCTGCGATCTCGTCTATCTTGTCTCTCATTTCCTGAGGGACATTTTTCTCATAGAATTCGTTCTTGGCCAAACCCACTGCGTCGTCGGCAAGTCCGAGGACTTCCACCTTGCCAAATTCTAGATTGCCTTCCTCATATAGTTGGACCGCACGCACAAGAGAATTGTCAATTCTCTTTAGCATCGAAGTAAGGATCAACTCTGCCTTTTCCGGATCTGATTCTTTGAATAACATGGCCTGATCAGAATCCACGCCTATAGCATAGCAGTCCTTTTCCTTAGCTGCGTCCAACTGGCCCAATCCGCTTCCTCCGGCGACATTGAAGCCTATGTCTGCACCCATGTCATACTGAGCCAGGCACATTTCTTTTGCTTTTGCGGGGTTTGAAAAGTCTTCAACATATGATACCGCCACTTTAATATCCGGCTCGACGCTCTTTGCTCCCTCAATATATCCGACCAAAAAGTCGTTGATGACCGGAATATTCATCCCACCCAAGAACCCAATGATCTTCTCTTCGTTCGCCTTGGGCATATCAGACGTTGTAACCATGGCAGCCAACGCGCCCGCAAGATAAGAGCCTTCGTTTTGGCTGTAAAGAATCGAATACACATTGCTGTAATCTGCCTTATCATAGTCAACCGATACGTCGAAGACTATGTACTTCTTATCGGGAAACTTAGGAGCTACTTCCTCTATCTTTTCTTGCATCTGAAAAGTGCCACAAATAATCAGATCATAGTCTTCACCAGATACATCGGTTAGAGTAGGCTCCCATTTCGATGGGTCTGTTCCCATCTCTATCACCTTTGTCTCCCATCCCAGGTCCTTTTCGATAACTTTCATTCCTTCATTAGCAGAATCGAAGAACGACTTATCCCCTAAGGTTCCGCTTACCAGAAGCACCGCTTTTTTCTTGGCACCCTCTTCGCCTCCCGCCGGCGCTTTAGGGCCACATCCTACCAACAACATAGAACTCAGCAGCACCATAACCAAAACTAAACCTACGCACTTCTTCAATTCGACGCCCCCGTCTACTTTTGATAGTTAATCGCATCGATAAACATACCGGCTATCTTTTGCCTATCGCATTCGAGACACACGGTCACATTTGGCTTCGAACCGTCTAGGCCACGTTCGTCAATGACCGTAAGCCCCTTTGAGTACATCCCGCAGGTTTCAACTCTGACTTTCGCATAGAGTTTTTTTGTGATAACCTCAGGATCTATGGCCGCGCATGCTGCGAGAAGATCGCACAACACAAGCAGTTCTTCGCCGGTTTCGTTCTTAAGACTTCGCAATGTAAACTCCATAGCTTTAGAAAAGGCCATGCCAATCCTAGTAGAGCTTCTTCGCACCTCAGCTACAGTGTCGGGCCCAAATGTTGTATCCAGGCATGTTTCCCAAGGGACCATGGTAATTGGTATCTCAGTATTGAACACCACAGCTGCAGCTTCCGGGTCGGCGAAGACGTTGAACTCCGAAACCGCACTTGTGTTGCCTCTGGCATGCGAAGTACCTGCCATCATAACTATCCCAGAGATTCGCTCTTCAACGGTTCTATCTTTACATATGGCAAGTGCCACATTGGTTAGAGGACCTAATGTAAGAAGCGAAATCTCATCATTTTCGTGCGCGGCCCGGATCAAGAAATCGACAGCATGTTCCGGTTCAACTTGAATAGAGGGTGCCTCCATAAAAGTATTGCCGAACCCATCTTCACCATGAAATCCTGCGGCATTTTCAGGCTTTCTAAGAATAGGTCTTGAAGCGCCTGCATAGACCGGAATTTCTGCGTTCATTAGTTCGACCAGTTTGAGCGCATTTTTCTTAGTATACTCAAGGCCCACGTTACCGTGCACAGCAGTGATGCCCAAAATATCCAAGGCCCCGGAATTGACTGCAGTAATGATTGCGGAAGCATCATCAATACCCGGGTCCGTATCTATTATCCATTTCACCACAAGTCACCTCCAGACGCGGTAGATACATCATAAGGAACCATGACAAACGATAGAAGCCTGCGAAATCCCTGTATATCACCTCCTCATGGTCGCACATGTCCAGATCAAAATCGTTACCGAAACCAAAGACCTAGTCCGCGCCGTTCATACTATATCAAACCTCGTACAAGCGAGCGAGTTCATTTCGGCTGGGCATTGAAGTTTGTGCTCCTTCTCTTGTTACAGACAAAGCACCTGCGGCATTGGCGAACCGACAAGATTCAGCCAAGGTCTTCCCTTCGCACAAAGCCACGGCCAACCCCCCGGAAAACGCATCTCCGGCGGCTGTAGTGTCTACCACATCAACCGCATGTCCTTTTATGTAACCACAATCACCCTGGGAAGAGCAGTAAACAGCTCCCATAGCGCCGAGTTTCACAACCGCATTCCGGGCGCCTTTCGCTACGAGATCAATGGCTGCGCGTCTGGCACTGTGCACATCGCAAACTTGCTCACCTGTAAGAAGTGAAGCCTCATGTTCGTTAGGCGTTATCACATCAATGAGTCTGTACAGATCCGGAGGCAGAGAAGAAGCCGGAGCCGGATCTAGCATGACCATAACCCCGCATGACCGAGCCACTTGAGCGGCGTAAACCACTGTTTCCAGCGGAATCTCAAGTTGAAGCATGAGTATCTTTGCCGTCCTTATACAAGGCAAAAGATCATCTACGTCCGCCTTGGAACACCGCCAGTTGGCCCCCGGAACTACGACTATGTAATTTTCTCCGGTGTCCTCAACGGTTATAAAAGCTGAGCCCGTGAAAATGCCTTTAGTTGTTATTATGTTTTCAGTTCCAACGTTCGCACCTGAAAGGCTATCCAGCAGTATACCTGAAAACACATCATCTCCAATTCTTCCTGCCATGCACACATTCCCGCCCAGACGTCCAACTGCCACAGCTTGATTCGCGCCCTTACCTCCAGGAAAAATCGTGAACCCCTTGCCGAATACCGTTTCGCCTCGACCGGGTCTCTTTGATACCCTCACAACAAAATCTACGTTTAGGCTACCCAAAACAACAATATCCCTATCCACGCCTCAACTCTTCCCCCTGTACTCGCCTATGCTATTTGATTCTCTCAATTATAATAGGCAGAGCTTTTTCCTTTAGGGACTGCCCTTCCGAGATTAGTTTGTCCCTTTCAAGCATTACATTTTTCACGTATTCCTCATCGGTAATGTTAGGTATGTTGATATCCACATTCAGAAGAACAGCCTTAAGACTGGCTTCGCCCAGATACGCAGCCACTCCGGCATCGCTTATAGCCATCTTGTTCCCGATCGGGGCAAGTTCAGACACAATTCTAAGAAGTCTCACGCAGGCCCGAGCCACCTTCATAGGGGTTTCTGTTGCACCCTTTAGAGCCTGCTGTAAAGCAATTTCGCGTTCCTCTTTCTCATTATCTGTAGACTTGGGCATCTTGTATACTTCCATAAGCTTTCCAAACTGACTGATGTCTTCATACACAAGATCTTCAAACTCATTTATCAGGCTAATAGCCTCATCCCTAAGCTCGGTGACTTTGTCCTCTACATCTTTGTATTTCTTCTTGCCGATAGTAAGATTCCCCACCATAGCTGCCATCGAAGCAGCAAAAGCTGCACAGATGGCAGAAACGCTTCCTCCGCCTGGCGTGGGATCCGAAGAAGCGGACATGTTGATTACTTCTTTCAGACTCAAAGAGAACAGTTCTTTCATCTTGGACTCCCCTTTCTAGGAGATACATATTCTTGGCAAATCTTGGGATCCGATCTATATCGCTTGCTGCAGTTCAATGGCTCTCAGCAAGTTCTTCTGCAACAGGGCAGTCGTAAGACTTCCAACCCCGCCGGGTACCGGTGTTATAGCTTCTGCAATCTCTGAAACCCCTTCGAAATCAACATCGCCTACAGTCTTGTCGCCGACCTGGTTTATGCCCGCATCTACAACCACTACTCCCGGATTAACCATGTCTTTTGTAACTAATCCGGGCTTACCAGCAGCCGCCACGATGATGTCAGCCTTTTTGGTGTGAAATGACAAGTCTCTGGTTCTTGTATGGCACACAGTTACCGTAGCGTTCTCGTTTAGCAGCAAGAATATGAGAGGCTTGCCGACAGTATCTCCCCTGCCGATTAAACACACGTTCTTCCCTTCAATGGTTATACCGGATCTCTTCATTATCTCTATACAGCTTTGCGGAGTAACCGGAAACAAACCTGATTTTTTCGTAAACATTTGGCCCCTGTTAATCGGATTTATCCCGTCCACGTCCTTTACAGGATCAATCGCCATCATTATGCGTTCTTTGTCCATGTGCCTTGGGAGCGGAAGTTCCACCATAATGCCATGGCAAGACTTATCCGCTGAAAGTTCCCGTAATTCTTCCAAGACAGTTTCTTCCCTGACATCTTCGGCAAAGGTAAGCAGTTCATAGTCTATACCCGACTTTCGGCAAGCTCTTTCCTTGGACCTAGCGTACAAAACCGAGGCGGGATCATCGCCAACTAATATGACGCTAAGCTTGGGCGTCATACCTCGTGACAAGAGTTCACTTACTTCAGCGCGGACTTCCTCCAAGATTTGAGATGCGATCTTCTTTCCATCAATGATTTTTGCAGGCATTCTACCAAACTCCCTTCTAGTATTGGTGCAAAACGCAAAACACCGGGCAATAACCACCGTAGCCCGGCGAAATAGACCCGGAATCCCTCATGTCCCTTCCTAATTCAACCCACACGGGTCCCGCACTGTCGGCAAAACCTATCCCCTGGACTCAAACGAGAACCACAATGGGGACAAAACAAGGGCTTTTGACAAGGTGAAGAACTTGGGTCCGGAGCATCGTGGACTACTGCTTCGTTGCCCTCGAATTCATCATCGCCCTTCTTTATCTGCTCGTCTTCTCCGCGTAACCTTTCGATTTCATCGCTTTTCGCGCACATGCTGATTTCGATCTCATCTATATCTTGAAAAAGGCCTGCCAACTCAGATGGAAGACTCTGTCCCGATTTGTATGCCTTGTAGGCCAGGTTACCTATCTCCTCGAATTTCCTGCTTCTCTCATTCTCCAAAGAAAGTAAATCCATCTTTAGTTTGCCCACCTTGCTTAGTTCTCGTGTTTCTTGGACAAGAACTTCAGCACCCGACTTGAGCGTCTGTCCTATCTTGCTAAAGAGGTCCCGTGCTTTCTTTTCAGGTGATTCCTCTCCCATAGCTCCACACCCCTTCGCTGCTTCAGATTTCGGAAACTTTCGCAAATTCCATTTCAGTCGTAGTCATTCTTCAATGCTTCTGTACATGTCCACACGTTGAACAAGAACCGCCGGAGCAAGTACCGCACCCTCCACCTGCCTGTATGAAGCCCTTTTTCACATTAGAACTAAAAAGAGAAACAAGTTTCTCAAGATCCTCTGAACCGCACACAGGACAAAAAGGAGTATCGCGCCCCCTCAAAAGCAGTTCGAACTTGTTACCACAGGCCTTGCACTTATACTCAAAGATTGGCATACCATCGCCTCCTCAATCATTTTACACTTCGAAAAACTACCCGTGCAAATCCTCATCATTACCGGATTGAGTTTGGGTGATAAGAGCGTCCAAGAAGGCTATTACCTGGTCTGTTGTACCTTTGCCTATATATATTAGAGGCTCGCAATCCCAACGCGAGATGAAATCAATAATCTCAGAAACCATAGATTCTATATCCATAGCCAGTTCTCTAGACCTGCCGAGTTCTTCTTCACCGCCGGAGTCTAGAGCTTCTTGCAGCATTTGCGATGCCTCTTTGATGTCATTCAGTCTGTCTCGGAAGATACCTGCTCTCAAGAACTTAGACACATTCGCTACCCTCTTCTACTTCCGGCCGAACCTTCTTCTGGCCTCAAATTGCGCCGCTTTCATTCATTATATCTCAAAGTAAATGGCGAATCGTAATGCCACGGTGCCAAATAAGATACTCTTACTCATCGGTTCTTTAGCCACTGACGAATTTTTGCGATAGCGTGATCCTGGGGGCACACAATCTTCTGCATGTCTTCAAAACTCTCCATGAAATCTCTTCCCCACCCTCTTTGGCCTGGCAAGAGCTTGGGATCGAGAAAGACGACGGCCAACCTCCCAGTCGAGCGCATGATCGCTTCAATGTAGGACCTCAAAGATAGAGCGGTTGGGAGAACATTCACCTCTACGAAACCGTCTCGTCCCATTTTGCTCAAATCCGCCTTCCGTAACTCGTAAATGATGTTAGGAGGCCCAAATGGGATCTTCGGAACCACCAATATACGAGGGGCGATCTTCCCTATATCCTTGATCGCAAACCCGAACCTGCAAAGAACAACTGTGTCAGGCTCCACCAGATGCTCGACAATCTTGGGGCCTCCATCTACACCTTGGGCAAATACTGCAATGGATCGCTCTTCGAGGCTTGGAGTTAAAACAGAGTTCAATTCTTTTGCAAACCCGTATGAAGGGCACAGACACAAAATATTCTCTGGGATTTCAGCTGCAAGTTTCTCCAGGAAAGCACTTACAAAGACCACGTGTTCACTGCCGGATATGAAACGACCCGCATCAACACAAATGAGGATTACGCCTTGATTATCCTGGCACTCTGAAGGATCTGAGGACACCTTGGCTGCTAGGAAATCGTCGTCTTCAATACCAAAGAGCTTTTTCAACCCAACATACCTCGAGATAAAAGGAACCTCAGGTGATACGAAGATAAGTCTATCGTATTTTGAAAGGAGATTTTGACGCGCATCGTAGGCAGGCCAAACCGATTTCTTTGAAATCAAAACACGCGCACCATCCCCAAAACTATACCCTTTTGACATGATGGTTAGGCCTTCCACGTTCTCGGCCAAGATCCTCCCCAATTCTCCAAGCCAATACTCCAAAGTGTGAAGCGCCCTAGATATCACAGGGGGATCAAGAGGAAATCCGACTATACCTGCAGTTTTCTCCCTCAGACCTGAACGCATCTTGACGACAACATCACCGATATCACCATAGAGGCGGGCAAGCATGTCTAGGTTTTTTTGAGGTACTAAAGAATCGGGCCTACCTTTCAATGAAGCCAAACACTCATTTGCTAACCTCTCAACGTCCGACGCAAGATCTCCATTTCCTCCCTCTCGAAGCACCTCAGCCAATCCGGATAGATCCAATTCCGGTTGCATTCCTTCCCACTCCGTCATAACATCCGTGAGCCCAAACGTAACTGCAACATCCGTGCTTACCTTCAGATCAAAGCATGCCTCCTTCGGTGAGGCGATCACCTTGCAAGACTCGGCTCTCTTGGCAGCTTTCAAATAGTAACAATCTGCCTGCACCGGGCAGAACTCAGTGCATGTGGGAATCTCCGAGCAGCTGAGTTCCCGCTGCACACCGCGGGCCTTTTCCCCTACAACCTGAAGTTCATTGAAAAGCCCCGTCAAAGTCCCCATTTCCCACACCATCACTGAAGATAAGAATCTCTTCTCATCTATATCCAGCCCTGAAAGAAGCCCATCTTTGGCCAGTTCATGCGCAATTCTTGCTTTTAGGATACACAGATAATGTTCTGGGGGACACAAGAAACAGATGCCGTTAGGTGTTGTCCCGGGCCCGCCAAAATCTCCGAAAACCGAGATCTTGTCTCCAGTTTCAGACCACCTCAAACAACTACTTAGCACCTCTTTCACAATACTCTCATCTACATTGCTGCCTACAAATGCCACTTTGAAGCCGCCGCGGAGGATATCTTCAAACCACAGACTATCTTCATCGCATACCAAATCCTCCGGCCTATCCTCTACGGGGGAAGGGAGGCTCTCAGTAGATGAACGTTCCGCAATGGATGGCCCAGACAAGCCACCTTCATCCAACATTAACAGGCATGGTTGATGCAAACCATCCTCAAGACCATACTTGAATAGATGAGCCATGGGCCAGCTTGCTCCCATAATATCGACGATTTTGGCTCGTATAGAAGTCGACATAGACATTATTCGCTCTTGGATAAGGCGAAAGAGGATTCCCGAAGCTTCTGCGTCATCGCATGCCCTATGGGCATCGTTTAGGATTATGCTTAAGTTCTGAGCCAAATTGGATAGTTTGTACGTTTTGAAGCCGGGATACACTATCCGGGCAAGTTCCAAAGTGTCATAGACTAAAACACCAGGGAAACCGGGAATCGACTTCGACAAGAAGGCCGCGTCAAACTCCGGATTGTGCCCTACCAGAGGTAGGTCGCCTCGGAACTTCTCTATCTCAGCGCACACGTCGCTAAGAAGTGCTCCATCCTCAAGGTCTTCTAAGGCAATGCCAGTTAACCTTAACGTCTTGAGGCCCACCTTGCCTTGGGGCTTTATGAGTGACGTCCACCTATCTATCGGTTCCCCATTATGGAACTTGACCAGCCCAACCTCTATGATATGGTCTTGCTCAGGAACAAGTCCCGTAGTCTCAGTATCAAAGGCCACATAGTTCGGCACTGGAATCTTATTACTAGTTGTCACCCTACCAACTCCTTCCACATATCTTAGCTGCCTGGAGTTTGTCGCCGGCAACTATGTTCGCATCTAAGACAGATGTTGGTCTAGCATATTTCAAGTATACATTCTTTGAGGTAGTATAGACTCGTAGTATTTTTCCTATGTCCAATACAAACACAATCGAGGTGGCCCAGTTGCAGACTATAGGTGTATTTGCGGCAGTAGTCCTAATAGTGGTTCTATTAGTTAAAAAAGTCACTCTGGGTAAGGTGATGTGCGCTTCAACTCTTGTTATGGCCCTGAGCTCAGGCTTCTCCTTTTCGGGATGTGCCAATACTATCTGGAGCGCCTTTACCAATGCCACCACGCTTAACTTAGTGTTATCCGTTATGTCTATCGGCCTTTTCTCAACTATCATGAATACTACAGGCTATCTGGACAAGATGGTTCAAGGTCTCCACGGGTTCCTAGGAAACCTAAAGGCTTCCATCATGATTGTCCCCGCATTGATAGGATCAATGCCTGTTTTGGGAGGAGCGGCAGTATCTGCTCCTTTGGTAGACAAACTAGGAGAGGGACTTCACCTTCCGCCGGACAAAAAAGCCGCCATAAACCTTGTATTTCGTCACGGCATGTTCTTTGTGTTCCCTTTTTCGCCAAACCTGATTCTTCTATCTAACATGATCGACATGCCGGTAAAAACCCTGATATCTAAGTTATGGCCTTTTGGAGTAGTGCTGTGGGTGACAGGATACCTGTTTCTTCTGAGTAAAAGAAGCATGGGCAAAACCCGGGCAGAGTCTGATATCGCAGTTTCGCATGACATCGAGGAGAATAGAGGCCAAAAGTTTTTTGAGTTTTTGAAATATGGATCGCCGTTGATTCTAGCTCTTGCATTGAGTCTGGTGTTCAATCTTCCCCTATGGGTTTCAATGGGAACCGGAATCATAATCGGGCTAACAATGGCCCATTTTGAGCGAGCGCAACTTCCTTCGCTAGATAACCTCATCAGAGGGGCAAATCTGAGCCAGGCTTTCGCAATGCTGTGGATAATGGCTTTCAAGGAATTCGTAATCGCCTCACCCGTTTTTCCGTCTTTGGTAGGTTACGCGCAGGGGCTTGGGTTCTCCCCCGCGGTTCTTGCGCTTGTCCTACCCTTGCTCTTCGGATATGTAAGCGCATCTCAAACAACTACTCTGGGGGTTCTGGCTCCAATACTGATACCTACGGCCATATCTCAGAACGCAGTCTTGTATCTGGCTTGTATCATCTACGCAGCAGGCTTTATCGCCTACTTCTCGTCACCGCTTCACCTATGTCAAGTACTTACCTGTGAATACTATAAAATCGACATTTCAAAACTTTACAGACTGTACTGGCCTATACTGATCTCGGTAGCAGCCCTTATGGTAGGATATGTTTTCGTTG
>Ga0116192_1002018_pt1 | contig 13874 bp, 24 predicted proteins | sample AD_UKC113_MetaG_FD_89876 | JGI IMG/M metagenome (GOLD analysis project Ga0116192, IMG submission 89876) | Active sludge microbial communities of municipal wastewater-treating anaerobic digesters from Hong Kong - AD_UKC113_MetaG | ecosystem: Engineered > Bioreactor > Anaerobic > Digestate... | reverse complement strand
GATTGCCGAATTGAACGGCTCTTCCTTATCTCCGACCGTTCGGAGTCCAGATAACTTGTTATCTGGCGTAGAATCCGCATAACATTTGCTTAACCTGCGAAGTCAGGTTGAAGCAGTTGTTAGGCGCCGCTATTTTGGGCTACCTTCTCCTGGTGGAGAATCAATCACAGCGCAAAAGTTATGCACCAACGCTTTGGCATCTACATTAGGGAAGTGTTTTTGCAAAATCTCTGTTGCATTACGATTATGGTAGCAAGACCAAGCCGACCATGACAGAGAGAAAAGCAGTTCCTTTAATGTTACGTCATCCATTTCCGTTACCTCCGGTTTAGTTCGTGTCAGTCTAGTCGCCAAAGGCGGGTAGACTGCTAAAGAATCCGCCCAACAAGGGCTTAACTCGCGAACGTAGTGAGTCGAGTTGAAGCTGTTGTTATGCGCCGCTTCTAATCTCCGACCATTCTTTTACTCTTAGATTTCCTGGCTTCTTCCATATAGCCCCTATGGTCTCAGGGACTAGGAGCCAATGACAAACGACACGGGCCGAAACACCGTTGTCGGACTATAAGGGTGGGGTGGAGTTGAACCACCCTTCAACCATTTACCCTTCATTCAACGCTAACCAGTAATGTTTGACAGCTATTGTTATGCCCGCTGTCAAGGCAATATATCTAAGCCCGTACGAGCTTAGGTTTTCTCATAGAATCCATGCTGAACATTCCAAGAAACATCTCCGATATAGCCAAAGAAGAGTTTCTTGTGCTCACCAGTCGCAGGAATAAGGACGTGTGCCCATACTGTATCCCGCTTGTAATCCAGTCTAAATGTTATGATAGGGTATCCGTTCCAAGTTGTAAAGGTCCTACATAAATAGTTGCGTAGTTCAGTTGCTGACTTTATAGGGACCTTTGCGTTTGGAATAGGATTTTTCCAGTTGTATGAGACGGGCCTTGAGTTCACTGTTTGCTGGGACCACTTCGTAGTGTTTGAGGAGGTACTCGACAATGAATGTTTCGAACTTGTCATAGTTAAGGTCGCAGAATTGGTACTCTCTTTGAACCCCAGAATACGTGATATAAGTGACTTTATGTGCAGGCGTCCCATCACCATATTTCATCTCCTTCCATGAAAGAGACGTCAAGAATATCGTCTCCCTCTCCCGTCCTAGGGTATACCCCCACAAAGCTATCATAACTATTGTCAAGCATAGCAAGAGGGTCAATAGGATGGTGGTCAAGTAACTGTTTAGTTCGTTCATCACTGGTCTTCAAACCTCCTTTGTTAGTCTTCTTTGCTTCCTTCTCCTTAGCTTTCTGTACACGATAGTTCCAACCAGCTTGCCAGTTCAGGTTCGATACCATACAACCCTTATACTCTATCCAATTTCCATAAAGCTTCGTTCCACAAGTTCCCATGATGATTACTCTTGATGCACCAATGTTATTGGCAACAAGTTTGTTAAACTCTGGGCGGTCTAAGGGATTTAAGATTGCGAGAGACATGAGTGGAGATAGAAACTCAGCAACCCACTCCATTGTGTCAGACCACCCATGCTCAGGGCCTATCATGCTTGCTGGCTGGTTGATAGGATAGAATCTTCTAAAAGACTTACGAAAATAATCCTCATGGAAGACTCCATTGTGAAAGACAACGTTGGAAGCAAAACCGTTCAACTGGACAAGAGTTCCAAAGTCTGAAGATACTGGGAACGGATGTGTTAAGCGCGGCTCAGTATTGTTTCCATGTGTTCCATAACGAAAGTGGATTACAACCTGACCAGCCTTGAAGGCTTCAGCTCCCATAAGCTCTATGTCCTCTTGGAGTGCCCCCCAAAATTGTTCGAAGGTCATAAGTCCCTTCCGAAACATAACAGCACCGTTCTTATCACGTTGGATAGCATAGCCAGCTCCGTGGGGGTTAGCTTCAAACATTAGCTTGAAATCACGCTTTTTGAGAAGCGCTTTATTAAAGGGTTTGTATACGATTACGCACATTGTCTGCCTCCTACGCAGTAATTTCGTGATAGTCAGTGCTTACAAACTGACCGTACTTGGTGACTATGTTAGCCACATAGTTATTTATAATACTCTTAACCTCTGGATGAATAAAGTCGTCCAAAGCCTTAATTAACTCCAGTTCATTCGACCCGACTTGGAGATTAGTTGGAAGACCCAGACCCTCTTTTATCTTGGTCTGATACGTTATAACCTTGTTAAGTACCTGAAGATCGTCGTCATCATCATGGTTCCCCACAAACTGAATATTTGTCCAGTTGCTGAGAACATCGGCATAACGCATAGCAAGTAGCATCGCCACTGGTTTGTCAAGGAGTATCTTATCCCTACTATCCCGCAGCTTTGTAACTAAGTCTTGGTCTGATAACCCAAAGGTATAAGACTCAACATCGTCTCTATAATCCCGTACGGCATCGTATGTATCAATAGCGCGCTGTAAAGCATCGTCCCAACTCTGGGCATTCCTCATTATGAAACTTTCGATTGCATCTACAAGACCAATTGAAGCTACAATTGTGGACGCCTTTAAGGTAGACCTAAACATACGGTATTCAAATGTTTTACCGGTCGAACCGAAGGAGATAGCAGCCCTACAGTTGGGATAACTTGACCCTGCTAGATAGTCTCTGATTGTGCTCTGCAAATCCCAAAGGCTAGCCCATTGCCTCAGAGAGTCAATGTTTCTTCGGGTAAACAGTATAGCATCCTTTGTGTATGCAGCTAACAGTAGTTGAGCGAAGTAAATTGCAACGCTTCTTGAGAAACTGTTAGGTATACTGTCGAAGGCGGCTGAGGCATGAACGTGTAAGCCTGTCCCCTTAACATCGTGTCCTGCATAGTAGTAGAAGTTCAATATCTTACAGAACTTCTCAATCTCAGGAAGCTGTTCAATCCATTTCTTCAGTGTTCTCGGTTGCCAAACAAACTCGATACCAGCATCACTAAGAGACCCATCAGTCTCTGCTTCAACACCCAAGCGTGACATGATGTTGGACAAAGCAGTTAGGACACCATGTCGCTGAGCTTCTGGGCTAGTGCTATCGTGGCTGTTAATAATTCTATTGTGAAGAACATCTTCCTCGATGAAAACATTATTGATATCGACCTCAAGCTCAATGCCATAGATTGGGGTACCTGGGCCCTCTCCATCGCAATACTGTGGATATGGGGTATTTCGGGCACTCGACTGGTGCCGGCTCGACACAGTCCGGAGTGCATTATCATTGTTCTTGCAATCTTTACAGATTACTATAAGACCCCTTTTATTCCGTGTGTAGACTCTAATATAATCCTTTCGGCCATTCTCTCCGAGAAGAATGACAGGGTTGTCACAAATAGAACACTGGTGGGAATGCCTATCCACAATTTCAGCACTTACCAGAACATCAAGATTACATATATTGTGCTGTATTGGAAACAGCACATCCTCTACAGGCTGCTCTATGTCTACCCCAAGAGATTGAGCCTGTGCAGCTGTAATCATACGACCCTCCTCCTCTAATACGGAATGGGAAGCTCCGAACGCATATATAGCGTTTAATCCTGGATTATCTCTATAATGAGGTAGAATTGATACACATGCTTTGTGTACTAGTGTTATCACCATAGAGCCATCTTCATGTTTTCTTAAGACTTTACCAAGCGGACCAGACTGAAGCTTCCACCTGTAGATAGGCTGTCCACATATTGGACAGGTCATACTAAGAATAGCTGGACTCAATCTAAAGTTCCGGCTATAAGGTAATCGGTCATCCCCACTGGTACCGGACAGTTGGTGCCAGAGTTCCTTTGTGAATATCTTTTCTGGAGATTTTACCTCGAAGTTAACCAAAGTATCCAGCTGACCTAATATAACAGCCTTGGTGTATTCCATCAGTTGCGCTGATGTAACTGAATCAGTATTACACATGGAGGATGTATTGGAGTTATAGATGCCTGTATACTCATAGGCAATACTCAGTGGAACATTGAAGTAAATATCCTCACTATGTAGAATTACTTGGTCCATCAACATTTGCTGGTAACGGGGTATATCCTCATCTTCAACCATATAGAATAAGGATGCGTGGACTATCCTTCTATGGTTAGAAGTAATGTATCCAGTATCCAACATCCATTTCGAGACACTTTCCGCCCAGTCCAAAGCTTGATATAAGCTCGTGGGGGGCTCTCCAAACTCTTCAAAAGCTCTAGCTGGAATAAAGCTCCTGTCAAAGAGCTTTACTGTACGCCGAATACCGTGCCACATTTCCTCTGGGTACAGGTAAAGCCCTACGTTAGCCGGATCACCTAAAGTTGAATAATAATATGCTAACGGACGGCCATACCCTAAAAATGTCCAGTTTCGTTCCTTGTCTGTATTGTAGATAACTGGCAAGATAGGGACACTCTTTGGTTCGAAGCAGATGAGATTGTTTTTAGCGACACTAAACTCCGATGTCCACCCCACCTTTGGTGGGTAATTGCTGTCTGGGTTATCTATTCCTAGGCGAACCCCCCGCTTCTTCAAAATCATGAATAGGTTCTCGTAGCTTACCTTGAACTTCACGAAGTTGTCTGTAACTTTTGTTATGCGGACAACGACGCCAGTCGTATAGGAATACCCATCAATCGACGACCGTATCGTGTCTGGATGGACTCTAAACTCCTCCGCCAGTTCTACGATAATACTTGATGACAACCGCTGGTTCCTAATTCCAGCGGTGTATATTTTCCCGACAATGGGGTCCTCATTGTCGCCAATATATTCGTTAAGGACTATCGGTCCTCCACGATTTACTTCCCAAACGTTAGGATATCTCATACGTTCCTCCTAGGCCCTCACTATGAGGGCCCTATTGCTAGTTTTTAGTCGTTGTCGACATCCGAATTAACTTCCCCAATGACTGGTAAGTTGGTCTCTTCAATGGCGATATACCGCCAAGACCGCTTTATTCCACCTTCGGTGGTGATGTAAGGGTGGTCCTCGTCAGAGCCACGAGCCTCTGTATCGATACCGCAGCCTGTGAGGGTAGTCTTGCACTTATTCGTGCCAAGATACCCTAAAAGTTTTCCAAGGTAATCTGAGCGATAGACTACCTTGCCGACGGGCAGGTCCTCAGCGTAATCGGTGGGGCCTAATACTTTGATGTTTTTGTAGAACATGGTTCTACCTCCCTAGTGTTTACTTACTCCCTCCTACGAGGGAGTTGATTCCACGGTCAAGCTCTTTTGATGCCTCTACAAGAGACATGTCAAGAGCCTTTTTGTTCAGCTCGATGGCCTTAGAAAGCCATATTTGAGCTATCTGCATATTCTCAGCCTTTCTAGCGGCTGCTAGCAGGCTGTTTACTTTCCCTTCGAGACATTCGTATCTGGTCATAACTCTCTCCTCTCTTAACCAGATGGGCTGAGCCCATTGAGATATACAAGACCTCCCAGCCTTGGGCCAGAAGGTCCTGGACAGTGTCATAATCTGAGGGTGTTCGAAGTTTTATCGTCAACTCCATACTGCCCTCCTACTCTCTGTATGCAGAGGTCGGTCTCTACCTACCACATACAAGGTCCGCCCTTTCGGAGTAACCTTAACCTCGTCCAGTCGCTCCTTCGTGGCGTCTAGAGCCTTTTTGAAGCGAGCGAGCGCCTGTTCAAGGCGCTCGATGTCGTATTGGTCACCCATGTCGTCCTCCTTGGGAGCCCTTATGCCCCCCAAAATTATCTGGTGCCTGTTTACTAGGCACCTCTTTGTAAAACTGGATTGTCCAGAAGCCTACGCTTCCCACAGTCCATCCTTCCTTATGCAGGCGTTCAGCCTGCTTTAGACCTTCGACTGTCCTGGTGTCAATCGTCTTGTATTTCCACACCCCTTGGCCTCCCTTATAGTCTGAATGAATAAACTATGACTTAGAAAAGTGTTACTTAAATGGCCAGAGCTCATCAGAGCTCTGAAACTTGGTCGGTAACAAATATATTTTTGGTTCAGAACCAAGCTGGCCTTCTAAGTAGCTTGCCAAGATTACGAGAGCCCACCAAGGACCCTCGAAAAATACGAACCGACCTTCTTCATTGATAGTCAATTCGGCAGTAAGCTTCGGTTCTGGACTCTCTTCCTCGTCATTATAAGGACCAAAGCTCCAGAGTATTATCTTGGTATCGTTCCTTTCGACGCCAAGATGAAGTCCCTTAGGATACTCTTTAAGAGCTATCCGCTTATCATTGGCCACATAGGCCATGTCTGATAAGCTAGGGTTTGACCCCTTCTCGACCCATACACGAACATCATCCTCGTTCATGGGTAGAATGTTAAGAACAGACTCGCCATGTTGGCCAAATACCCTGATTTTCCCTTCTGTCATTTTATGCTTGGCTCCCACCCATTCCGCAATCTCTGCCCAATTCACATCATCGAGGAACGCATAAGCGTACCCCGTGAATAGACTCTCAGCTGGAAGCTCAGCTTCCAGCTGCTCAATTACAAGCTCTTTCAGACCATCTGCGTCATTTGGTAGTTCATCGGCATCAATGCCGTAAAAGAACTCCAGTACCACCCGCCAGGTGGCATAATTACACCATCCATTATAGCTTTCTTTGTCCATTTTGGACCTCCTAGGAAAAATTACGATTGCACAAGCAATTAGTCGTAGTCTTGTATTTCCACACCCCTTGGCCTCCTTTTCTGAGCTTTATGCTCTTGACCTTCTTAAGGGTAACGACTTGTACGGTGTTACCCAGAACGTTTACAAAGGTCCGTACAACCTTTGCCTGGTAGTACCCTGGCTTGACAGGGTACTTTTGTAAAGGGGCCACCATTACCGATGGCCCAATCAATTGTTATATCCACGCCGTCGGTCCGCACCACTATTGGGTGCGGAGTGAGATTGATAAGGGCCATAGAGCCCCTCCTTTGGCTCTATACAAGCCTTTTGATATTCCCTCTCATACGAGAGGGGTTACTAGGACCCTCTCGTTGGGAGAAGGGCCTAGTAACAAGAGGCCCCCAGACGATGGGGGCTCCTTGGTTTATGCGATATATCGAGCCAGTGTGAGCTGGCTGTCGATTCCCGCTTCTCTGAAGGCGTGAGCCAGCGGGAACTGGCTCACACCCCGTTTACGAGCTCCCCGTTCTAAGACAAAGAGCAAGAAGCTGGTCTTTTTGCCAGCTTCACTGTCCCGTGGAAGGGCCTTGAGCCCTTCTAAGGCCGCCTGCAAGGCGGCGTCATCGAGCCGAAGGGCTCTTTCAAGCCCGTCTAACTCCATCATGAATTTGTCAAGGTCCACACGGACCTTGACTTCGAGGTCGATTAAGAGCCCGATGAACTTGCCAGAGGGCAGACCGGATTTCTTCCAAGATTCGATGAGTTTTTCTTTTGTGACCATAACGCTCTCCTTGGCCCCTGTACGGGGCCTGTTTGTGGGATTGCCCCCTCATACGAGGGGGCGGACGAGAAATTTTGGGGGGCAGACCCATGCCTGCGAGACCGTCTACCCTTGCGAGCGACAGTCGGCGCCTGCGTGACGCCCCCCTATACGGGCGAGACTCCCTCTACGGCCAAGACAGACTGCCTCCTAGTCTGCCTGGGTCGGTCGAGACCCTCTGCTAGGAACACCGGTCCCTAGTAAGGGCTGGAGGCTCGCCCCATCGGCGCCTACGTGGCGCCATTGTATAATCTATATCAAGCCTACTGATTGCACGGTTGCAATCGATAGGCAATAGGAACGATTGCATAGTGTTTTTGTACACCATACAATCGCCTTTTAATCGGCGCCGATATGTTTCAATCGGCGCCTGCTTGCATTACCATATATATAGACCTATTTTATGTGTTTTTTGTAACAGGTCTTGCGTTCTTTTTTTGTTTTTTTGTTCTTTTTATTATTAAATCTTTATACTATAATAACTTACGTTATTATAAAATTAGTACACTTATATAGACCTGTTTTATGTGTTTTTTGTAACAACAATAATAAAAAGTTATATTTCCTTTTAATATAAGGAAATAACGCTTTACTGTTATAGTTTTTTGCAAGTCTCTACTATTATATGGAAAAAAAAAACTAGTTAAAAAAAAAACAAAAAAAAAACTGTTAACATATTGACGTTAAATAAAATATATGGTATATTGACGATATAAGGCTATCGTAGGATAACCTAAAAACCTATAGGGGGTCCAATCATGCGGATTGAATCAATAAAGTATCGTGGTTGCTTGGCAATGGCCGAAGCGGAGCTTGTCCGGACACTGTATCGTGTAAGCAAAGCCGGAGAATGGCAAAGATGTCTAAAAACTAGAATGGTCTATTACTATGATACTAAAATAGGAAATGAAAGGAAAGTAAATCGGTATCTGTCTAAACTAGAAAATCAATCAATCAAGGATTGTATTTTCTACTGCTTCGGGGGGTCCACTCTAGAACACTCATTAAGGGTTGCACTATACTTACAATACAAACGCAACGGCATTATTAAATAATGGGGGTAATATCATGGTTATACAATCAATGAAATATCGGGAATATATTGCGCAAGCAGAGGCCGGTTATATAAGGGCAATATGCAATGGTAAACCGGCAAGCTATTGGCGAGATATGTTATACAATCGTATGGTAAACTGTTATGACACTATTGCTGAACGGCCGGACAAGATTAAACAGTATCTTAAGAAGCTTAATAGTGATTATATTGGCAATGTTGTATATTGGTGTCTAGCTGGTTATACGTTGGATAACGCCGTATTTATAGCATTGGATAGTCAACGCAACGGTAATATTATAACAATATCGTAGGATAGCCTAAAAATCATTAAGCCTTGTATAATGCAAGGAAGGGAGCAAAACATGAATCAAAAAGAACGCCAAGCATTAAAGCTTGACGTGGAAGCAACGATATTGTGCAAGTACAGCGATTACTTGCACCGAAAAAGTCAAGGCTATAAGAGGTATAGCCTTGACGATACGGCGTTATACGATAGGGCTAAACGCCTTGTTATTAAAAAAATGTACTACTATCGTAAAGTCCTAGGCTTGCCATTTAGGCAAGCTGTAGAGTATTTAGTGGAATGGTCCGGTACAAGCAAGGCACCGGACCGGAAAAAAGTAGCATACTTGGATACTATGAGACAGTATCCAGTGTATGTTCAGTATATGGATAGACTAGCGGAAAAAACGCTAGCCTCTGCACTCTTAGACAAGTGTTTATACTTGTCTAGGATGGGCGTATATAGGTACGCCCATAGATATTCTATGGGCTCGACAGAGTTCCTAGAATATCTAAAACGGATTACGGCCGATTGAGCTGTAATCCGCTAAAAAAAGCCTAGGCGATTAAAGCCTAGGCTTTTTTTTTTGTTTTTATACGGCAATAATTATGTATGAATTATGGCCGATTATGATTGATTATGTATCAATTATGTATCAATTATGTATCGCTATGAAGAAACATAATTTTATAAGTCTTTATAGTATAAGGATTTAGGTTTATTTTATAAAAATATGATACATAATACTATTTATTTTGATACATAATACTATTTATTTCATTTTTTTTTAATTTCTAATCTAATTCTTTATATTGTATATATTTATAAAAAATATAAAAAAAAAAAAATAAAATAAATAAAATAAAATGAAAGAAAAATAAAAACTATCATAACAACAACAACAACAACAACAATCTAAGCTTTTATAATTCATTACAATACAATAACTTACGATTTTGCATGCCTTGCCAATTTTAGCCATTGCGCTATGATAATACATAGATAATCCTATCATAACCGATACATAACCATACATAATCAACCATAATTACGTTATAATGTTAACAATAAGCCCATATCATATTGCTATACAAGTGTATAGCAATCATTATTTCAGTATACACTTGTTAACCACTAGACAAGTGTTTGCTATACACTTGTTAACTTACTATAACGGTTTACTAAACCGACTTCGGGCGGCCTCACCCACTTCCAGGAGCGCCTTTGGCGCGCGGGGGGAAGTCGTCCCATATAAATTGCACTTTCATCAAAAAGTATCGTCGCTTTGTTAAACTCCCTTGACATCTCCTTAAAACAACCATATACTATAACCAGTTCCTCGTAGTGGGAACTAATCCTCCTTGGCACCCACTAGTCTCCCTTCCACTAGTGGGTCCTCTTTTCTGGGGTCCCCTATGTCACCATCAACACCATCAACACCATCAACAACCATCTCAACCATCATCTCTTCTCTTCCACCACCCTTCAACACCCTTTCTCCATTACCAGACGACATCATCGCTTATATTCCCCTTATTCGCACAGTTGGCTCCCTCTTCATCCCCTATGACTCCACCACCGATTACAATGAAACCAAGAACGCCATTGTTCTCAAGGTAGGTTCTGCTATCACCACTATAAAACCTGGCGACACTGTTATTCCTATTCCCTCCCAAGGCGTCCTTCTTACTGAAGCTAACGACATGCGCCTTCTTCGCTACCATCTTTCCGACCTCATTGCCGTCATCTCCAACTAACCTCTTTCCCCAACAACAACCACCCTGTTCCAACAACCAACCACCAGGCGACCTTCGGTCGCTCTGGCTCGCCCCTTCACCCCTGCAACACCAGTTATAACTCCACCAACACCTTCCTTCCTATGGCTTGCCCCCCAAAATGTTTCGTTATCAACAGCTTTACAAAAAAAAATCACATTTTCTCTTGACAACCATTTTTACCTGCGCTATTATTACTTTAGACAGTGTAGGGATGGAATAGCGTAGAGGTCTGCTAGTACTGGTCGTCTGGCGTGTCAGAGAAATAGCGACACTGCATGAAACCGTGGAACGGGACCGCTAACTATTGTTAGTACTGCTGGTAATTCTTAGGGACGTGCACTTAACTAAGATGTCCAGAAGTGGAACGCAATAGTTACTACCACTCCCGTAGTAGTGCGAAGATTTGGGGGGCAAACTTCAAGCGATACCGGAGTGATATTCCATCTTGAAACGGTCTAAACCGTACTTAGGGAGGTACGATATGAAACGCTTCTGTTCTTTGGCAATTTTGTTTGCCTCACTGCTCGTGAGCGGTTACGCTCAGTCTAATTTTTTTGTTCCGCTATCGATGTTGGTCCAGCGTCTTCCTGAAGGGAATGAGTTCAGGGTACTTGAGAGATTTAGTGCTGTACCATTTGATTCACCTGGGACACTGCTTATTGATGGCTCAGTAGCTAATCCTAAATCCTTAGCTGTACAGATTTTACCGAATACTGTCACTGGTATGCGCCACTTTTACGCAAGTGGGCCACTGCGTCTGAAACTTGACTTCACTAACGAGTTTGACATAAGTGATGAGTACTGGAGTGGAAAGATGTATGCCAGCATATACAAGGGCTGGATTGGAAACACTCGTGTTGAAGTTGATATCTGCTACTATACAAGGGGTATCGTTGCAGACCCATTTGATATGAAGGGCTATTATGAGGGACCGGTATACGTCTATTATATCTTCTTTCCAGAGATATATGGAGACCTTGGGTTCCGATTTGATATAGCATCGTATGAGAGACCTAAAGGGCTTTACTAAAAGGTATGTTTCTCCCTAGGCATACGGCAGAGGACGACCCCACCTCTGCCTAGTAAAGCCCTTTCTTTTTTGACCTAATGTATATATAATAGGGATAAGGAGTTAAGGCTGTGAAGCTAACGGTTGAGGACCTTGACGATGTCTTGGGAGAAGACGAAGATTTCATTCTCAAAAACAAAAACATCCTCGAGAAGATGGCAGTAGTCACACTTATCGAAGCCATGCGCTCTGATGGTGACATGGAAACACGAATAGAGGCTGCTGCTAAAGTCCTTCAGGCCCTTGGTAAGGACAAGGGACAATCGCAACTTCCTGTCAATCCTTCGCAAAATAACACCCAGATAAACGTTTTCTTACCTCAGATGGCTAAGGCTATCGAAGGTTTGCAAGGCGTTATAAAGGCAGTCACGCCTTTACAACAAGTTGAGGATAAAAATGATTCTCTTTCACAGAACTGACTTACCACGGGCTATCGAAGAGGATGGCTCTGTTTATCAAGTATCTGCCACTGGAGGAACAATGCAAAATCTTTCAGAGCAAGAAGATACAGATGAGGAGATAGGCAGTCAGCAAGATGAGTGATATTTGGTCATCATTGGAAATCGTACCTCATCCTCTTGCACCAACATTTGCTTCTGAGAGTAATCCAGAGCTAATGCTCCAACAACTTATGCAGGAGCTCTCAAGTCCTAATTTTCATGCGACAGAAAATATCCGCCAGCTCATTCGTGAGGCTGGCTTTGTTTCTTTATGGTTCTACTTAAAGTTCATAGCAGGATATAACGGTCCGTATGACCTTCTCAATACTGAGCTTCATGTGGACATGGCAAACTTTCGTCAAAAGGTGGCAATAACCCCTGGTATTAAAGCAGCTGGCTTTTTACCACGGTCCTCCTTAAAGTCCACCATCTTTTCTCATGGGGCTAACAGTTGGGAACTCCTTCGCAATCCTAATCTTCGTATAGGCTGTACTTCGCAGGTATTTGAGCGTGCCCTTTCGTTTGTCAAAACGACAATTCGCACATTTACTGAAAACGAGTTTCATCAGTGGTTATATCCGGAGTACCAAAAGGCGAATCGGTCTGATATAGAACTTATTCTCACTACCAGAACACGTAGATACCCTGAGCCTAACCTAATGGCCATAACAGCTGGAGGTTCTACTCAGGGTATTCACGTCGATGTCTTTGACTGTGATGATATTGTTGGTGAGGATATGCTTAACTCTGACAGGCAGTCAGGGGCTGAGATGTTTAGGATGACAAACTGGTTATTTACTAACTTGCGTACACTTGTTGTTTCATGGAAAGATTCTCGTGTCATTGTTGTTGGTACACGGTATGCCATTGATGACCCATACGAACGTATTATGCAGGAGAGTCGAGAGCATATCGGTGATTGGACAGAGATAGACGAAGACTATCCCGTTGATGTAAAGGGGGATTGGGTAACGTATTACCGTTCTGCGCTTCAAAGAGATAATGAGGGCAACCTCTATTCTATTCATCCGTCTGCCTATTCTGTTGAACAGATTTTGAAAATGATGGAGACAGACCCGTGGACTGCGCAAACTCAGTATCTTAATAGACCTCGTGGGGTTCTTGGAAGTGATTGGGTTAATTACACTATCAATAAGTGTACTCTAGAGTGGGATACTAATTCATCTCAGTTTGAGATAGTCTTCATGGAAAATGGTATTCCACAAAGGCAGTCTCTTAAAAACTGCTGTGTAGTAGCTGCGGGGGACCCTTCTGGTGGCTCTACTACTGGGAGGCGTAATGCTTCTAAAGCAGCTACTGTGGTAATTGCGAGAGATTCAAGGGATAGAGTTTTTATTCTTAATGTTAATGCTGGATTTGTTGAACCAACCACATTTTTTGACTGGTTATTTGCTTATAAGAAGACGTATGGAAATGTATTGACAGCAACGTATGTGGAGGCCCAGGCTGGGTTTAAGGCCATGATTCCCATTTTGAGGCAGGAAGAACAGCGTAGGCACCAAATGCTTAATTTAGTTGGGATTCCTGCTCTTGGAGAAAAAGAGACAACAATTCGGAACATCTTACAGCCTTATCTAAGTAAGGAACTGGTATGGGCAACGGAGTCTGCTGAGATGCAGTTGCTGGAAGAGATTAAAGGGTTTCCATCTAGGCGTATGGACGTTCTCGATGCGCTAAAGATAGCTGTATTCAAGAGTTACAAGCCCCGTGGTGTTGACGACGACGAAGATAGCGACTATTCTGATGAAGATGATGATGTACCACATAAGAGGATAAATGTACGACGGTTGCGGGTAAATCCAACAACTGGGTATTAGGAG
>Ga0116192_1002015_pt1 | contig 13875 bp, 12 predicted proteins | sample AD_UKC113_MetaG_FD_89876 | JGI IMG/M metagenome (GOLD analysis project Ga0116192, IMG submission 89876) | Active sludge microbial communities of municipal wastewater-treating anaerobic digesters from Hong Kong - AD_UKC113_MetaG | ecosystem: Engineered > Bioreactor > Anaerobic > Digestate... | reverse complement strand
TATCGTCGGCAAAACAATTCAACTGAAATCTGTCATAAACATATTTTGCCTTCATCAAGGCATTCCCTTCCAACGTGTCGGCAGTTTCCGGAATTTCATCAAAGCAACCTATTTCCGATAAACTTCGTATATCGACTTTTCCGTCCAAAATTGCCCTAACTTCTTGCAACTTATGAAGATTGTTTGTAGCAAAAACCAATTTTTCCACTTTAAAATAATGTTGATATCCTTTAGATTTTTCTAACCCATGCAAAGATAACTATTTTACAAAAATAATTATTAAAGCTGCTTTTTTCAATTCATTTCGATTTTTGTTTTTTTTCTCTATTTTTGCAAAAAATATGCATCGAAAACAAGAAAAATATGGCAAAAAAAGACAGAATCAATTTCAGTAAGATTGGCGCCATAGCGGCTGCCACGGGCTCTGCTGTGGGATTGGGCAATATTTGGCGTTTCCCATATTTGCTTGGAGAATCCGGAGGAGGAGCTTTTCTGTTGGTTTATATTCTTTGCGTAATTTTTCTCGGGCTGCCGGTTATGATTTCCGAGTTTTCCATCGGTCGAATGGCGCAGGCAAATGCAGCAGGTTCGTTTCGAACTTTGGCGCCAAAAGGAAAATGGTGGCTGGTCGGACTTATGGGCGTTATTTGTTCTTTCATCATTCTGGGTTTTTATGTAGTTGTTTCAGGGTGGACACTCGAATACATTGCCCAGTCTATTGGCAATAAGTTTTCACACGTTTCGCCTGCCCAACTGAATCAATCATTTACCAATTTCAGCACCGATACTTTTCGCCCTATTGGCTGGATGATTCTTTTTACTGCATTTACCTGTGCCATTGTTTTGGCAGGAGTCAAGGATGGGATTGAGAAAAGTACCAAATTCATGATGCCTTTGCTGTTTTTGATTATCATCATTTTGGGAATTCGTTCCATTACTTTACCCAACGGTACCGAAGGATTGAAATTTCTTTTCAAAACCGATTTCGGAAAAATTAATTCAGAAGTCGTTTTGAGCGCGATGGGACAAGCTTTTTTTTCATTAAGTTTGGGAATGGGCTGTATGATAACTTACGGTTCCTACATGAATAAACACAACAATCTCAGTTCCACTGCGCTTCAAGTTACCATTCTCGATACGCTGGTAGCCATCCTTGCTTCCATTGCCATTTTCCCAGCAGTATTTTCTTTCGGCATTGATCCTGCTCAAGGTCCCGAACTGGTATTTATAACCTTGCCTCATATTTTTTCACAAATGCAAGGTAGTGCGATCTGGTCAACTCTGTTTTTCATTTTGCTGGCTTTGGCTTCTTTAACTTCTACCATTTCGCTTTTGGAAGTAATCGTTGCTTACATGAATGAAGAATTACATATTTCGCGAGCCAAAGCAGCAATCGGTTCATCGGTTGGCGTAATTATTCTCGGAGTCATGGCTTCATTCTCATTGGGAATATGGAAAGAATTTACCATTTTTGGACTTGGATTCTTCGATTTATTTGATGCTCTGACTTCAAAAGTACTGATGCCGGTGGGAGGAATTTTTATATCGTTATTTGTTGGCTGGAAAATCGACAAACAGAAAATTTACAAAGAACTCAGCAGTAACGGAAAATACAAAATACCTTTTTTAAATGTTTTTTTGTTGATAACCCGATACCTTGCCCCTCTCGCCATTCTTCTCATTCTACTGAATCAGTTTGGGTTGACAAAATGGCTTGGTTTTTAATAAATTTGAAACATTGCTCCCAATATAAAAATAAGAATGAATACATTTGAAAACCACAGCATGAGTACCAAAATGCACGAAAAAATGATTGAAGCCAACAATATTCATAAAAGTTTTGGCAACTTGGAAGTGCTGAAAGGTGTAGATTTATCGGTTGAAAAAGGAGAAGTTGTAGCCATCGTTGGCCCAAGTGGAGCAGGTAAAACCACACTGCTACAGATATTGGGAACCATTGACAAACCAAATGATGGAATTGTATCTATTAATGGAGTAACTTTCAGCAAATTATCCGAAAAAGAACTTTCAGCATTTCGGAATCGAAATATCGGTTTTGTTTTTCAGTTTCATCAACTTCTTCCCGAATTTACGGCTTTGGAAAATGTTATGTTTCCTGCCTTGATTGCCGGAAAAGAAGTTAAAAAAACAACTGACAAAGCAAAAAAAATTTTGGAGGAACTTCAACTTTCAGACCGTATGCATCACAAACCCAACGAATTGTCGGGCGGAGAAAAACAACGGGTAGCCGTAGCACGCGCTTTAATCAATGATCCTTTACTGATACTGGCCGATGAACCTTCCGGTAGCCTCGATTCAAAAAACAAAACGGAACTTCACAAGTTGTTGTTTCAACTACGCGACAAATTGGGATTGACCATCGTCATTGTTACACACGATAAAGATTTGGCTTTACAAACCGACAGGGTAATAGAGCTGAAAGATGGAATGGTGCTGAAAACGACAGAAAAAGAAAAATTCGTAGTCTCGCCGGGAATCGAACCCGAATCTAAAGTTTAGGAAACTTTCGTTCTATCCATTGAACTACAAGACCATTTTTTGAAAGTGGTGCAAAATTACATTTTTTCGGCGATAAATAAAAATTTACTTCCTGCTTCTCAGCCTTTCTCATCCTGAAAACTATCAACGTTATGAGTAAAAATAAATTTTTTGTTGTCTGGAAAGGGAAACAGCCCGGAATTTATCCTTCTTGGGAAGAATGCAGTCGGCAAGTTCATCAATTTGAAGGAGCGAAATTTAAAGGTTTTGCTACTGAAAAAGAAGCACAACAAGCATTCAAATCACCTTATTGGAAATATATCGGCACATCAAATAATGCTCAAAAAAAACCTGTAGGGGAAAAAACACCAGTCGGGCAACCGATAATGGAAAGTATTTCGGTAGATGCTGCTTGCAGCGGTAATCCCGGAATGCTCGAATATCGCGGAGTTTATACCAAAACAGGTAAAGAAATTTTTCATCAGGGCCCGTTTCGGAACGGGACAAACAATATCGGCGAATTTTTGGCTATTGTTCACGCACTGGCTCTATTGAAACAAAAGAACAGTCAATTGCCACTTTATTCCGACAGCCGCACTGCGTTGAAATGGGTACAGCAGAAAAAAGCAAAAACCAAATTGGAAAAGAATGAGGAAAACGAATATTTGTTTGAGCTGATAGCTCGAGCCGAAAATTGGTTGCAAAACAATGAATATTCAACTCCGTTGCTAAAGTGGGAAACCGAAGCTTGGGGTGAAATCCCTGCCGATTTTGGAAGAAAATGATTTATATTTTTCCTTTTCCAATTGATAGAGGTTTTAATAACAACCCCACAAATAAAGTAAAGTAGGTTATTCCTTTCTGCAGGGAAAGTGGCATTTCTATTTGCATCATTATAAAATAAATCACCAAAAAATACAGCAACGGGAAATTTTTATCCTTAATGGCAAAATAAAACGAACTTCCCATTAAAGCCAACAACAAAAGTAAACCGGGAATACCCAAATGAAATAAATCTCCTAAAAATTGATTGTGAGCAGTTGGGAACCATGGAATTAAAATTTTCATTCCACCCGTACCGGTACCCAATAGATAATGGTCTTTCAAAAACGAAAGCACAATATCGGTTTGTATCTCTCGCGGACGATCGGTAAAATAACCACGAAAATTATTGTAGATATATATTCCTGCCAGCGATACTAAAATACATGAAAAAATAACTACGGATAAAACAAGTTTTTTCCTTTTTCTCAACCTGTAGAGCAAGGTTAAGAAAATACCAAACGGGAACATAATCATTCCTATACGGCTTTGCAACAATAAAATGACTACGGCCGACATGAATCCGTAAAAAATTATTTCGAAACGGGATATTTTAATTGTTTTGGGAGAATTATCATTTTGCCACAAATAAAATCCGATTCCAAACATCAGTGTCAAAATGAAAGACACGAAAGTTGGATGATTGTAACCTGCCCAGCCCAACAATAAGTTATAATCTACTCCCGGCGGCACAGGTGTGCAGAAATAATTCTTTTTCAGATGAAATCCAATTCCAAAATCAACTTTATGAAATTGAACCTGATAAAAATAAGCCACCATTACCATTAGTAAATAGACTTCCAAAAACCGAAAGAAAATACGCAACAGCAGATTTCTCTTTTCTTCCGAAACAGAATAAAAACTAAAAGCCAAAGGTAATACAAGAAAAGTCAGTCCTCTTCCCACAAAACGCCATCCATAAGTAGGATCGAGCGACCACAGAAGTCCTACATACTGAAACAAATAATAGGCAGCAATAAAATAAAAAAGAGGATGGGGTTGAAAGTGCTTTTTTTTGACTGTTGAAAACAAGACGGCCATAACAACAAAAATAACGGTAGCCGTAATAGAAACATTAACACTTAAAACCGTCGAAATCAGTAGAAAAAACAAGGAAAGTGTTATAATATTATCCCACGAAAAGTTCCACTTTGGAAGTTGATTTTTAAAAACGATAAGAAAAAGGAGCAGTTGTACAAAGAAATAACATCCGGCCAATAATGTCAAAACCGGAATATTTTGCTCTATGCCAATGGTCGTATATCGATAGATTGAACCGGTAAAGGCTATAAATGTGAAGAAAACAATTATTGACAATAGAACAAAACGTGTTCCCAAAGAAAGTTTTTTAAACATTTTAATGTCTAATTTTTTGGTGATTACGAATTGATGGTTTTATGCTTTTTCCAACGATATTGCAAAACAAGTTCCACACATTCCTGTTTGTCAAAACCACGTGCAACGGCATATTCCTCAGCCATTATCTTCAAAGCTCCGGGTTCCAAATTTAATCTTTCAAAGTTTCTGCACCCGGCAACTTTAGAAATTTTTCCAAATTTCAACCGATTCAGGTCAATCAATTCAATGTTAATATCGTCATTCGTGTAAGAAAACAAGATGTTCCCGGCCGAATAATCTGAATGTAAAACTCCTTTTTCGTGAAGCTCAGCCGTGAAACGGGCAACAGCTTTTAATATCTTTTCTCGGTCGGGAAAATTCGCGTCTCGAATCAATTCTTCAAAACGATGATTACATTCAGACATCACCGACACATAAAAACTTTTATCGAACAGAAAGAATATCTTCTGCTCATAATAGCCAATAGGGTGTGGTGTGGAAATTCCCAGCGAGAGGAGTTTCAACGCATATTCATACGAACGCCTCGCTTTTGATTTTCTGAAAATACCATAAACAAACCGATTGACAACATTGGGTAATTGAAACGATTTAACAACCCATTTCTCATTTTCCACGTCAAAAATTTTAATGGTATTTCTTCCAGAATGAATCGTTTCGCCTTGCTTATCGAAAATATCGGGCAAAGAATAAAAAAATTCTTCTTCCTCTTTAAAATTGGGTGAGACAAAAAAAGTTTCGGGTTTGTAAAGATGAATGAAAAAATTAAATAACTGTGATAACGAGCGTTGATAGTGCAATTTACCACCCAATTCGCGATAAAAAAATGCTTTGTGACGACGATTTAATACGTCAATAATATGTTTTTTCAGTTTTCTGTCGGAAATTCTTTTCGAATTACTCCTGATTCGATAGTAAAATCCTATTTCAGGTAAATGAACTACCTCTCCACCATTTTTCAATACTGATATCCACAGTTCCCAATCTTCACGTCCAATAATTTCCTCAGAATACCCCCCCACTTTCAAAGCATCTGCCCTACGAAACATTGAACAATTATTGATAACATTTTTCCGTGCAAGCAATTTTCTGTGATAAGGGCGATATTTCCCTTTCCCCTGTTTCTCACCAAAACATTCATATTCACATGTAACAATCTTTACTTGAGGTTGTTGAATAAGAACTTTAGCAGCAGTTTCAAGATAATACTTAGAAATCTTGTCATCAGCATCTACCGGCAAAACAAATTCTCCACGAGCTTCTTCCAAACCCAAGTTACGGGCTGCTGATACACCCCGATTTGGCTGTCTGTAAAATCGAATTCGTTGATCCTTTGCACTGTATGTTTCTGCAATCACTGGCGACTGATCTGTAGAACCATCGTCAATAATGACTATTTCAAAATTAGGATAGGTTGAAGCCAGCACAGAATCTATCGCTTCAGCCAGAAACGCTTCCATATTGTACACCGGAATGATGACAGAAACCAAAGGATATTCCATTTTCTTAAATTTTATCTCTCCTTTTTGTATATTTCAACCAGTAATATTTCAAAGGATGCGTATATTTCAACTGCTTCCAAGGGCGACTGCTGTGAGGTAAATGCAAAACGGGTAACTGGGTCATTAAATAATTGCTAAATCCCAATTCAACAGATTTGTGCGAAATGAACACGTCATACCATGATTTTTCAGGATGCAAATTTTTAAAATCGAAGGTTTCTAACAACGAATGGGTGATCAATGTGCAACAGAAACTCAAACGTTTGGAAGTTTTCACCGTTTCCCCAACAAATTTTTTGGCATACAGATACGGAAAATTGACATTTCCATCCCTATCGTGCGTCACGGCAGCAATCAGCCCTGGATTTTCAAGTTCCGCAGCAGCATCAAATAAAACCTGAATGGTATTTTGTTTCACCACTACATCCGATTCCACAATCAGCAAATGTGCGCCATCCGACAAAGCGCTTTGCTGTGCCATTTGCAAAACCAACAAATAATTTGGAGAGGGATGCGTGGTAATATCTTTCAAATTCACCAACCTAAATCCCTTTTCGGCAGAAACAATCTCAAGCTTTTCGGTTGTTTCGTCGGAACTGAAATCATTATAAACGGTATATTGAAAATTCGACTTAAAATCCGAATTCATGATACTTTCAATGGTTTGCAAAGTTGTTTCCAACGAATCTTTGACAGGTGTAATAATATGCAATAAGCGCTGATTCATGATTTTTTCAAATAACGATTAATTACAGGAATAGACTGTAACGGAAAATCACGTTTTATCAAGAAAGCTACGAAAAGAAAAAGCAAAATGGTTTTTATCAGCAAATTGAGCCACATATAGGGCGTTGTAATGAAAAGACTGATGCCGTAGAGTGCAAGAGTTACAAGAGTATAAATGCCGATAGTTTTCAAATCATATTTAATCGGCATATATTTTTGTCCCAAAAAGTAAGAAATCAGCATCATCACAAAATAACAGGCAAACGAAGCCCATGCTGAAGCCATATAACTAAAAACGGGAACAAAAATAATATTGATGGCAATTGTTATCACACTTCCCACTATCGAAATCCATGCGCCGTACATGGTTTTGTCGGTAAGTTTGTACCAAAGCGAAAGATTAAAAAACACGCCCTGAAACAAATAGGAAAACAGTACGATAGGAACTACGCGTAAACCCGCCCAATAATCACTACGAATAATAAATTTGAAAATATCCAGATAGAAAACCATACCCAGAAAAATCAGCAGCGAAAAAATGATGAAATATTTCATCGCATCGGCATAAGCAGCAGTGCTGTTTTTATCCTTATACTGAGCAAAAATAAAAGGCTCATAAGCATAACGAAAAGCTTGTGTAAACATCATCATTACCATCGAAATTTTGAAACAGGCGCCATAAATTCCTAACTGAGCAGCGGCATAGGCTTTGTCTTCGAAAAGAAAGGGGAAAATAATTTTATCGATGGTTTGATCTATAATACCCGCTATCCCCAACATTAGCAATGGCAGTGAATATTGCAGCATTTTTTTCAACAAAGCCGTATCCAAGCGAAATTTGGCTTCCAAAATATCCGGCAATAGCGCCACTGTAACTGCAGCAGTCGAAATCAGATTGGCAACGAAAATATATCCAACTCCATAATGCGGATTATAAAACCAACTGATCAGTTCAGGAGCTTTTTTTTGTAACCACGGACAAATAACCAGAAAAAAGATATTGAAAAAAATGTTGGTAAAAATCATGAAAAGTTTTAATGCTGCAAATTTTATGGGACGATTTTTGTACCGCAAATAAGCAAAGGGAATGGCATCGAAAGCATCCATAGAAACCACAATAGCCAGCATGGCAATAAATTCGGGAAACTTTGGATAACCCATTCCCGTAGCGATTGGATGCGAAAAAATCACACAAACGACTGCAAAAAGTAAAGAAGTAAACCCAACCGAAATCATGGTAGTGCCATAAACTTTGGGCGCTTCTTCACGATTTTTGTTGGCAAAACGGAAAAATCCCGTTTCCATTCCGTAGGTGAGTATCACCAGCAAAAGAGCTGTCCACGCATACAAATTGGTAACAATTCCATAATCTGCCGAACTTTCTAACACGTAAGTGTACAGCGGTACCAGGCACCAGTTGAGAAATTTCCCTATGATGCTGCTCAATCCGTAAATGGCTGTATCTTTTGCCAGCCTTTTCATCTGTTTTTCCGGCATACTTGTATAAATTTCTTTTTTTATCTGCTGAATCTGAAATACGAAAAAATTTTTCTCAAAAAAGTGTGTCCATCTTTCCCATTTTTGACTTTCCCAAATGTCGGTACGCCAATTCTGTAACTTCTCTTCCGCGAGGAGTACGTTTCAGGAAACCTTCCATAATCAGAAATGGTTCATAAACTTCTTCCAATGTGCCGGCATCTTCGCCAAGGGCGGTAGCAATGGTTGTTAAACCAACAGGGCCGCCATTAAATTTGTCGATAATGGTATTTAAAATTTTATTATCTATTTCGTCCAGCCCATATTTATCAATATTCAACGCTTCCAGCGCATAACAGGCAATTTCCAAATCAATTTTACCGCTCCCCTTCACTTGTGCAAAATCACGGACACGGCGCAACAAAGCATTTGCTACACGAGGTGTTCCACGACTTCGACTGCCAATTTCTGTGGCGGCTCTGTCTTCAATTTGCACATTTAATAAATAAGCAGAACGTTTAATGATATGCGTAATTACTTCAGTATCATAATATTCGAAATGACAATTGATGCCAAACCGAGCTCTGAGCGGAGAGGTCAACAATCCGCTTCGAGTAGTTGCTCCAATGAGCGTAAAAGGATTCAATTCCAATTGGATAGAACGAGCACTTGGCCCTTTGTCAATCATAATATCAATCCGGTAATCTTCCATTGCCGAATATAAATATTCTTCCACTACCGGACTTAACCTATGAATTTCGTCAATAAACAAAATATCATTTGGCTCAAGGCCGGTGAGCAACCCTGCTAAATCGCCGGGTTTATCGAGCACAGGTCCTGAAGTAATTTTAATGCCTACATTCAGTTCGTGAGCAATAATATTGGACAAAGTAGTTTTCCCCAATCCCGGTGGTCCATGCAAAAGTACATGATCGAGCGATTCGGAACGCATGCGAGCAGCCTGAACAAAAATTTTCAGATTTTCTACAATTTTACTCTGTCCTTCAAAATCTGAAAATGTCAGTGGACGCAATGCATTTTCAAAATCCTTTTCTATATTGTTGTTCCGTATGTCAAAATTTTCTGCCATGTAATCCGCCAAAAAAAGATTGTGTCCGGGTTTTTTCCCAGCCCTAAGAATTCACAAAATATTAACTTTCTGTCGTTAAACTTCGAAAAACCTGTTCGAGTTCCTGCTCTACCAATTTCATTAATAGAATTTTATTCCCATGTTTCACCGAAAAATCAAAAATATCGCTGCGTATATCTTTGGAAGCCAAAATCAACAGACGGCTTTCATCCAAAAAATTTACTTTCAACACGCAAGGAATGTTTTCGATATCTTTTGCGTCCGGGTTTTTAAAAAATTCAACTTCAACTTGAAAAATATCCTGATGTAAAGAATGAATGGCCGAAATATCCTCGAAATCGGCAGCAATTTTTCCTTTATTTATGATAATCACCCTGTTGCACAATGCTTTTACCTCCTGCATAATGTGCGTGCTAAGTAACACTGTTCTGTCTTTTCCCAATTCTCTAATCAACGTTCTTATTTCTACGAGCTGATTGGGATCAAGACCAGTTGTGGGCTCATCCAAAATCAAAACTTCTGGCTGGTGAATCAATGCTTGTGCCAAACCGACACGCTGGCGATATCCTTTTGAAAGTTGTCCGATTTTTTTACGGAATTCAGCACGAAGCCCCACCTTATCAATCATTTCATCCACCATTTTTTTTCTTTCTTTGCCCAATTTGTAAATATCAGCAATAAAAAGCAGATATTCTTTTACATACATTTCTTCGTACAGTGGATTTTGTTCGGGCAAATAACCAATCAGCGATTTTATTTTCAAAGGTTCTTCCTTCACTTCATGACCACAAACTTTTACGCTGCCCGTTTCGTAAGACAAAGCGCCCGTAATGATGCGCATGGTGGTTGTTTTTCCGGCGCCGTTCGGCCCCAGAAAACCCACTACTCCACTTTTGTCAATGTCAAAACAAACACTGTCCAAAACCGTTTGTTGTCCGAAGTTTTTTGAAAGATGTGATATATTGATGGACACGCGTTTCGTGTTTTGTAAAAGTTATATTCAAAAATTTCGATTGCAAAAGTAATAAATCCTTACCGTATAACGAAATGAAAAAGAAAGCGTTCTGAAAAAGAAAAAACTAACTTTCTATTCACAAAGAACAACATAGCAGGAAAAATCAAATTTTGAAAACAACTTTTACAGCAGCCAGAAAAAGATAGGCAATAATAATGGGGACAAAAGCATTCAGTTGAAAAACAAAAAGGAATAAAATGCACAACATCAGGAAAATGTATTGTAATTCGTTTTCTTCCCATTTCAGGTTTTTGAATTTTAATGAAAACATGGGAATTTCAGATACCAACAAAGCACTGAAAATTACAATAAGAATTAAAATCAGCCAGCTGTTTTCCGTTACGAATGTAGAAAAAGAATATCCCAGACCCACCCAAAAAATGGCATTTGCCGGAGTTGCCAAACCAAGAAAAGAAGAACTTTGTCGCTCATCGATATTGAATTTTGCCAGCCGCAAAGCCGAGAACAAGGTGATGATGAATCCAGCAAACGAAAGCCAGAATGGCAATGAGCTTTGAGAAAGCAAACTAAAACATACCGCACCTGGCGCCAAACCAAAACTCACAATATCGGCCAGCGAATCGAGCTCTTTTCCCATTGGTGAATAAGCCTGCAAAAGTCGGGCAGCCAAGCCATCAATAAAATCGAAAAAAGCCGCAATCAAAATAAAAATCAAAACTGCAAAATAATTACCATGGAAAGCATAATAAACCCCAATGCAACCTGAAAACAAATTTAAACAGGTAAGAAAATTTGGAATATGTTTTTTCATCTGTTTATCTGAATTTTATGTGGTGAATGTTTAAAAAAATCATTGAGATATAAAGTCGAAAACCCTCGACCAACAAAAAGTGATACAAATAGCTTAGGGACTTTTCCTGAAATGAAAAAGAGAAAAAATCAGAAAACTTTACTGTCAATCCATATCGTTACAGGGCCATCATTAACCAATTTCACCTTCATGTCAGCTGCAAAGACTCCGGTTTTCACTTCTTTACCGGTTTTTTGCTCCATTATTTTACAAAAACTTTCGTAAAGCGGAATAGCCTTTTCATGACCTGCAGCATTAATATAAGAAGGACGGTTCCCTTTCCGCGTTTCTGCACAGAGTGTAAACTGACTCACTACCAGCACTTCTCCATCGATATCTGTAACGGATAAATTCATTATTCCTCTTTCATCGTCAAAAATACGCAAAGCCGCCGTTTTACCTGCCAACTTTTCGGCGTCCTGCAAAGAATCGGTGCTTTCTATGCCTACGAAAACCAACAATCCTTTACCTATCGAAGATTTTATCTGATGTTCAATTTCCACCGAAGCTTCTGTAACGCGCTGAATTAAAACCCGCATACGTCAAATCTCTTTGCAAAAAAGTTCCAAAAAATCTTATACGTTGAACCTGAAATGCATAATATCGCCATCCTGCACTACGTAATCTCTACCTTCAATATTAATTTTTCCTGCTTCTCGGCAAGCCGTTTCTGAACCAAGTGCTACAAAATCGTCATACTTGATCACTTCCGCACGAATAAAACCTTTTTCAAAATCGGTATGAATTACGCCGGCACATTGAGGTGCTTTCCAGCCTTTTTCATAAGTCCATGCTCGCACTTCCATAGGTCCAACCGTAAAAAAAGTTTCCAAATTGAGTAACCGGTAAGCCGACTTTATCAAGCGCGAAACTCCCGATTCCTTTAAACCGAGTTCTTCCAAAAACATTTGACGCTCTTCATACGACTCCAACTCTGCAATTTCGGCTTCAGTAGCTGCTGCCACTACCAGAATTTCGGCATTCTCATCTTTTACCGCTTCTCTCACTGCTTCTACATACGCATTTCCACTGGTTGCTGAAGCTTCATCTACATTGCAGATATACATCACCGGCTTGTCGGTCAATAAAAAAAGATCTTTAACCAACTTTTTCGATTCCTTATCCAATACCACTGTTCGTGCCGATTTACCTTGCAACAAGGCTGTCCGATATTCCTGCAAAATTTCATAAACTATTTTAGCCTGCTTGTCGCCACCGGTTTGCGCCTGTTTCTGAACTTTATTTATTCTGCTTTCTACTGTTTCCAAATCTTTCAACTGTAACTCCGCATCAACAATTTCCTTGTCGCGCACCGGATCAATCTTTCCATTTACGTGAGCAACATTTTCGTCTTCAAAACATCGCAATACATGAAGAATTGCATCTGTTTCACGAATATTAGCTAAAAATTTATTTCCCAGTCCTTCTCCTTTGCTTGCACCTTTAACCAAACCAGCTATATCCACAATTTCTACCGTTGCAGGAACCAATCTTTGTGGGTTTGCCAATCGTCCCAATACATTAATTCTTTCGTCGGGAACTTGCGTAACGCCAACGTTGGGTTCGATGGTACAAAAAGGAAAATTAGCCGCTTGTGCTTTTGCATTCGACAGACAGTTGAATAATGTAGATTTGCCTACATTCGGCAACCCTACAATACCACATTGAAGTGCCATAAAATTATCCGATAAATTTTAATTTTCTTCTTTTTTTAAAACTATTTCTTTGTACAAAGGTAAGGGATAATTTTCAATTTCCACACCGGCAAATTAAAAACAACATTTTCGATTTGTGAATTCAAACTTAAGTTGAAAAATTAAAAAGCAGACTCAGAAAATGGAAGAAATCGAATGAATGAAATTAGTTCCATATTTCGGCAATTATTCGAGGAAAATACTCATATTCGAGAGCATGTACTCTTTGAGCAACTGATTCCGGAGTATCTCCGGATAGCACGGGACATTTTGCCTGAAAAATAATATCGCCTTCGTCGTAGTTTGAATTGACATAGTGAATGGTAATACCGGTTTCCTTTTCTCCAGCTTCTAATACAGCGCTGTGAACTTTCATGCCATACATACCTTTTCCTCCAAATTTTGGCAATAAAGCAGGATGAATGTTGATAATTTTTCGTGGATATGCTTCTATTATTAAATCGGGAATTTTCAGCAGAAACCCGGCCAAAACAATTGCATCAATTCTTTTTTCCTGAAGAAAATTCAAAATTTTTTTCCCCTCGATAAAATCCTCCCGCGAAAAAGTAATGGAAGGCACGCCCATTTTTTTTGCCCGCTCATGAACAAAAGCATTTTCGTTATTGGAAATAATAACAGGAAAAGAAAGATCACAATTATCTGAAAAATAACGAATTATATTTTCAGCATTGGAGCCTGAACCCGAAGCAAACAAGGCTATTCTTTTTGTCATAGTTGATGAAGAAAAATTGCGCAAAAAAAGGTGATTTGTGCAAAAAAACATATTTTTTTCTAAAAAGTGATGATTATTTGAAGAAAATTTCATTTCTTTGCACCGCAAAATTATAAAACAATTTTTATTTATAAACTTAAAACTTAAAATT
>Ga0116192_1002008_pt1 | contig 13905 bp, 11 predicted proteins | sample AD_UKC113_MetaG_FD_89876 | JGI IMG/M metagenome (GOLD analysis project Ga0116192, IMG submission 89876) | Active sludge microbial communities of municipal wastewater-treating anaerobic digesters from Hong Kong - AD_UKC113_MetaG | ecosystem: Engineered > Bioreactor > Anaerobic > Digestate... | reverse complement strand
GCGTCCTCCGCTGTGATCTCCGAGAGCGTGACACCTTTCAGCCGAGGGGCGAGATACTTCTCCGTTAGATAGCGGTTCTGGTTTATGTAGTTCTCTGATAGCACGATGCCGCGAAGCGCCCTACCCTTTACGTAGTCTGATTCCCTTCTCCAGGTGTCAAGAAGGAATGGAATGATTTCTGTATCGGATTGATTTGATATTACCCCGCCTTGCATGATCGTTTGAGCCATTTCGCGGGCCTGATTCTTGTTCCGTGCTTCTGGTAAAGATACTTGCCGGACGGTTTTTCCAGCTTCATCAACGAACCGGACGACATATCCGGCCTTAGAGTTTTTAGACTTTTTGTTCCTTTTGATAATGTAAAACGTAGATATACCCATATACATCTCCTTCACAGGTCACAATTTTTTGTGACTGTTTTTGTGACTTCGAGTAGTTAATATGGGTTTCTCTATATAACAGTTTAATCCAAACCATTGTATTGCAAATGGTTACACAATGGGCGGCACAAGACTCGAACTTGTGACCCCGTGCATGTCAAGCACGTACTCTAACCAACTGAGCTAGCCGCCCGATCACCCTTTTCTGTATCACCAAAATCATGATGAGTATACAGAAAAATGGGTTTTATTTCAAGCTCAACAATACTCTTTCGAGCACTTTCGGTCTATCCAGGGGTTTTACGATATAATTCTTTGCACCGAGAAGAAGACTCTTTTTCACCAGATCCTGCTTCCCAAGTGCACTAATCATCACAATCCTCGCATTCTTGTCGAACTCGATGATCTTTTCAAGAGCAGTCACGCCGTCCATCTTCGGCATGGTAATATCCATCGTAACAAGATCGACATTCGGATACAGCTCTTTATATTTCTCCACCCCCTCTTCCCCGTCACCTGCTGTACCAACGATCTCGAAACCTTCAGAACTCAATATCTGGCTAATTTGCTTTGTTACAAACATTGAATCATCCACGATGAGCACGCGATAGGGCCTTCCATTCTCATCTAATCCTTCAGGCCTTCGCTCATTTATATTCGGAAAGTCCATCTTCGTCTTCATCCAACAGCCTCCTTACGCTCTCTCCCTCACCGCGACATTGATCTCAAGCTTCCCCATCGGAAGGTTCACAGGGACGATCAATGCCTCGACTTCAGTGTCTGTAACCTCCATGTTTTCTCCGGTAAAAATTGCCGGAGGGGTAAGGTCGAATTTAAAACCGAGTTCATGTAGCTTTGTTACAGCCTGGGCAGTAATCATATTTGCCAGTTCTGTGATAGTCGCCTTCACCATATCATCCACAGAGGTGAATTTTTCGTCGTTCATTACAGAGGCAACTTCAATTGCGGTTTCAGCCGACATGTCAAAGAGAACCCGTCCCTCCACATCACCAGCGAGTCCAACAATTGCAGCTACACCGAGAACTGATTGGGTAGCAGATTTCAGGAAAAGTTCCCCACGATGAATATCCGTATGCAGCACTTCCTTTAACACATCGAACGCGGCCTCGACAAACGGATTGATATACTCCACTCTCATACAATGTTCTCCTACAATAGACGCCTTTCTCGCCGCAATGATAGAACACGGCTCACTAACTTACTACATCTTCTTCTTGAAAGCCTTCATCTCTGAAGTCGTTATCACGTCCCATTCTCCTGCCGGAGCCTCTTCATGTGCACCAAGGATTAAGACTCCTTCCGGCCTGAGCTTTTCCCAGAATTCCTTGAGAAGGAGCTGCTGGTTGATCACAGGAAGAAACGAAAGAATGTCCCGGGCAAGAATCAGATCAACCTCGGGGAAGGGATTGGGATTGAGCACGTCATGGTATTCGAAAAGGATGGAATCCTTTATCTCCTGCGAGAACTGCAGGCCATTCTTCCCCTCAACAGTATATGGACTGTAGAAGTCGGGAATATCATGACGTTGAAAGAGAAGATTTGGAGCCATAGAAATGGCAAGAAGGTCATTATCATTGGCCCAGACCTTTATACGTGCTTTCGGATATCGGTTTCTCAGAATGCAGGTGAAAGAGTACGTCTCAAAGCCCCTTCCGCAACCTGGATTCCACAGAGAGATAGAGCCCCCGCTCAAATCGGGGAGTACGGCAGACACAGCCTCTCGCATCTTGTCTGACCAGAACACTCCGCTTTCAGGCGAATAGAAGGTTTCAAGGTACTCCTCTGCCTCTTCGGGATCCTTCAACTGAAGGTCGCTTCCCTTTGCAGCTCTGATACCCTTCCATTCGTCGAAACGCGACTTTACCCAGGCGATGTTTACATCGCTTACGAAGAAACTCTTGAAGGTCGCAAGGGTTTCTTTGATGAAATTAAAAGAAAGCTCACCTTCATCCTTGCTGTCATACGCAACCTCAGGCTTTTTCTCGAATAGCTGGGGAATGATGGAAGTTTCCTTCTTTTGTATCTCTTCACTTCCTCCGAGTATCCGCTCGACGTCTAAAATGATGTACAATCTCCCCTCATTCTCTACAACACCCTTTATGAACTTTATGTTTATATCACCAAAAATCGGGTGGGGGGGCTGAATATCAGCTGAGGAGATTCCTACGACCTTATCTATAGAATCCACGATAACACCAATGAGATAATCTTCCAGCCGCAGGATGATCATGTCCTCCAGAGCGTCTTCGTTCTTCTTTTCAGCAGGAAGATGAAACATGATACGAAGATCGATGATAGAGATGATATCACCCCGGAGATTGAAAACTCCTCTTACAAAGGGAGACGAATTGGGAACATAGGTAAATTTGTTGGCCTTGGAAATCTCCTTGACCTTCATGATATCTATGCCATAATCCTTCCCTGCAAGGGAGAAGGTCACCATTTTGAAATCGACCTTGCCCTGTCGTGTTCCTTCGGCCTGCTTTACCTCTTCGCTGATCGTTCCCATCGTTTTCTCCTTGGATCTTCTGGCATCATTCTACAGCACCGTAGAGGCGCGCCGCTTTCTATCCTCTATTTCGGTCTTGAGACCCAAATCAAGGAGCTGGCTTACATCGATGATAAGAGATACGGTTCCATCTCCCAATACAGTTGCACCGGCAATACCGGGTGAATTGGTGTAGCGGTCGCGAAGCGGCTTGATGACGACATCCTCTTCTCCTATCAAGGAATCTACCATGAGACCAACCTTCTTTTCCCCGGAACCTACGATGACCACATACTGGTATTCGTTTTTCTCTTCTGCTGTAGGTATCTTGAAGAGCCTGGAGAGTCGTATAAGGGATATAACATCCTCGCGAACGTTGAAAACCTCGTAGTTGTCAATCATCTTGATTTCCTGGGGCTTTATCCTATGACTGTCTATCACAGACGTTATCGGAATCGCATATATTTCTTTTCCTACCCTGATGAGCAACCCCTGAATAATAGCAAGAGTAAGAGGAATCTTGATCGTTATCCGCGTCCCCTTGCCACGCTCGGACCAGACGCTCACGTTTCCATTGAGCTTATCGATCTGTTTTTTGACCACATCGAGTCCGACTCCCCTCCCCGAGATGTTCGTCACAACATTGGCAGTAGAAAAGCCTGGTTCGAAAATGAGACTGAAGGCTTCGATGTCAGAAAGCTTCTTGCTCGGGTGTATAATCCCGCGCTCGATAGCCTTTGCATGAACAGCCTCTACATCTATCCCCTTGCCGTCATCTGCCACCTCTATGATGATCATATTCCCTTCGTTGCTCGCCTTGAGGAGAACGGTTCCTTCTTCTGGCTTGCCTGCAGCTTTTCTCTCCTCTGGCTTTTCGATACCATGGTCGACTGAATTTCGGACACAATGAATAAGGGGATCCAATAAGTCCTCTATGACCGACTTGTCGAGTTCTGTTTCCTCGCCCTCAATAACAAGGTTGACCTTTTTCGAGAGGGATTTAGATACGTCGCGAACAAGCCTGGGGAATCTCGAGAATATCTGAGAGATAGGCACCATCCGTATCTGCATCACAGCTTCCTGGAGTTCACTCGTCGTTCGTGCGAGATTCTGCGAAGTGCTGCGGAATTTCGTCACAGCAGATTTGAGCTTTGCCTCAAACGGATCGAGTGCCCCAAAGAGGTTTCCAAACCTATCCGAGACCTCTTTCTTGATTACCTTGATGGATGTTCCCCCCTGAATACGCTCCAGGTATTCGGGAAGCGAATCGAAGAGCTCTTTCATCCGTTCCCGTAGAACCTTCTCTATGTTGAGAAGATCACTCTGCGTTTCGCCGAACTCATTGCTTATCTGGTTGAAGGTAGCCTTTGTGATGACTGTCTCGCTCACGAGGTTGAGAAGGTTATCGATCCGCCTGGAATCGACCCTCAGTACGGAACTCATTCCACCGGCCTTGTGTGTATCGTGTTCCTTAGCAGCCTTCTGCGCAAGCTCCTCCTCTATTTCGTTCTTGCCAGCCGCTTCCTCCGGTGGAGGAACTGAGGATTTCTCCTGAACAGCAACAGCACTTTTCGCCTCCTCAGTCTGGGTTTTGTCAGACTCAGAGAGTCCCCCATTGTTCGCTCCAGATTTCAGAGAAGACTCCAAACCCGATGCGTCCTGAATCTTTGTAACCTTTGTCTCTATCACCACATCAGGGATAACGAGACGCTTCGAAATCGTAGCCGGGTCAACAGTGGTAGATACGTAGTAACTCACCTGGGGAAAGAACTGATCCTCGTAAAGCTGCTCGAATTCAGGAATAGTCTTTAAGACAGAGCCGATGGACTTCAGAGCAGCAAATACCTGGATTCCCCCCACGGAATTCATCAGATTGTCTTCGTTGAAGGAGACCGATACGAGGTAAATCGTTTCTCCAGACTTTGCAGCCTCTCTCAGTTCCAGAAGGTCATACTCGCTCAAGCCTGTATGGTCCTGTGCCTCGATCGGGCGAACCGGCGGCTTTTGCTCAGTGTGCCTGGGAGCCTGTTTTGCCTGTACACGCTTCTTTTCTCCCTTCCCGTGTTCAGGCAGAAGAGAGGATAGATCATCCTTATTCTTCGAAATATCATTTTCGAATGGGGCTCCACTTGCTTTTGCCTGGAGCATCGTCTTTATGATATCGATCGATTCGAGGAGTATATCGACGACATTCTCGGTGACTGTAATAGTCTTACCCCGTATCTCGTCGAGAACATCCTCTACAAGGTGGGTAAAGCTGGACAGGTCTGTCATCTGCACAGTGGCAGCAGCCCCTTTCAGGGTATGTGCAGCCCGAAATATCTCATCGACTGCATCGTGGTTTCCTGGATCATTTTCAAGCACCAGGATGTTCTGTTCGAGGATTTCCACCTGCTGGTCGGCCTCGCTGAAGAAATCTTTCAAAAGCTCTTCATTATTCGGATCCAGATAGTCACTCATCTTGATTAATCTTATCTATATAACCTATTAAGTCAAGGGTGAAATCGGAAAGAAGTCCTCTCCGGTTGTCCATTAGCACCTTATGTTATGATAGGGGGTAAAGTTACCAATTTGTCAAGGGAAAAATGGAGATTTTTCTTTTTCAACACCCTTCTCTAGAATCCCTCGTTAAGGTTGGCCATTTTTCGTGTCGATAGAAAAGAAGAGGGAAGAACTAGCTTACGCTATAAAAAGGGCCTGTAATGGGATACACTTATGAAAGGGAGGAGGGAAATTGATGGATAAAAGGCGCATCTTCTCCATACTTGCCATTATGTTCACAGCTACAACTCTATGGGCTGCGAATCTATATGTGCCACAATTCGAACTGGTAACACGCGGATTCGTCAACGAGGAGGATGATTTCGAGCTCGCAACGAGGGGGGACATCAAATTCCTTGCAGAAGGCGGTTACAAATTCGGTGGAAAGATCATGCTCGGGTTTTCAAACGATAATCTCTCTGTAAACACCGAAGAACTGGATCCAGATACTGCAGCACCAGCAGATATCGTCAATTATCTCAACAGCGTTACCCCCCTGTACTTCAAACTCGCCAGTGTCACGATGCGCAATCTCTTCTCCCTCCCGTTGAATTTCACCTACTTTATAGGCGAATCCGATCGGTTTGCTACAGGGGATGATTTTGTAACCCTCTTTGGTACAGCTCCCTTTGCAAGCCGCTACCGCGGGTATCTCTATTTCCCTGAAACAGTCCAGTACAATGGAATACACGGGGTAACGGGAACCGGGTTAGCCTTCAACACCACGTTCGATACCACGTGGAACAACACATCCCTCTATGCGTATCAGAATAGTGTGCTCGGTTCCGAGGCTTACTCATTCGACCTCAGAAGCCTCGTAAACACGGAATTCTTCAAAATGGAGGCCTTTGCAGGTGCCACAATCGGGCCGGATACAGACAACTTCGGATACTACAGGGCAGGTCTCCTCCTCTTCTTGAAGGCAGGAGAAACAGGCGAATTCTTCACCCAGATCGGAATTCCACGCTGGGATCCAGTGGACGATCCCTTCGATATTACCCTCTTCTACTTCCTCTTCGAACCACGGGTAAAATTCGATGTCCTGTCGATCATTCTCACCTTTTTCTGGCATCCGAGCTACTATCTCGACATCCAGACCGAAGAGAGCGGCTCAGCAGACATGAACCTCAACTTTCTCTTCAACGATAGGGAAGATGCTGTCGTTAAGGGGGGGATAGAGACGAGCGTGTCATTCACCAACGATGAGTCTCAGAACGAATTCGGTATCATCGCTTCGCCCTATCTCACCTTTGTGACTTCGGGCGTGATCTGGAATATCAAGGTGAACACCAAACTCTTACCCTTCGCACTTGACGACATGGTCGAAGGATTCATCGGCATAAAGGCGGAATTTTAGCTATGAAACGGATATCAACTGCAATGTGTCTTTTCCTCGTCCTTGGAGTATACGGTTTTTCCATGGACATCGGAGGGATGTTTCACTTTGGGAACCTCACTCTCGATCAAGCGAGTACAGCACCTGTGGCGGATTTCGATGGGACGGAGTATGACTGGGGTGTATCAGTGTTCGGTTCGGAAAAACTTTCTGACAAGATATCGATCGATGCAGGCCTCTACTACGACCCTGTACTCAAGTATACAACGTATACCCTTTTCGAATACGATGAGAGTTTCTTTTCGATCGGGGTCGGCCCATTCTTCGGACTGTTCAATACGATGGAAACTCCATTGAAATCAGGGATTTCCACTACCTTTCGGGTCGAGCTTCCAGGCGTTGTCTTTGCCTCATTCAGGGCTGACTCGAGCATAGGCGGAAGGCTCATAAAGGAGGGGGACTACATCCAGGAGAGAAACGAGGTAAGCCTTGGTTTCTATGTCCCAAATGCCATTGTAAGCCTGAATCTCATCACGAAGGATTATGCAGAAAAGGCTGCATCCAGAGAGATAGATACCTCGTTCACAGAATACTCATTCAAGACTGAGGTATTCCAGAAAAATATACCCTATCGTTTCCTTCTGAGCTTTGGTTACCAGAAACTGGTAAAGACCTTTGCGGATGATTCCGATACATCGGATAATACGATCCATTCCCTCGTCCTGGGAACGGATATCAATGCAGATCTCAGCAAAGCCCTGAGCCTGCTGATAAATCTCGAAAGCAGCATCTATACATTCGGCTATAAGGACGGAGACCTGATAAGTTTCCCGGAATCCGGTCCAGGTATCTACCTCTTCAGGGCTTCGGTCGGCTTCGTTGTTCATACCGATGGGTTGAAAAACACCCCATCTTTGTAGACGCAATTATTTTTACCCACAAAAAAAGCCGTCCCCTATCAGGGACGGCTTCATATTTACGTAATCGCCATCACTTTGCGGCTGTCGCTTCTGTTTCCTTATGCATCTTCTGTGCCTCAAGATACCGAAGAACCTGAAGGTTACCAAGCTTCGTGAATTCTGCCGTCCTTCTCGCCTGTTCCCGCTTATCAAGGATACCCCACAGGGCTTCATCGTCTATATCACGCTCCATGCTCAACACTGCCTTATCATACACGATGGAAACATCCTTGACATAGGTGATCATGTCTCCGCCTTCGTCATTTGCGTCCTTATACAGCATAAAGCCGCTCAGCTTTCTCATCGGAGAAGCACGCGGATACAGGGGATACTTCTTCACTTCTCTGTTCTTGACTTCGGCAATGTAGTTCGGATTGTTCCACGTGATCGTCTTCCAGCCGTCGAAATCGAGGTAACCGACGAAAATCGTCTGCTCTTCATTGTTCTGATCCTTCAAGACAATGCCGAAACCATTGGGAAAGTTGCTTCCGTATACATTCACAGATATGGATTTGATAACACCGACATTCTTCACAACACCGTATCCGTCGAACTTCGTCCCCTGTCTATCGGTTTCATCTTCCACAAGGGTACCATCCGCATTGACTTGTGTCTTTCGCATGTATGCGGGAATCTCGAATGGTGGCTTTACAAAAGCCCATGAGTTGAAGGGCTCTTCTGGGAAATGAACACGTATTCCTAAGACTTTCTCATTCGGGAAACGTTTTGCATTTTGACCGACAGTAGCTTCCTTCGTATATGAAAGACTCTGATTAAGAACAGTTCTCGATGATGAAGCGAGGACTACTTCCCAGTTCTGAATAGCCAGTGAAGTTTTCATGTGCGCCTTTTCTTCATCTGAGAAACTCGTCCCAGCCTTATCGGAAAAATCAATGAGAGTAGCTGTGTTTTCGCCATTCTCCGAATCTGCAGTGAGCTTGGAGAAGTCTATTAACACCGATTCATCCGCATAGGCTGAAAACGCAACACATAACAGCGTGATAGATAGAAGAATTCCGAACCGTTTCATTCGCCGCTCCTTTTCACAATAGTGACTTCATCATATTCAATGATAATGACACTTTGTCTTAGTATTTAAAATTATACGTATCGAACGCCTTTTGTCAACGATTTTTCTCTCTTTTACGCACAGAAAACCGCCTGCAATCCGCGTCCATCTCTCTGGGGGTACCCCTCATGCCCTATTTCTCCCTGCTTCCTCTCCATCGAGACTTCCGGGTATTTGCCCCTCTATCGATATTATTATCGACTTTATCCTCTTAAAATTGAACAAAATTGTCTTGCGTACTGCAGCAAGCATCTCATCGAAGGAGAGCTCGGATTCTTTCCGCCCGAGAAAAATGTCATTGGAAAAATCCACATAGAGCACACCTTTTCGAAGAAGTACGCTGTTCAACCTTGTACCTCTCGGGACAACCCTGCTCAGATCGAGCTTTGCAGGTCCAAGGAGAAGTTCGCTGATAAGAATCCGAATATCCTCTTCCTTTCCGCGTTTATCAGGCACCACGCGAAGCTCTCCTGCGAGGGTCGACGAGTTTTCCCGTGGAAAGAACAGTACCCGTTCCACGCTGCCATATGCAATAACGAGATAAAAAACAAGAGAAACAAGAAATAAGCCGCAAAAGACGCCGAGGCCGACAAAAAAAGGTCTCTTACATTCCATGTACCCTACTCCGAAAGAACCCCTGTGCTCTCAAAAGTCGTAATGAATCGACTTACACCATTATAGATTCCTTCCGAGATTTTCTTCAAGTATGCTGGGTCTGAAAGGAGGGCTGCTTCCTCTTTGTTCGATACAAAACCTACCTCCACGAGGACTGAGGGCATGCGTGCATTCCTTACGACAAACCATGGCTCCTCCTTCAGACCGCGGTTTACACTCGAAGCCCCAATCGATCCATCAAGTCCGCCGATGATGCTTCGGGCAAGGACAATACTTGCAGTCATATACTCCTGTTCGAGCATCGTATTGAAAATTGGAATGAGATCTTTGTTGCCCTTGTCAAAGGAGGATGGATCGATGAGATCTCGCTTGAAATCCGCGGGAAGATACCATACCTCGTATCCTTTCGCATTCTGATTCAATGATGCATTCGCGTGAATGGAGATGAAGATCGTAGCCTCGTTTTGAGCAGGCTTGAAGGTGTTCGCCATCTCAGTACGTTCCTCAAGGCTCACATAGGTGTCATCATACCGTGTCATAACGACTTTCTTCGAAGGATAGGCCTTTGTGAGTAACTTATGCAGATCCTTCGCAATGTCGAGAACAAGGTCCTTTTCCACGACATGGAGTACCCCTCCCTTCTGCTCATGGTTATGGTTGGTACCTGGATCTTTTCCCCCGTGTCCTGGATCGATGATGATTGCAGCAATGGAGAGTTTCCCTGGCTTGACCTCCGGATCCTTCAGCAGTTCTCTGAAGAGAGCTGCATCCTTTTGCGAAAGTTTCACCACTCCCCCCTCGTCAACAGTGAGTCCCTCGACAGGGAGCTTGCGCTCATAGTTCACAATGATCCATGGCTCCAACGGCCTGAACACGACCGTGACATTCAGCTTCTCGACCATTCCGATACCTCTATAGGGTTCCCACCGCAGATGCGCATGCATCTCCTCTGCAAGGGAAATCAGCGAGATATCGTCAGAAAAAACTGTAAAAGGGAAAAGAATAGACGATACCCAGATGATGAGCATGAGGAGTTTTCTGCAAAGGTGAGGCACTTTCCTGGCTATCGATCTCTCATCCATCCTCTTACCTATGAAAGGGAACGATCCTTTACCGCATACAGCTCGAAAACGTCTCCAGGCCTCATAATGTTCACCATACGTTCCCATACTGAAGCCTTGCGGCTCTTGCTCTGCTCAGCTATCCTCAGTCCTCCTCGTGAGCGTACAGCCCGCACTGTAAATCCATACCGTTTAAGAATACCCTGGAGTATCTGTGGACTCACAACGAAACGATGATGAAACGGAAGGGATTCCAGAAATCCCGATAGATTTTTCTTTGCCCCTGCCCCTGCTATATTCGAAGCAGAAAGGGCAAACACTCCGCCCTTCGTAAGGAGGCTATTGATCGTACGCAAGAGAGGATCGAGACTCTCGAAGTGATCAAAGGCGTTCCAGATCGTTACAGCATCGAAGGGTTCTGGAAGATTACTTTTTTTTCGGTCGAGGTCCTCGAATCTCACCGTACAGGAGGGAATCTTGAGGATTTCCTGTACGTACGCCGCAGCACTGCTGTCGTAGTCGATACAAAACGGCTTAAACCCCTCATCGAGTGCTACAGAACTGAAAGCCCCATACGAACAACCGACCTCTAACAGCCCCCGTTCCCTCTTTTGAGGGCCAAGGAGTACCCTGATGAGCTTGAGCCTTTGTAGGAACAGTTTCCGTGAGGCCTTGAGAACTTCAAGACTCACACCCTGCTGTTCTCCTCCGGTGGTAGCACGGCGTAAAGGAATACCGTAACGCGAAAAACACTGCGTATAAACGGCTCCGCAGGCTCTGCACCTGAAAAAACTCCGCAAAGTCTCCCGGTGCACAACCCGATTGTCTCCTTTCCCGCAGCAGGGACAGAGGTTCCCGGAGCGCACATCGAGTTCTGTAAGGAAGAGGGAGAGCGAACGGCGGGTATGTGCAATGAGAGGGCTCACTTGATCGATGAGGCGTTCGGGTCTTTTCATGTATTTCAAAAGCTGATCCCACTTCAGCTCTGCAGCAGAAAGTTGAGGTAGTCCAATTCGTCTGAAGCGCTCATATTCTTCGGGAGTGGAGGCAATGCACACTGTGGGGACCCCTGCATGAATCGCTTCAACAGCAGAGTAGGAACAGGAAGTAATGACCATATCATACTTGAAATACTGTTCACGAATTTCTGCCGGATTGAGGAGCAAAACCCTCTCAGGAAAACGGCCCTGATTTCCCCCTGGAAAAGAAGCAACAGCAACCGTATCCGAAACCGCAAGACCATCCTTCAAGAGGATATCAGCAACGATCTGTGCAGTCTCATGATATGCGGCTCCAGGAAAGATGAGCAGGAATTTCTTCAGCTCCGGGGTTATCTCATGTTGATGCGGGGGTGTATCGAGGAAGGCTATCGAGGAAACATTTGGTTCACCTCGCATCCCGGGCAGGGTATCGATGAGGTAGGAAAGGTATTCCCGTGCTGGCCCTTCTTCATCGATACCAATGAGAAGATCAGCATGAGGAGAGAATATCTTCAACTCTTCGAGTGATGTGCAGCCCCTGTCGAATACGATAAAATCCCACCGTGGTCCTGACTGAAGATCCTTCAGTGCCTTCTTCTTAGGAAAACCGAAGACTACGTATATTTCATCGCGGCTGAAAATATCCTGCTGCCGCTCATCGCCCAGAAAAACCGATGCTTCATCGCCGAGTTCTACGGCGAGCCTGAATGAACGCCTCATCCTGTACAGTCCGTCGCTTTTCTTGAGAGAAGGAACAAACAGTACCCGTTTCCCTGCTTTCTGTTTCTTAGTCATACCCTGCCCGCAGCCTTTCCGTCATGAACAATGACTTCAACCCTTTTTGCGGGCCTCCTCCTTGAGCCAGCAGACGAGTTCCTCTGCCTCGATCGGCCTACCGACGTACAGATCATCGTATATGCGAGAAATGTACTTGTAATCCTCGGGTGTATCAAGGGTAACCCGTGCGTCTCTGAAACTCACCTCATCGCGTGCTTCAGGCCTATTGATCACGAAACGTTCCGGTCTCCGGTACAGAAAGGGATTTACGTGTTCTCGCTCGTACGGATCCTGTGCCTCGCTGTTTGCACAGAGGAGGGATGAAGCCTTTACCACTTCGACACAGGTCCCCAGGGGGGGGCCTAGGAAGCCACTGTAATCTGCATTGCATTCCTCATGGAGTTTTACGATCTCGTCTACCAGGATGGCAGAAACGAGTGGATTATCGCCTGTCGCCCTGATCACCCGCTCCACCCCATAGTACTCAGTAGCAGATGCGTAACGGAGAAGGACATCGTCAGGGTCTCCTTCGAACACCTCAAAACCGAGGGGTGAAGCAAGCCCCTTGAGTGTCGCTCCGCTCTCGTGGTCTGTAAGGAGGGCATACACATCAGCATGGGCTTGTTTGAGAGAGAGCATCGCATGTTCGATGACAGTTATCCCTTTGAGGGGAAGAAGGGCCTTCCTGGGAAGACGGCTTGATGAAAGCCTCACTTGCAGAAAAATTCCTGTACATTTTACACTTCCCATTGTTCTATGATCCTCCTCGCATCGTATCTAAAGCGGGGGCTGTTTGCACGCACCCAGTTCCTTATTTCTCTGAATTTCTTCAAAGAACTGAACACATTTCCGCCAGAAGTGAACAGGTACTGGAAAAACTGATGTGCAGGCAGGATCGCCGCCTCTCCGCGAAGCTTTACTGCAAGATTTTTCAGGTAAAATAGGGGATAATATTCATCAGGCGTCGTATCTTCTACTGGAATATCTCCAAGGTAGGAAACCTTCAGGGAAAGGCTGGCCAGTATCTTTTCCCCCCACAGCTGGGCTCTGAACCCGAAGTCCATCTTCTGCCAGTAGGGGCTCTTTATCCTGCTGTCGAATCCACCGCACTGGAAGAACCGTTCCCTGTTGTAGATCCCGCAATAGTCGAAGGGAAAGAGGGTCTTCATCGAGTCTGACTGGGGTGCAAGCGGCAGGACCTTCAAAAGGTTCCGGAAGAAGGCCGGAGCCTGTATACTCGGGAGTGTTTCATGCTTCAGATTCAAAAGCACAGGAACGATGCATAAAAGCCCAGAACCGGCGAGATTCTCCTTAAACCGCAATGACAGGGAGCCAGGAATGATACGCATATCATTCCACAGAACAAATACGAAACGTGCACCGGATTCGCCTATCCCTATGTTGACCTCTTCACCAACGGAAGCCCTCTCATGGATGATGATGAACCTGATCTCCGGAAATTTCCGGATGAGCTCCTCCACATCGTATCCGCTCTGTGCATGTTCCAGAGATATGATTTCGTCGAAACCGAGGGTAAGAAGTTCCTTAAAGTAACCAGCTTTGAACTGCCGCCCCCCTCTGGAGAGAAGCACGCACGAGAGGCTCACATCCCTATCTGGAGGAATCGGCTGCCTTCTCCCCACTACAGTGTACGGAACCCGTACCTGTTCAGAAGTTG
>Ga0116192_1002002_pt1 | contig 13922 bp, 12 predicted proteins | sample AD_UKC113_MetaG_FD_89876 | JGI IMG/M metagenome (GOLD analysis project Ga0116192, IMG submission 89876) | Active sludge microbial communities of municipal wastewater-treating anaerobic digesters from Hong Kong - AD_UKC113_MetaG | ecosystem: Engineered > Bioreactor > Anaerobic > Digestate... | reverse complement strand
TGCTCGTTGGTCAGACGTTCGTGATTTTTTACCCATTCGTGGCGGGCGGGGAGGGCGTAAAGACCAAAGTGGATGAACAGGCCGAAGCGGGCGTCGGTCCACCATTTGAGGCGTGCGGCTTTCTCGGCGTCCGTTTCACGAGGAAGAATCGACTCGGAGGATGACTGCAACGGCTGCGCTGATTGCGGCTTCCGGCTTTGGGCCTGTACGGGCTGCAACGATGAGCAGGGCTCAGACTGATTCGATGGCTCAGACTTTAGCTGTTGCGGAGTATGTTGTTGCAGCGAAGGAGACTGAGGCTGACTCTGCCACTGCCAGGGCGGCAGCTCTGGTGATTTTGGCTGTGGTGGCGGCTGCTGGGATGGTAGAGATTGCTGGTCAGCCTGGGGTGACGGTGGCCAGGGCTGGTCCTGTCGCGGTCGCGTTTGCTCAGCCAGAGCTGAAGCCGACGGGTCCGATGGCTGGGCGAAGAGCCCATGGCTCGGCCTGACAATACCTGCTGCGCTCAGCAATAAAACCAGGCAGACCAGCGCCGCCAGAAACTTCTGCTGGCCACCGCTCTGATTTTTATTTTTCATGGTCTTTTCCATTTCTGCCTCCTTGCCTCCCAAAAGATTAATTCAAAACTTAAAATGACGTCCGATACTTAATTTATCATCCTATTTTTATTAGTTTTATTAGCAGCTTTATCAGCCAGGAATTTTTCCAGCCTGGTCAAAAAGCTTTTAGAAAGTTTCTTTTGCTCAATTTTCCTCTGAAGTTCAATTATCTGCCTTCTAGGCCCAGCCTCTTTTATCTCCTGCATGGCTGCTCCATAGCAGATCCAGTCTCCGTAATCCTTCCTGATGGCCGGATCTTCCCAGACAAATCTGAGGAAGGAAAGAGCTTCTTCGTGTCCAAGCCACAGCTCTTCATACCAGTCAAAATATTCCTCGGCGTAATCTAAGCCCATTAAATTAATCCAATGCCAGATGGGCAGGGGCTCTGGCTCCTGGCCGAGGACAAGCGGGATCATATATGGATTAAGAAAAATCGTCGAGCGAATTCTGGCCGCAGCGTTTGGGTCGCTGTCCAGCAGTTCCCAACCATCATAAACGATTTCCTGGGCATCAGGATAAGGGTAATCAGGCTCGCCATTGCCTTTAAAACCAGGAAAAGTTTTTCCTTGAGCCTGCCGGCTCGCCGGCTTTCTTTTATCTGTCGGCTTCTTTGAATCGCCCCCGGTTCTGGAATTACCTTGTGTCTGGTTCTTCTCCCTGGGCAGGTAGGAGCCTCGATCTTTTTTGCCGCTGTCACACGGGGATGGATTATTTTCTCCAATTCTGGTTTTCTTCGCCACGATGGGTTCCTTTTTTCCTGAGTTATTTTCTTCCTTGCCTTAATAGTATCAACTAAAGCGAATTGTTTCCAATCCCATTTTAAATATGGGAAGCAGGCCAATGTATGATTTAGTCCGGAGTGAATAAAAACCTTGACGTAAAAGGGAAAACCGTTGAGTTCGTCTGGTCACAGGAGAATGAAAGTTGCTTTCATTCCGGTAACGAAGAGGAATAGTAGTGCTGAGGCCAATATTGGATTCGATGAAACCGCCGCTTATTTTAAGCGGCAAGCCAGGTTTAAAAGGCCTGCTCTCCTGCGAACTGGCGGCAGCGGGTACCCGAGTAAGAAGCAGAAGGAGAAAAGCACCTGTCAGAAAAAGTGAAAGGCAAGCAAATAGCGCACACGGCGAAGTTTTGTTCTTGATTTTTTAAGAAAGCAGCGTCGCCCGGCGGCTCATCTTTCAGACTTCGAGCCAGCGACGCCTTTATCCATCTTGCTGGCTTATCAGCCCGTTATCTTAATCTCGGCTTCAGTCTCGCCTCTAATTCGTATTGGATGTCATCTGCGCCATTAGCGCCCGTGCCGCCAGGCATCCCCGCAGAGGCTTCCACCTGAGACACTTACCTCGCCGTTTGACCCACGGTACGCAGCCTGACTCACCACCAGGCGAATTCTGCTCGTTGGAATTCCACTCAGACCGAGCCTATCTCAAAAAAGCCTTACTTTGAACCCGACCTGAAAAGAGAAACCACTCAGATCGAGGGTGGCTTTTCTTGTTACGGCATAGCCACCATCATCCTCAGCGACGATGGGCAGCCCGATCATCAGGTCATAATAATAATAATTGGGGGAGCCGTAAAAATAGAGATCGCCGGTGCCGCTGTCCACGACAGTCGGTGTACTACCCTGGCTGATTTTATAACTTCCAGAAAGCGACGAATCTTTAGCCAGGCAACCTTCGACGCTGGCAATAAGGGACAGATTTTTGAACAGCCCGAATTCAAGCTGGGCTCCCAGATGCCAGCCGGCCAGTGCCTGCCTGTCCGTTTCCCAGTAGCGGTTGTCATAATAGATGTCGCCGTTGGCGTAACGGTAACAGAAAATCTGTTCTTCTTTCATTTTAGGTGTAAAAACCGTTAGACCGCTGTAGAGGGCAACGCGTAGGGCCGGGCTGGAATAAGGATAAAAATAAACCGAGGCTTTAATCGGTGCCCATACTTCCAGTTCAGGCCGATACGTCCTGTCGAGCGTGGTTGTCCAATCACCAAGACTCGGCCCGGTGATAAAGCTTTCCCTCCGATTACTCGGGATAAAAGAGGTAGCAAGACCGAAGCTAAACCTCCTGGAGATATCAAGGATTAACTCACCCTGAAAGCCAGCTTTTTCTGTCCCCAATGGGTCAACCTGGCCGGTGGTCAACGGGCCTATCAAATGGTAATAAGCGTTAAGTGAGTTGAGATGATCATTCATATCACCGATCTTCATCTGCGAACGACCACTGCTCAGCCTGAGATGAAGGCCAGGTTTAAAGGGCTGTTGCTCTTCAGAAAAAGCGGGCCTGAAAACAAGGCCGAGAAAGGCCGTAAAAAGAAGAGCAGAAATCAAAGATGCATTTTTGACACACCGTAACCATGCGTGGCGCATTTTCACCCTCCTGCATATGTTTGAACCGCTCGCACTTGAGCTATGTTCAGTAAATCATCAAACCCAAAACCCAATTTTGATTCTAAGCCGTCTGGTTTATTATGTCAAGTTTGCCGGTCTGTTAAAACGGTGATGTTAAAACGGCGATGGCCAGCGGATCATATCAGGGGCTCAACAATGGGGTCGTCAACAATGGGGTCGGGCCAGCCGATTTTCTTTGTTATCAATTAGTTACTAGCCGCCAACCAAGCTGCACACTTAAACTATTAGAAGCAATTTGCAGACAAAGCCAGTAAAATCGAACTGGAATTCAATTAAAAGGGGGAATGAAAATGGGGACAGGGTATCACGTCCCCTTTTTGTATCTTGTTTAGTATCAATGAGTTAAAAAATGGCGGAGCGCAAAAAGAGGGACAGGGTATCACGTCCCCTTCTCATTAGAATTTTTATTTGACTTCCTCTTTAGCCATATCTTATAGTAGAAGCAGGTCACAGATCAGGGCCCTTCCTGTATAGGCACTCATCCGTCCCATGATCGCGGTCAGGGTGCTTTCGGCTACCTGCCTCCCCTCGTTTAGCGGCTTTCCTGCTTTGATGCTGGCCAGCAGGTCGGCCTGTTCCTGGACATAGGGATTCGGAGATTCCTTCTCTGTCCGGTAGGCTTTTGGCCCCTTGATATAGCCGTCAGCTCCGTCGGTGTAGGCCAATCCCTTTGTCCCGACGATGCGCTCCGAAACATTTTCGGCCGCACCCGCCGTCTGCCGGCACAGGCTCATTACCCTGGCTCCATTTGGATATTCATACTCAACAGCAAAATGGTCATAGACATTGCCGAACATCGGGTCGGTCCGGGCTGCCCGTCCACCCATCGCGGTGCATTTAACCGGATGTGTGCCGAAAGCCCAGTTGATCACATCCAGATTGTGGACATGCTGCTCAACAATGTGGTCGCCCGAACACCAGACCGTAAAGAGCCAGTTGCGAACCTGCCATTCCATATCCGACCATTTTTTGATGATGCGGTCAGCCCAGTTTTGAGCCGCCCTTTCCACCCAGAGGGCACCCATGTTCCAGTAGGCTTGAGCCGCCACGATTTCACCGATGTCCCCGTTGTGGATGCGCTTCATTACTTCCAGATAATGGGCCTGATGGCGTCGCTGAGTTCCAGCCACCACGGCCAGCCCTTTTTCCGAGGCCAGTCCGGAAGAAGCAATGACAGAGCGGACACCAGCCGGATCAACAGCTACTGGCTTTTCCATAAAGACATGCTTGCCCGCGTCGATCGCCGCTTTGAGATGAGCCGGCCGGAAAAACGGTGGAGCAGCCAGGATAACCAGGTCAACATCGGCTTTTAACACCTTTTCGTATGCATCAAAACCGGTGAAACAGGCGGCGGGGGTCACCTGAAGCCGGTCAGGCGGAAGCTTCTCGCCCAGGTATTTCCGAGAGCTTTCCAGCATGTCGGGGAAAAGGTCACCCATGGCCACAATAACGACATCTGGCGAGGCGGCTGCACAATCGAGAGCCGCACCAGTCCCGCGGCCACCACAGCCGATGAGCCCCACCTTAATTTTTTCGCCGCCAGAAGCGAACAACGCACCGGACCTCGACATTGAGGCCACCGAAGCGGCAGAGACAGCGGAAGCGGCGACTGAGGCGACCGCCACTCCAATCGAGGCGACAGAAGCCGACTTGAGAAAGTCCCGGCGACTCATACCGGCAGATGCTAAATTTTTTGTTCCGTCAATGACCTTTTTTCCCATTTCGATCTCCTTCCCGCCAATTTTAAGATAAACAGGGGACACAATCTATATTTCCTATTTTTTTCTATTTTTTCTATTCCTTATATGCCTTAGCCTTAGGCAATTGCTTTCTAATCATCTTTTGATATTTATTCTGACCCAAGGAAATTAGGAAATATAGATTGTGTCCCCTGTTTTTCCTCCCCTGTTTTCCCTGTTTTTCAGAAAGAATCGGCTTCGTGGTAGGCCTGGATCACCGCTAAGTCGCCAGGCCGGCCGGGCTGGCTCTTCCCATGCTCCATGCACAGGACTCCGTTGTAACCGCGGCTATGAATGAACTTAAAGATATTTTTGAAATTGAGTTCGCCGGTGCCGGGTTCCAGACGGCCAGGAGTGTCACCGAGGTGGAAAGAGGCTATTTCGCTCCAGCAAGCATCGATGTTGGGAATAATGTTGCCTTCGGTAATCTGCTGGTGGTAAATATCATCGATAATTTTAACTGACGGGCTGCCGACAGCTTTACAGATTTGATAGGCCTGAGACATTTTCGTCAGGAAGAGTCCAGGGTGGTCTTTGGGGTTGAGCGGCTCGAGGCCAATTACCAGGCCGTCGCGCTCGCAGCTGGCAATCAGCCATTTAAGGTTCTCAATGACGTTGGCGGTCTGGTAAGCCCGGTCAAGGCGTTGATTGTAGCGACCAGGGACGATAAGGGCCAGCTTTACACCGGTGCGTTTTGAAGTTTCCAGAGCAACTTTAATCTTTTGCTTGAGCATTGACCGCACCGCCTCGTCGTTAAGGACAAAAGACTCAACGCTGAAGTCGGCGTAGGCGACGAACGGGCCAAGGTCAAGGCCGAGGCGGGATGCCTGACGGGCAATAGCTTCCTGTTGAGAGGCTGGACGGCCCGGGAGACCGTTATCAAAGATGGCCCGGAACCCCTGGTCGGCTATGAATTTCATCTGGTCAAGGGGATCCTTGCCAGCCGAATCTTCAAACAGGCCGAGGGCAGGAGCATATTTAAGTTTGAAGGCCGGGGAGGATGGAGCCCCGGGCGAATGAAGAGAGCTGGCTGCAGTAGTTGATGACCCAGAATTATTCGGGCTAAGAGAATTATAATAGCTGCTTAACTTGCCAGCTCCTGGCAAATCAGGGACAGGAGGGGCGGCCGCTGAGTTACCTGGATTAACGGCAGCGTGACCTGGGGGAGGATTAAGGGCTGAGCCAAGCAGAACGCTCGAAGCTGCACCCGAAGTGATTGCCACTCCACCAGCCGCCGCTGCTGCCGCTGCCGTTTTTAAAAAGTCGCGTCTGGAAGTCTTTTTACCTTTTTTCATTTTTGTTTTTCCCTTTCTGGCAAACTCCACCAAACCTCTCAAATTATATTATCCAACCTATCAACTTTTACAATCTCTTTTTATTGGCCCAATAGATCCAACAATGGGGTCAACAATGGGGTCGGGCCAGCCGATTTTCTTTGTTATCAATTAGTTACTAGCCGCCAACCAGGCTGCACAGTTAAACTAGTAGAAGCAATTTGCAGACAAAGGCATCAAAATCGAACTCGAATTTAATTAAAATGGGAAATGAAAAGAGGGACAGGGTATCACGTCCCCTTTTTGTATCTTATTTAATATCAATGAATTAAAAAATGGGGGAGCGCAAAAAGAGGGACAGGGTATCACGTCCCCTATTAAAAGAGCCTTAGGCGCAGGCCGAGTCGAAAGGAAAAACCGCTCAGGTCGAGCTGGGCTTTCCTTTCTACATAGCCTGGTGGCTCCTGGCCTATAGCATCCAAATGTATTGGTTCACCAATCATCAGGTCGTAATAGGTTTCGGACGAGCCAACGAAGTAAAGAGCACCGGTCTCCAGAATGGCCCCCTCAGAAGGATAATTGTAGTAGTAAAGCTCACTCCCTTTCATGGAAGAGTTTCTCATCAGGCAGCCTTCAATGTCGGCCACGATTGATAGGTTTTTGACTACTCCATATTCAAGTGATAGGCCGCCATGCCAGCCGGCACGAGTCGCCCGGTCAACCATCAACGATTCGCCATCTTCATGCATGGTTCCATCGACGTAGTAGGTCCGGAAGGTTTTGTCCTCGCTCATTTTGGTCGAATAAAAGCTGACGCCAGTATACGCTCTCATGTCTATCGCCTCGCCGTGGCAAATTGAATAATAAACAGATAATTTCACCGGCCTCCAGGCTTTTATTTCCGGCTCGACGGTTATTTCATAACGCATCTGTGGGTTTTGTGGATCCGGGCTTTGCCAGGCACTCTCTTTTCGATAACGAGTGGGAATAGAGGTGCCGAGCCCGAGCCTGAATTTACGGGACAGATCCCACATAAATTCTAACTCAACGTCCTCCCTGGCGCTATTAAGCGCCTTGATCTCACCGCTCGCCAGATTGCCGAATTGGCGTGCATAGAAATCATGCATCGTGCTGAGATGGGTATTCATATCGCCAATGGTTGACTGTGATAATCCGCCGGTTATTTTGAGATGAAAGCCAGGCTTAAACTGCGAGGACTCTTCGGCGTAAGAAGGGGTAAAAATAAACATGGGAAAAGCGAGACCCAAAACAAGGAAAAAATAAGCGCAAGAAAAAATGATTGACATTTTTTTACGCTCCATCTTTATCTTTACCCTCCCAGAATTTGGACGGAAGCTTCACCAAAATCTTCCACTTATGGAAACTGGGGACACAATCTATATTTGCTATTTTTTGTCCCAATGTCTACTGGTAGGATGGCCACCCAGGCTGAGGCTTAAGAAGAAGAACTCAGGACCTGACCATTAATTTACCTCATCGCCAGAATTGCAAAGATAAATTGCCAGAAAAATTAGGAAATATAGATTATGTCCCTAGTTTTCGCAAAAAGAGGGACAGGGTATCACGTCCCCTATTAAAAGAGCCTTAATTTTAATCCGATTCTAAAGGAAAAACCGCTCAGGTCGAGCCGGGCTTTTCTTTCTGTCAGGCCTGACAGGGGCAGCCCGGTGGCATCAAAGAGAATTGGTGTGTCAACCGTTAGATCATAATAGCCATCAGCTGACTTGATGTAGTTAAGGTCACCGCTGGCATAGATGGCTGTTACGTCGGTGATCGACCCGGGAGAAGTAGCGCGGGTATAAACCATCCGTCCCTTCATGGAAGAATTCCGCATCAGGCGTCCCTCAAAATCGGCCATTATGGACAAATTCTTTCCTATTCCATATTCAAGCGATAACCCGCCATGCCAGCCGGCTGTGGTGTTTCTGTCCACCGCCCAGTCTTTCATGTTAAACAAAACGCTTCCATCCAGATAGTATCTCTCGAAGGCCTGCTCTTCGCTCATCTTGGTTGAAAAAATACTCACCCCGGTGTAGGCCATAAGATTTATGGCTGCATTTGAATAGATCGAATAATAAACAGAGACCTTAACTGGCATCCAGACTTTTATTTCAGGTTTGACCGTGGCTTCAAACTCAATCTGCTGGTCCTGTGGATCAGGACTCCGGAGCATGCTCTCCTTCCGGTAACGAACTGGGAGAGAAGTCGCGACACCAACGCTGAGTTTTCTGGAGAAATCCCATATAAGTTCCAACTGAAAATCGCTCTTTTCACTGTTAAGCGCTCTGATTTGTCCAGTAGCCAGCTCGCCATAATAATCCATAAAGTATTTATTCATCGAGTTCAGATGGTCATTCATATCGCCAATCGTTGATTGGGTAAATCCTCCGGTCAGTTTTAGATGGAAGCCGGGTTTAAACCGCGAAACCTCCTGGGAATAGGCGGGGGCAGGGGTGAGAAGGGTGAGAGTGAAAGCAAGGAAAAGCGAGAAGAAAGCTAAAGTCATTAATGGCTTTTTCCGCATCGTTATTTTTCCTCCTTGGCTTTAGCCTAAAGCCAAATCTATCTAAATTCAATCCGATTTAAAATGCCTTTAGCTTAAAATATCGTGTTCAAACTGCCTTTTGTCAATTAATTGGGGACACCCTAGATTTTCTCTATTTTTTACGATGGAAAAGACATTTTGGATCATGGAAGCCACCGGGCACCCGAAGTTCCCTCTTAGAATAAGGATAATATAATAAGGGGTGATGAAATCCTCCTTTGTCTGCGCGTTCAGGATCGCTGGCCGGAAACCAGGGGCCACATTTTCTGTCTCCGTGAAGACCCTCAGACTCAGGCCTCACTTTATCCGGCTGAAGAGATTGAAAAAGTGCCGGTCATTTCCATGAAAAGGTATGGAAAAAGGCTGGCTATTGTCCTCGACCGGAGCATCAATAAAAGATGCGAATTTCTTTTCCTGAAAAAAATATAAGCAGAAAGAAGGCGAATACGAGCAGATTTTCTGGAGGACACGAAGCAACCTGATCCAGAGGAAATTAAAGTCTAAGTTGACCACCAGGGGCTCTCCTGAACTTCACGTTGTCATTGACAAAAGCGAGCGTTACTCTTGGAGTTTTCGGGGGTGCATCGTAGAACGAAGGACCCTGCCGGCCGGAGATTATGCTCTGGTTAGCGAAGATGGCCTTAAAGCTGTAGTCGAACGCAAAACGTTCGAAAATCTCCTGGCCGAATTTGGGCGAATGCCACTTCTTCATCAGGCTCTGGGAGAGCTCGAGCTTTATCGCTATTCGGCTCTGGTCATTGAGGCGAATTATTCAGATTTCCTTAATCCTCAAAAACTGAGATTTTACTCGCCATCATTTACGGCTAAAGCCCTGGCTGAGCTTCAGGCACTTCATCCGGATCTGATTATTGTTATAGCCGGGAGCAGGAAGCTGGCCCAGGAATGGACCCTGCGGTTTTTTTCAGCGATTCTGGCTCATGTGAGGCAGACAGGCTACCGGCCGGGGTAAGCGAGGCACTGGATAGATATGACCCGCCGCTGGATTTTAAGGGAGGAAGCTACTATGAGGTGCGGGAAAAAGTCCTGAAAGCACTTCCAGAAGAATTTAATCGTCAAGACCTGGCCCGATATTTTTCCGAGTCAGAAACCAAAATCCTGCAACGCGTTCTGGCTGACCTCCAAAAAGAAGGTAAGCTTGAGACCTCAGGCCGAGGCCAAGCCCGGTGCTGGTCTAAAAAGAGAGCTACAAATTTGTGTCCCTAGGTATAATCGACGATTCGCCTCGCCTTAATATATTATTGTTTGACATCTTCTTTGACCATATCTTACGTTGAGAAGAAAAAGCACCTTTAAGCGGATGAGGCCATGGATAAATATCTAAGCCAATCGATGTCGCGCAAAAATAGCCTTGCTTTTGCTCCAGGCGATAAGGATAATATTTTCTCACCCAAAATAATGTTTTTTGAGAAAGTTCAAGGGAGGTCTTAATGAAAATAAAAATGAAAAAGGTGGTTATTGGTCTTGTAGTCCTGGGTCTGGTCGCCGTCATTCCGGCCTGGAGTCAGCAAGATAAATTCAGTTTGAATTTCGGCCTTCAGACAAATATCTGCGAATGGAGTTCGTTCGACGATATCGCCTTCACTCTAGACGCTCGACTTAGCTCTAAGTTGAGCAAACCTCTGAACATTAGCTTCGAGTTGATGACTATGTACAACTATGGATCATTCTTTCCTTGGGGCATGGATATCTGGGTTATCTATCCGGGTGTCATGTTAAACTATGAATTCGGAAGATGGTTCGCAGGGCTGGGTGCAGTCTGGCCGTTCATCATCGGCGAGGGTGAGGTAGATGTTATGACTCCTGCTCCTAAGCTAAACGTGGGTTACAAATTCGGCAGATGGCAAGTTACTGCCTATATAATCACCTGGACAGGAGAGGGATACGGTTTTCTTGATTGGAACTGGGCAGGACTCAGTCTGGGCTACAGGTTCTGAGAAAGGCAATCTGACCCAACCGGATCCAGGGGCTTTCAAAAAGTGGGGAGACACCAATTAATTGGGGACACAATCTATATTTCCTAATTTTTTCCCTATTTCTGCAGTCGAATAAGTTTTAGGTTTCAGGCTGATGTTTTTATGTTTCGTATGTTCTGGCTTTAGATGTTTTTAAAGGGAAAAAACCCAGACATGATCATCAGCTCGCCATAGCACCGGATTCGTGAGCGGCAGAAAAAATGATAGAAAATAGGAAATATAGATTGTGTCCCCGTTTTTAAATATATAATATATATTGATAAGATGGATGCTTAAAAAGGAGGGAAAAATTGGGAAAAAAGAAGAGTCCTTGGTTCAAATTAATTGCTGGCCTGGTGGTTATTATTTTCTTTGGCCAGAGCTGCGCCGTTATCGGTCCAAAATATCAGAAAGTACCCGTCACCAGTAATCCACCTCAGGCAAAAATAACCGTTGATAATAAACTCGTAGGCCAGACGCCTGTCAATATCAAACTGAGAAGAAACGAAGAACACCTGATTCGAATTGAGATGGACGGTTATGAGCCGGCAGAAATTGTCGTCAGTCCGGCCACCGGGGACGAAAAGTCCGTTGGCAGTGCGGTGATGGCTGGCATACCTCTTACGCTGATCGGTATGACTTTTGGAGTTCTGATGAGTCTTTTATTTGCTCCACATAATGAAGTGGATCATGTGGACGCAGCCTGGGTTTGGGGTGGAGCGGCGGTCGGGGCCATTCCAGGGATTTATATAATGGTTTCAAGTTACAAAACCAGGCTCGAACCGGAAAGAGTCTATGTGTTGCTCAAAAAGGCAGGAGAATCCGGCCATGGATCTGCGGAGTGCGGCTCGGAGCCAGGGTTAGTCCAGAGGATAGAAATTTCAGCTGAGCAGCTTTCTTCGGTCAACTGGATTAGCATCTCCATCGAAAATAAATAATAGAATGGGGTCGGGCCAGCCGATGTCATTTATTATCAACTAGTTACCAGCCGCTAACTAAGCTTTTCCCTTAAATCAGTAGAATAAATTTGCAGGCGGGGCTATCAAAAACAGAAAACGAACGAAAATTTGATGAAAATGGGGACAGAGTATCACGTCACCGTTTAATCCTTCATCAAATATTCAGGCGGAATATTGGCTGGAATCTTTAGCTTCAAGGTTTTTAGTTTGTTGTTGCGTTCAACAACAGCTTCAATTTGCCGGCCGCAGTTGTTCATGATAATGACCTTGAGGTCTTCAAGTGTCTGATCCGGAGCAAATTTCTGTTTGTCAGCAGAGATAATCCTGTCTCCCCACCAGAAACCAAGTCTGTCGGCAAACGAGTCCTTGGACAAAGCTCTGATAAAAAATGGATCATTGGCCAGCGAAACAATCCCCAGTTTGAGCTTGGTCGGTCTCTTTAAGACGCCAAAGTAAAAAGCCACGGTCTTCGGTAGTTTTTCCCTTATAGTCCCTGAACTATTATAAAGCTCAAGAAGGTCATCTTTCCGGGAGGTGATAAAAGAATCAACTACCTGCCAGGAAGCCTGGGAGCGTTTGAACATATCCTGAGCCTGAGCATTCCAGCTGTTAGACTGTTGGCCTATGACCACCGACCGAATGAACTCATCTACTGCCACATATTCTTTGCCTCCGATCTCCAGGATGGCAGTGGCCGCCTTTCTCCTGACCAGATCATCGATTTTAAGCCCGGCAACTTTTTTCAGAATCAGTTCGGTTAGCTGCTGACTTGCATAAAGATCTTTGTCAACGCCGCTGAGAAAACCTTGACCGGCTGTCCTGGCATCCATATAGTCATGAAGGGCCCGAAGATCATATAGAGTAACAGCAGCCTCAGCCAGTAAGGTATCAATTGCCTCTAGCGACTCAGCTTCGGTTTGCTGGGAAGAGGTAGCAGTACTCTCCAATTTTCTGGTCGCGGTTTGACCTGAAGCCCAGGGCTGAGTTGGAAGTGAATAATCAAGGGCCAAAATGAATCCGGCTGGAACCAGGGTATAATTGCCCTGACCGGCGGCGGAGGCTTTCCAGATGAGCAGCCCGATGATTGAGCCATTCATGTCAAAAACCGGGGCACCACTATTTCCCTCAGGCAGGCCGGCGGTAATTAAAAATTCCTTCGATAGACCAGATGCCTGAACTTCGCTTGATGAAGCCAAGGCAGGTGAAGTTGAGTTCTCGGCTGACATGGCTGACGAAGTACGAGTCGAACCTCGCCCGCCAACTATGCCTGCAACCAGGCCAAAATCTCCATCCTGGTTAACAGCGCAAAAAACGTTTTCCCCCGGTACTGGCTCAGTTGATCTTAGAGTCAGGAGTGGCTTACCAAACAGGCGCAGCTTAACCAGGGCCGTGCCACTATTATCGTCTCGGTCAACGATACCAGTGGTCATATATTCTTCACCGTTAGCGAAAATGACCGTCGCTCTGACAGCGTTTTTAACCAACTCAGAAGACGTGACTCCCAGGCCATCCTTGAGAGCGAGGAAAATCATGCCGGTCAGCATTTTCTGGTCGGCTGTCTCTACTTTAAGAATGGCTACCGAAGACAGGGCCTTGCCTTTCCAGGAATCAATCGCCTGACTGGATGAAAGTCCGAAAGTCACAACCGGCAGAGATAGTGTTACCAGAATCAGGATAATAAATATTAGACTGCCATTATAGCTATGACTACTCTTCATATGTTTCATGTGATTTACTTTGCCTCCTATCATGATCAAGCTTCAGGCAAGATAGCTTCCTCGCGCTTAATCGCCGGTGCACCCGCCGCAAAATTCTGTAACAGGCCAAAAACAATTATGTTAATCAAGGCAGCCAAAACCTATGGCCATAAGCCGATCAGACCTAGGTCCAATCATCCAATATTTGGCCACCTCATCAAAAATAAGCTGGCGCCGAAAATGGCACTATTATAACCGGGCAGGGACAAATAAGCAATTTAATTATTAATTATAGAATGGGGTCTATAGAATGGGGTCGGGCCAGCCGATTTCCTTTATTATCAATAAGAAAGAGAGACGACCCCGGAAAATTTGAGATGTCTCTCCACCACTCCTGCCCGATAATATTTTTGCCTTTTTCGCCTTCGTTGGCTCCCCCGGGCTCCGCGGGGATGGCAAAAGCCGGTTTAGATCGAGTGTTGTCGCCTGTATTCAACAATTTATCAATAATATAGAATCCCTATCATTGGAACTTTCATCTCGTCGATAGTCTTGCCCATAAAAAAGATTGGCAGAATAAGCAGAGACAGGAGGTGAAGTCTTGCCAAGTGGGGACAGGCAAATGGGGACAGAGTATCACGTCCCCTTTTTGTAAGTTATTGGCAGCCAGACACTTAGAAATTAAGGGCAGCAAAAAAGAGGGACAGG
>Ga0116192_1001999_pt1 | contig 13940 bp, 11 predicted proteins | sample AD_UKC113_MetaG_FD_89876 | JGI IMG/M metagenome (GOLD analysis project Ga0116192, IMG submission 89876) | Active sludge microbial communities of municipal wastewater-treating anaerobic digesters from Hong Kong - AD_UKC113_MetaG | ecosystem: Engineered > Bioreactor > Anaerobic > Digestate... | reverse complement strand
GCTATCTGACTACTGTTCATGAGGGAGATCAAGGCATCCAACTAACTGGTAAGACTGGTAAGGCCTCAGATATCGAAGAGCTTTTACCCAGGGATGAGCAGGGTAACATTCCTGATGAAGGAAGCTTTATCATTCAAGGCGCAGAACCTCGGCATGTTTTGTATAAGAAGATTCCCATAAGCTATGAGGGAAAGCCCTGTGGTCAGATCATCGTCATGCGCAATATTTCATCTCTGGTTCGGCTCCAGGGTGAGCTTCAGGAGAAAAATCTGGACTTAAGCAAGGCCATAGAAAAGCACAGGTTCTTCATTAGGCTTTCTAAAAGGCTTGTAGATGAGAAAGAGCGATCCATGATCCTTGAGCGGGTGAATGCAACCGCTGATTCCTATATCAAAAAGGTAAAGGCCGAGATTGAGGCCCTTAAGGAAATAGCGGCTCATGAGCCGGAGCTTGCCAAGGAGCAGGTCAGTCAAAAGAACGAATATCTGCTTGAGCTTACCCGAAAAGCTCTGGAGGAGATAAGGGGAACTGTTAGAAAGCTCAGCATCAGCAAAGGGGGTTCGGATTAATGATCAGAATTTTAATTGTGGATGACCATGTCTTGCTTACAGATAGTCTTCGCATGGTTTTGGAGAGCTATAAGGAGTTTGAAATCATTGGGACAGCGCATAATGGGCAGGAGGCCGTGGATAAATGCATGCTTCTTAAGCCCGATGTGGTTTTGATGGATATCAAAATGCCTGTGATGGATGGCATAGAGGCCTCTCTGGTCATCAAGCAGAGCATGCCCGAAATAAAGGTCATCATCCTGACCTCTCTTGAGGGAGGGAAATACGTTGTCAGCGCGTTTATGAATGGCGTTGATGCTTACATCCTCAAGGATACACCCCCTGAAAATCTTCGAAAGCTGATTGAGTGTGTCTATTTAGGCTTCTATGTGATGAGCGACAGCGTTAAAGAGCTCCTCCAGGAGGAGTGCATTCGTCCCAAGGATATACAGGCGCCCCCATCTGTTCTGGAAAGCCTTAAGGAGGAGGACATCGAAATCATCCGCTGCATCAGCGAGGGCAAGAATAACGGAGAGATAGCCGAGCTTTTCGGATATGCCATTGGTACGGTGAAGAATAAGATAACCCGCCTGCTGGAGGTTACGGGAACGGGCAATCGTGCCCAGCTTGTGATGTTCGCTCTCAGGAACAACCTGCTGTAATTGCCCTTTAAGGAGCCAAAATATGGTTTTGACAGTCGTCCTCAACGCCTTGAGTATCAGCATCCTGACTTTCTATTTTGCATTCATCATCAACCGCTCTAAAAAGAGCGAGCTGTTGGTCTATTATCTCTGGATGCATCTCTTTGCCATCCTTGTTTTGGCAGCAGGGCTTATGACTGATATTGCGCCCAATGCACTTATTGGCTACACCTTTACTCTTCTCGAGATTATGGTCAATCTCCATTTTTCTATTACATTTCTGTTGTTCGGAAAGTTTTATGACCATAGAAAGCACATGGGGACGGGGCTGCTTGTGACATTGCTGGCGCTGCCTCTTGTCTGTCTTGTGACGCTCTCCCTGTATCCTTCCGACAGCACCGTATTCAGCAGCCTACATCATTTATTCACCGTCGCTGGCTGTATACTTCAGCTTTTGGGCTGCCTTTATCTGATTAACCGAATTATCGGCATGCAAAAGCGACTGATCCTCAGATTGCTCATCATGGGACCGGTTATCATCTCTCTGATTTTCAGGATCCTAGTCTCTATTCAGAATAAGGCCCTATGGGCGCTTTTGAATCCGATCTTTGCTATGATCATTTTTACGCTGATTTTCATCGGCACCGTGAGGTACGGCCTTTTTGAAACCCTCTCAATTGGGGTTATCCGGTGCCTTGAGCTTTATCATGAGGCCATTATAGTCATGGATGCCCGGTGTGAAGTGATCTATTCAAATCTCATTTTTGAGAGGCTTGATGACAGGACAAAATCCTTTTTCGGCGACCAGTGCCGCCAGATCATTCTTCAGCAGAATGCTTCGGATGAAAGACAGGTTGAGCTTACCTTTGAAAAGCGCTTGTATACCTTAAGCATAAGGCCCCTGAAAAGCATTCTGCAGCAAAAGGTCAATTATGTGTGTATACTTCATGATGATACCACTTTGAAATCGGCCATCAGAGACCTGAAGGAAAAAAACGAAGAGCTCAGGCAGATGAACCTTCATATCAACAAATTCGAAAGACAGGCCGACGCGCTTTCGGTAATTGAGGCAAGGAATATTCTGGCCAAGGAAATCCACGATGTCATGGGCCATTCATTGAACCTGGTCCTGCATACCCTTGAAAGCAATAAGGTAATACTGGATGCCTGTCCGGGAAAGGCCATACAAAGGCTTGAGCAGGTTCTGGAGGACATTGACGCGGGAATGAGGGAAATCTCCATGATGAGTAAGCGGACAGGGGACCCCTTGAGGGCCTATCTGCCACTTAACGAGCAGCTGAATGACATGGCGCGGCGACTGATCGCTGTCAATGTACGTCTGGAGATTATCGGGGTGGATGACATTGGCTATTATCCCCCGGAGGTGGCTAAAACCATCTACCGGCTTTGCCAGGAGGCATGCACCAACGCCATTAAGCACGGTAAGGCTGATAACATCACCCTCTCGGTAAGGCAAAAAAAGACAAATCTCTATATCCATATCGTGGATAATGGGATGGGGTGTATGCATATCAAAAAGGGAAACGGTCTTAAGGGTATGGAGGAGCGTGTTGAGCGGCTCGGGGGCAGCATCAGGTTCAACACACTGGAAGATAATGGTTTCCTGATCAAAGTCATCATTCCCCTAAGAACCGGGCGCAGTGACCCAGAAAGTGCAAAAGGCACTGTAAATGATGACCAACGACACTTGCCCCCAATAAAGGGGCTTTGATAGAATAAAGGTTGAAGGTGTCATTTGCCGTAGAACCTCTTCCCCCCAAGGTGTTCTGCAGCAAAAGAGAGATAACGGACTATATGTCCGCTCTTGATCCGGAGGTAATTTCTATACACTGAAAAGCCATGAAAGATTTACATTCATGGCTTTTTTGCATTCTTTTTACTTATGCTTATTTCTTCAAAGGAGTTCCGTCTGACGTAAACAGCGGCAAATATTCAAGAAAGATGATGTCGTCGCGATACTTGGCATCGCCCTCGGCGAGGATGGCAGCCCTTCCTACAACTGTGCCGCCCGACATCTTCACGAGCTTCTCCACCGCAAAAACCGATTCTCCGGTGCTGATGACATCGTCAATGATGACAACGCGCTTACCCTGCAAGGACAAGGAGTCGGTTTTATCAATATAAAGCACCTGTTTTTTAGAAGTGGTAATGGATTGAACCTCAACGCTGATGGGCTCCTGCATATAAAGCTTTTGGGCCTTTCTTGCCACAAGGTAGTTTTTGACACCCATCTGCCTGGCCATTTCATGGATCAGGGGAATTCCCTTTGCCTCGGCTGTGATCATGATGTCATGCTCCGGAAGCTTCTTGATGAGTTCCCTGGCGCAGGCTGAAGTCAGCTCCACATCACCTAAAATGACAAAGGCAGCAATTTTCAGCTCATCGCTGATACTGCACAGCGGAAGGGTTCTTTCAACACCGGCCACATTTAAAATGTATGAATCTTGCATGGTATCACCTCATATGTTTTTACATTGCTCAACGTTTCTAATTTACCACGCTATTGCCGCAACAGGCAAATAGAATTCATGGTATGATTCAGGTTTTCATGACGAAGGAATGGCGGCAGACCGGGCATGAAGCCTCAATCCGTCCCTTGTTTTTTGGAAGTCTAAGGATATTGCTGCATTGAGGACACTTAGTAATGGTGGATGTCTTTCTTTCCTGAATCCTCCGCTTGTGAAATGTGAAGAATCGCTTTATCCTGGTAAAAACAGAATGGATAAAGAAAAAGTACCGCGCAAGAATATGATTGAACTTCATTAATTCCTGCACACGTTTATTCCTATCCCTCGACATGGCGCGAAAGAGGATATAACCCAGGCAGACAAGGCTCAAGACCCACAAATAGTTTGTTTGTGCGAATATGAGAGAAAAAAGCAGCAGCATGATGGAATAAGCGTCAAAGCCATATCGGCCTTCAAAAAGTTTGCTAAACATCATTTAAGTCTCCTCGCTTGTATTACCTCTCTATCATAACATAATCACAAATTGAACAGTCAAGGGCTTCTATTGCAAGAAATCATTTGTTGGAGATTTAGATATTAACACCCATTTTTCCTTTCTTGAACGGGAAGAATAATGGATGGAGGTGATGAAATGAAGGTTAAAGTCATAGCTTTTTCCATCGGTTTAATTCTGGCATTGCAGACCGTTCCGGTTAATGCAATACCCGGAAGAATACCGAAACCGAATATGCAGGAGCAGGAGAACCTTCAAAAGAAGGAAAAACGGGATAGGAGCGACTTAGGAAAGGATCCCATCGCTGCGCTGGAAAGCAAAAAGAAGGAGATCCAGGAGCTCCTTAAAAACGGCAAGATCACCGAGGAAAAGGCCAAGGAATGGTTGGAGAGAATCGATCAAAAGATCGCAGATATCAAGGCCTTTGACAAGCTGCCCCTTGAGGCTAAGAAGGAAAAGCTGATCAATGACTGTAAAACCCTTCTTGATCAGAAGGTTAAGGAAGGAAAGCTTGATGCTGAGAAAGCAAACACCATCCTGAAGGATTATGCAGAAATGATAAAGAACTGGGATGGGAATGGCTATCCCTTCTTCCATGGCCATAGGAAGCACAGGGATTAGGGCCATAAATGTGTAATCATAGCGGCTGTAGCCTGCAGCAGTTTAGCGCTCCTGAATCCATCCAAGGATTCAAGTCGCGCTCGCTGCGCAATCCGTGCTCCGCTTTAAACTGCAGGCAGGCACGCCGCTTAATAAATCAGCTATGCAGCAACAGGAGCCGACCCGAAGCAGCGGATAGGCCTGATGTTTAAATCTGAAATGCATCCACAGAAGCAGTTGAAGTTGTTATGCGAGAGTGAAGAGCGAGTGAGGTAAAAGCAACGTGATGTTGCTTTTAGCCGGCAGGCGACTGGACGTCGCCGTTGCCAGCGACCTCGCGAGAACAAGCACGAGCATCTACAACTTCCTGCGAACGAGGACAGCAAGAAGATTTAAAACATCATGGCCTATTGCAAAGCAAGCTTCGAGTCGGCTCTGTGTATGTGCAGGCTACAGCCGTTGGGATTGCACAATGATGGCGTGCAGGCACGCTGCTAAACCAACACCTGATTGCTTAAAGACTATAGTACTGCTTTAAGACACGGGCGAGGATGGCCAGCATTTTGTCGCATTCCTCTTTTTTAACAATAAGCGGCGGCATCAGTCGCAATGTGGTTGGGTTGGGTGTATTGATGATCAGGCCCTCCTTCAGGCATTCAGATACAATTGCTATGGCTGAGGCGTCGGGCAGATCCATGCCGATAAGAAGGCCAAGCCCTCGGATATTGCGGAGCTTCAAGTCCTCACTCAGCTCGGAGAGCTTATCCATGATGTAGCGGCCCTGTTTCTCGGCGTTTTCCCAGAGGTACTTGCCGATGACCTCACTGGCAACGGCCAGACCCACTGCCATGGCCAGGGGCTGTCCGGTGTAGGTGCCACCCTGATCTCCCACTTCAAAGATATTATACTTTTCCTTTACCAGGAGAGCCGACAGCGGAAAGCCACCGCCGATGCCCTTGGCCAGGGTCATAACATCGGGCTCTATACCATAGTGCTCATAAGCGAACAGTTTGCCGGTTCTCCCGAACCCGGTCTGGACCTCGTCAAAGATGAGCATAATGCCCTTCTCATCACACAGCTTCCTAAGGCCGGTGATATACTCAGGGTTTGCCGGATGGACGCCGCCCTCGCCTTGAACAAGCTCCAGCATGATGGCACAGGTGTTGGGATTCACAGCCTCTGTAATGGCATCAAGATCGTTGTAGGGCACATGAATGAAGCCTGAGACCTTTGGCGCATAAAGGCTTTTCCAGTGGGTTTTGCCTGTAGCCGACATGGTTGCCAGGGTTCTTCCGTGAAAGCCGTTTTGTGTGGTAATGATCTCATAAGCCCCGCCAAGTATCTTGTTGCCGTATTTTCTTGCAAGCTTAATGGCACCCTCGTTGGCCTCAGCACCTGTGCTGGTGAAAAAGACCCGATCAAAGCAGGAAGCCTGGGTTAAGAGTTGTGCAAATTCCAACTGGGGCTTGTTATAAAAGGCCGGACTGCAATTGACCAGCGTGGTGGTCTGCGCTTGAAGGGCCCGGGTGATAACCTCAGGACAGTGACCAAGGCAGTTGGTGCCCCATCCGCCGATGAAGTCCAGATATTGATTTCCCTCAGTGTCCCACAGATACATTCCCTGGCCCTTTTCCATGACCAGATCCGGTTTAATCGATGTAAACAGTACGCTGTTATCTGCTGCGCTCAAGAGCTCAGCGGTGTTATTACCTATCATTATTCTTCCTCCGATCCTATGGGTGAACCCATGTGCATAATTATACAATGCAATGTATAATTATGCAATCGGAGTTTAAATATTAATTTTCCCGATCTTGTTCTTCCTTCCAGTAACACGAGCCGTTTTTAGTTCTGCTCATATACCTGTAATCGATGAGGCTACGGCGGATCAGGAAGTAATCATTGAAGGTATGCCAGCAATCGATAATGGCATTCACCTCTTTTTCGCTATACATCCTTCCCGCCTCGAATTTATCTGCAATATATTGAATAACGGCCTTCTTGGCTTCCAGCCTGGATGGCCAGACCGTGATGCGCTGCTGATCATCCAGGAAACGTGATAGATCTGTCATATTAACCAATACTCCTTACAATCATTCGTTCTGCCCATAAACCCGTACTCGATGAGATAGCGACGGATTGTGGCATAATCCTCATATATGGGCTTTAAAATGGCGTTGACCTCTTTCTCGGAATACTTGACACCCTTCTGAAACTGCGTGGCAATCCGTCTCAGGATGACGATTTTTTTCTTCTCCTTGGACGAGAAGACCTTCAGTCTAAGTGGTATCAGAGATTCAAAGGCCGATTCCAGGATCTTCTCTTCCTCCGACAGGGTTATAAGGTACCGGTCATCTACCATCTTTGCCCCGGTGTGAACCGGGATAAGTGTACTTCTGCTGCCCTTGCCCTTACTTTGGGCCGTCTCATCAACCAGCTCGAACAGGGCCAAATAGAGCTTTGCCTGCTTTGCCTTTTCTCTGAAGGCAAAGCGCTGATGCCTGATGGTCGCGGCCGAGACACCTGTTTTTTTGGCAATATCGTTATCAGTCATGCCCTCAGCCATCATAAGGAGGAGCTCCTTTTGATTGGCGGTCAGGCCTGTCAGCTTCTTATCCAGGGAGGACAGCTGGGCAATTCTGTCACCATGGGCGGTTTGAACGTGATGGCGACAAGCCACAGAAGCCTCAAAGAACCGCCCATCTAAGGGAAAGACCTCGCCAATATCAAATTCCTTCCCGCAAGTAAGGCAGACAAAGCACTTCTCAGGGGTAATACGATAACCCTTCTTGATTTCATCAAGAGTTAGACCTAATAGATTCTCCATAATGCACCACCAAACCATATTACGTTTATTGAATCAATAAACATAATATCAAAAAGTTTATGCAAAGTCAACACATCGGCAAGTGACCATTTATGGTATCATGCCTGGGGATTGATGAAGGGCGCGACCAGTACGCCATCGAGATCCATCGGCCTAAGCGCATTTGGGTTCGGTGTCTTTTACCTCAGCTCTTTCGGACACCCTCATATGAGCACTGTTTATGTGAATGACCAAAGGGAATGCTGTCAGGCGAGCTCTGTCAGGCCGTTGTAACCGGCTTGCAGAAAGATTTATCAGAAGAGGGCATGTTTATTTTGTCGAAATTTGTGGTAAATCAGAATATCGCTATTCAGCGGTCGACTGCACAGGACAGAAAAATTTATACAACAGGGGATGCTGCATATGAATACCTTTATGAAGAATTACATCAGAAAAGTAAACAAAGCAATGACTTTTCTTGTCTTGATGAACCTCGCCGTTCTGGTCTATTTTATCATCACCATGAAACAGCCTATACTCTTTGCCGTCGGAGGGGTGGACGTGGCCATTATGGCATTTTTGGTGTTCAGCCAACGTAAAAAGAGGTTTGAGCTCCTCTCGGCATACATCGTCCCGGTGATGATCACCATCATTTGTTTGCTGCTCATAGGCAAGGACACCGGATACATTCATATGATCCTGCTGCCCATAGCACTGGCAGTGCTTTATCTCTATAAACCCATCTTCCTGACAGTCGTAGGTCTGGCTGATGTTGGCTTTATCATTAAGCATATCATCGATCCCATAGGAAAGGATTTCATCACTGATCTAATGCTCATAAATCTCATCGTCGTGATCCTATTTTTTGCAGTTCATTGGGGTTCCCGCTTAATCAACCTCGCTGCCTCTGAGAACAAGAAGGCCGAAGATCACCTGACCGACCTTAACAGGGTCCTTGACACCATTCGGGAAAGCTCGGACAACCTGAACAAGGATATCACTGAATGCAATCACAGACTCAAGGATGTTTGGGATGACAGCGCCGGTATGCTCAAGACCGTGGAGGAAGTCGCTAAGGGTGTTATGGAGCAGGCCGAAGCCATTACCGAGATCAATGATATGATGTCAAATGCAGAGCAAAAGATGGTGGAGACACAAAACAACTCCAGCCTGCTCAGCGAGATATCAGCAAAGGCCAGTGATGTTGTGGCCAACGGCTCAGGCAAGATCAATCAGATGGGGCAACAGATGACCATCATCAGTCAAACCACCACCGATACGCTTTCCACCGTTCAGGTTCTCAAGGAGCAAATGGCAAAAGTGGTGAGCTTCTTGTCCAGTATCTCCAATATTGCCGAGCAGACCAATATGCTCTCTCTCAATGCCGCCATCGAGGCAGCCCGTGCCGGTGAGTCTGGCAAGGGCTTTGCCGTAGTGGCTGATGAAGTCAGAAAGCTGGCTGAACAGAGCGCTTCGGCCGTCAGGCAGATTGATGAAATCGTCAGTGAAATCAATGAGAAGACCGCCAATGTCATGGATAAGGTTCAAAAGGGCAAGACTGCCACAGAAGAGGGCGAAAAGATTGTGGTTGAGGTTTCCCAAAACTTTGAAGACATCCGCGAATCCTTTAAGCGGATTGATGATTCTGTGGTCAGTGGTCTAGCCATCGTGGATGAAACCTCGGCTATCTTTACAAAGGTGCGCCAGGAAGCTGAGAGCATAGCCAGCATTTCCCAGGAGCATACGGCGTCCACTGAGGAGATGCTTGCCACCATGGAGAATCAGAGTGCCAATATTGAAAAGACGTCTATCGCCATGATGCAGATCAACAGCTCAAGCGAAAAGCTTCAGAGCATAGCCTATGTATCCCAATAAAAGGTTTATTAAAATGTGAGTGCCGAAAAATAAAAATCGGCACATCAGGAAAAAGTCAAAGCAGCAGGCCGGGGAATTTATCCCCGGCTATTTTTATGACGACATTGGGAATCCTGCGTTTTTGTGGTTAATAAATTAAGGCTTGCGGACTCAAACTGATCATGCAGGGATCTTTCTTGGTTCTGCAGGACATGGGAAATAAACAACTTTCAGACAAATTGAAGGCCAGAGTGTAATAATATGCAATTGCAGTTTTTGACTGCAGAGCATGGTTAAAGAGAGGAGATCAACCACATGACCAAGTTGAAAGCCAGAATCACAGGGCTTTTATTATGCCTGGCTTTATTGTTGAGCATTATCCCTGTTCAAGCTGCAACTGACAAGGATGCTTATGTTTCCAGAGAACAGGCTGTTGTCAGCCTTCTTGACACCATTGGCCTGGAAGCTCTCAGCGAGACTGAGGCCGACCTGAGCGTCTTCAATGATGCCAGCCTGATCAGCCCCGATTATGTAGACGAGCTGGGTATTGCCGTCTCAAACGGAATATTGTCAGGCACATCGGGCAAGCGTCTCAATCCCCAATCGAACATCACACGACTTGAATTTGCCATGGTCCTGAGCCATGCCATGCGTGAGCTTCCGGCAATTAAACCGAATATTTACTTTACCGACGTCCCGTTTGCTGCAGCGGGTGATGTTTCAAAAATTGTCAAAGCCGGCCTTATGAGCGGTTACGGCAATGGCTTGTTTGGGTCGGACGATTATCTGACACAACAACAGCTTGCCATCATTCTTAATAAGATCGAAGGCCTCTCAGAGGTAAGATATCAGGATGACTTCTATTATGCCGTTAACTATCAATGGCTTACCACCACAAAGCTTCCGGCCGGGTATGCCGGACTGATGGCCTTTGATGAGGTGGATAGAGGCAACACTGCCAAGCTGAAGGCCATGGTGCAGGATCTGATGAAACAGAAGGAGACCTATACCGATGGCACTAAGGAGCAGAAAATCGTCGACTTCTACACCACCGTTCTGGACAAGGAAAACCGCAACAAGCAGGGCATTGCGCCCATAAAGGGATATCTGGACAGGATTGACGGGGCCAAGACTGCTCAGGAGCTCCTTACGGTTATATCCCAGATAGAAAATGAAACCGGAATGAATCCGCTGTTCAGCTTCGGTCCCTCAGAGGATCTGATGGACAGCAGCCGTTATAGCCTTTATGGCTCCGGTCTTACCACCAATCTTCCCGTAGAGTACACCCTCATGGATAATCCCCAGCTGAAATCCCTTTACGAGGGCTTGCTGACCCAGCTTTATGCGCTTTCCGGACTTTCCGGGGAGGATGCCTACACTAAAGCCCAGGATCTCTATGCCTTGGAACGGGTCATCGCCGCAGCCGCTCTTACCAGCGAGCAGGCAAGTCAGATCGAGAACCTGTATAATCCGATTACAGTGGATGAGCTTGCCTCCATGTTCCCCAAGGTGGATATCAAGAAATACCTTACCGAGCTGGGTTATGGTTCGGTTGAAAGCCTTATCGTCACCGATCCGGGACGTATGCAGAAAACCGGTGAGCTTCTCTGTGATGAGAATCTTGAGGATTTGAAGTACTATTGCCGCATGAGCGTTTTGGCAGACACAGCCTCGCTGCTCTCCGACGACCTGGGTGACGTAGTGGAAGCCTTTAACATGACCTTCATGGGCATCAGCAGCTCCATGAGCGATGAAGATGTGGCCTTCGGCTTGCTAAGCTCGGTAATGAGCAACTATCTCGGGAAAATGTACGTGGAACGCTATTTCACTGCAGAAGCTAAAAAGGACGTGGAAAGCATCGTCGCCGACATCATTGCCGCCTATGAGAAGCGCATCGGTCAGCTCGACTGGATGAGCGCCGAGACCAAGACTGCGGCAATCGGCAAGCTTAAGGCCATCAAGGTAAAGATCGGTTATCCCGACACCTGGGCCGATCCCCTGAATGGCATCAGCATCAAGACCTACGCTGACGGAGGATCACTTGCAGGCAATGTGTTTGCCATAACCTCAGCCCAGGTCAAGTATGAAAAAACCCTGCTTTCGAAACCCGTGGACAAAACCCAATGGGCTATGTCTCCTCAAACCGTCAATGCCTACTACAGCCCGACCAATAATGAGATTGTGTTCCCTGCCGGCATCCTGCAGCCGCCGTTTTATGATTTAAATGCGCCCAGAGAGCAGAATCTGGGTGGTATCGGAGCCATCATCGCCCATGAAATTACCCATGCCTTTGACAACAATGGTGCGCAGTTCGATGCCGACGGCAATATGAAGAACTGGTGGACAGAGAGCGATTATGCCGCCTTCCAGCAGAAATGCCAGGAGGTCATAGGCCTTTATCATGGACTTGAAATCGCTCCCAATGCCTTTGTCAACGGTGTTCTCACCCTTTCGGAGAACGTTGCCGACATCGGGGCTATGGCAGCAATTCTGGATGTTGCCAGGAATATTCCTAATGTGGATTACCGGAAGCTCTTTGAGAGCAATGCGACCATCTGGCGGTATACCTGCACCAATCAGATGTATCAGCTCCTGGCTTCACAGGATGTTCACGCGCCCAATAAGTACCGTGTCAACAGGGTGCTGGTGAACTTCCAGGAGTTTTATGACACCTATGATATCAAACCGGGTGACGCATTGTATCTCGCTCCTGAGGACAGAGTCACAGTCTGGTAATCCGCCTGTAAGCGCACCCGCCGTTTTTTGTCCGGAAAACGGCGAAAAGCCCTATTAAGCTTAAGCCGACTGATGTTCTTAAAGCCTTCTGTGCCAGGTATTAACCTCTGACACAGGAGGCTTTCGATTATTTTATCCCGTAATTATTATCACAATTAAATTAACGGGGAAATACTCACATATACTCATCTTAGGGATAATATATGGCTATGGGATGAGCATATGGGTAAGGTCAAGACTTTTGTCCTGTTCATTTTTCTGCTTATGATTGCGCTATTCTTCTACAGGCTTGATATCATCAATAAGAAAAACTTGAGTCACCAAAGCGTCGGCGGAGAAATGGTGCAAAAGGCTTATGAGGAAGCGGCACCGAAGGTAGATGCTTCAGCCATCATCAAAAAAGAGCTTAAGGTCGTAGGCATACTTACCCTGCTGGAGGGAGTGGAGGAGTACGAGCAGATAATCGAAGAGGAGACCTGGTTTTCCTATAGGGGAATCACCATCGACTGGCGTTTTAAGTTCGCCATCGCAGTAAATCTGGAGGATTTGGAGGTAAGCGCCCGGGATGACACAATTGATGTGGTCATAAGCAAGGAGAAGCTTTTCCTCCAGTATATCGAGAAAACCAAGGACAGCCTGTCATATTCCAATGCCAGCCTTTTTGCCGAGAAGTTCAGCGCCCAGGAGATAGAGGCACTTGAAAAGGCCGTTGTTGAAAGAATTGAGAGTAAGATTAAGACCACGGCCGATTACTGGGAGCGAGCTCAAAAAAGCCTGGAGGTCAACATCACAAAGATATGCAGCAGCTTGGAATACTATGATATCCAATTCCAATGGAAATAGGGTTTTCTCTTTCAATTATGGCAGGCTTGAAGTACAATGTTTTTAAACCATGAGATACAAAGGGGGTCAAAACCTTGGAAAAAACGAAATTGATTGCATATCTGGACTCACTTGAGCAAAGCGGCATTCCGGGCTGTGAATGCACCATTTATTACAACCATGAGCCTGTATTTCGTCATGCTGCCGGGTATGCCGATGCCGGGAAATCAAAGAAGCTCACACCTGACAGCACCTACTGGCTCTATTCGGCATCAAAGCTGGCTACCTGCACGGCTGTGCTGCAGCTTGCCGAAAAAGGGAAAATCGGCCTGGACGATCCTGTGTCAAGGTATTTGCCGGAGTACGGCGATTTAAAGGTCAAAACGGGCACTTCTGTGAAAAAGGCTAAAAACCCTATGACCATCAGGCACCTTCTCACCATGCAGAGCGGCCTGAACTATAATCTTGGAGCCCCCGCCATCCAGAAGATCATCCGGGAGACAGACCGGAAGGCTTCCACAAGACAGATCATCAAAGCATTGGCCGAAGAGCCTCTGGATTTTGAACCGGGAACCCGTTATCAATACAGCCTGAGCCATGATGTTCTGGGTGCTGTGATTGAGGTGGTGTCAGGCCAAAAGCTGGGGGCTTATCTTGCTGAGCACATCTTCAATCCCCTGGGCATGACCAAAACGGGATTTGAGCTGACACCTGACCGGAAGGCCAATATGACCGACCAGTACCAATACGACATGGAGAAAAAGACATCCCGACCTGTAACCTGGGGAAACGGCTTTGTCCTGTCGGAGGAATATGAAAGCGGCGGTGCAGGCCTGATCTCCACCCTGGATGATTATGTCCTGTTTATCGATGCCTTGAGCAATCAGGGAGTGGGCGCCAACGGCTGCAGGGTGGTTTCACCCGAATCTATCGATCAGATGCGTGCCGATG
>Ga0116192_1001998_pt1 | contig 13941 bp, 5 predicted proteins | sample AD_UKC113_MetaG_FD_89876 | JGI IMG/M metagenome (GOLD analysis project Ga0116192, IMG submission 89876) | Active sludge microbial communities of municipal wastewater-treating anaerobic digesters from Hong Kong - AD_UKC113_MetaG | ecosystem: Engineered > Bioreactor > Anaerobic > Digestate | place... | reverse complement strand
GGCCCGCGAAGTCGGACGCGATGGCGGAGCGCATCCTGCACAAGGCCATCCTAAAAGTCGACGAAGACTATGCCGACGATCAGGAGGTAGAGAACGCCCAAGCCGAAGCCATCGAGGAAGCCACGCGCCGCTCGATGCCGCTGACGCCGGAACAGCGGGCGACGCTGGACGACTTGAGGGTGTGGGCTCAGCGAGCCAGGAATCAGGCCGACTCCAAGGCCGAAGCCATCCTCGACTGGCTCACGGCCAACCTCAAGCCGGACGGTCAGTGGAACGATCGCCGGGTGATCCTGTTCACCGAATACCGCACCACACACCAGTGGATGCATCAAATCCTCGCCAGCCACGGCTTCGGCGGCGAGCGTCTCGGTCTGCTCCACGGCGGCCTCTCCCAAGAGGAACGGGAACCCATCAAGGCGGCATTCCAGGCATCGCCACAGGATTCACCCGTCCGCATCCTGCTCGCTACCGACGCGGCGTCCGAAGGCATCGACTTGCAGAACCACTGCAATCGGCTCATCCACTTGGAGATTCCCTACAACCCCAATGTGATGGAGCAGCGCAACGGGCGTATCGACCGCCACGGACAGCGCGAAAAGGAAGTGCTGATCTGGCACCCGGTCGATGGTGGCGACACGAGCGGCGCATCGGTCGGTGGCCACGGCGAGGACATCCTGCGCGCCTTGCGAAAACTGGACTCGATGCGCGCCGACATGGGCAGCGTCAATCCGGTCATCGCGCCGCAGATGTCCGGTCTGATCGAAGGCTCCTTGAAGGATTTGGACACTCGTCTCGCCGAGGCGCGGATCGCACGGGCCAAGAACTTCGTTCGTGCCGAACGTGAGTTGAAGGAGCGCGTCGCCAAACTGCACGAACGTCTCCTCACTACCAAGCAGGATTTCCACCTCACGCCCGACCACGTCCTGATGGCCGTGAAGACCGGCCTCGCGCTGGCGGGCCGTCCGCCGCTGGAACCTGTCGAACTTGCGGGCGCGCCTTCGGGCAGCGTCTTCCGGATGCCTGCGCTGTCCGGCTCGTGGGCGCGCTGTCTGGAAGGGCTGCGCCACCCGCACACCCAGAAGATTCGGCCCATCACCTTCGACCATGCCGTCGCCAGTGGCCGCGACGACGTCGTGCTCGTCCACCTGAACCATCGCTTGGTGCAGATGTGCCTGCGTCTGCTGCGCGCCGAGATCTGGGCGCAGGACGACGTGAAGAAGCTGCACCGCGTCACCGTCCGCACCGTGCCGGATGAGCTGGTCGAAGGCCCTGCCGTGATCGTCGTCTCGCGCCTGGTCGTCACGGGCGGCAACCATCATCGGCTGCACGAGGAACTGACGGTATCCGGCGGCTACCTGCGCGACCAATCCTTCCGCCGCGAAGAAGGCGTCACGCGCGTCCAGCAGTGGCTGGACGAGTCGAAGCCGATCACGGCGGCTGCCTCCCTGTTCGACGCGCTCCGCGTCCGCTTCGACCGTCAGCAGGAAGCCATCCTCAAGTCGGTCGATGCCCGCTCCAAGGAACGTCTTCGTTTCCTGACCAACACGCTCCAGACTCGCAAGCAGTAGGAAATCGACGACATCGGTACCGTGCTCGACGAACTGGAGAAGGCGATCCAGTCCGAGTTGAAGAAGGAGCAGCAACCTGAACAGCTATCGCTCTTCACCGAGGACGAGCGCACGCAGCTCCGGCGCGACATCGCCGCGCTGGAAGCGCGCCTCGCGCGCATCCCCGACGAGCGCCGGATGGAAACGCAGGCCATCGAATCCCGTTACGCCAAGCTCGACGACCGCACCTTCCCGGTCGCCGTGATCTTCGTCGTGCCCGAGTCCACGTCAGGGGTGGCGAAATGATGACCTGGCAGGAATATCAGGAGGCCGTCGCCGAGTTCTACGAGCAAATCGACGACTTCGGTAACGTCAGAAGAAACGTCATGGTTCCGGACAACATCACCGGCCAGCCACGGCAAATCGACGTGCTCATCGAAATCGAGGCGAAGGGGCATCCGCTGAAGATGATCGTCGATGCCAAGTTCCACGCCGTTCCCATCGATGTGCGAGAGGTCGAGTCAGTCCTCGCACTCGCTGATGCCGTTGGCGCAAACAAAGCGATCGTCGTCGTGGCGAATGGGTGGACGGAGCCAGCCAAGAAGAAGGCTGACCATGCTGGATGCGGCCTCGAACTTCTGTCGGTGGAAGATGCCCTTGATTTGATCGTTCCTGACAAATGGAAGATGTGCCCGTCCTGCAATGCCGACTGCATCGTGCTTGATCAAGAAGGTGCGGTCACTCTCGATGGTGGCGCATGGTTCTGGTGGTTGGCCGGTCAGTGCCGTGGATGCAAGTGCGCGCGTATCCACTGCCAAGACTGTGGGACGAAGGCATTCGTCGAACTCCATGGCTCCATCGTTTGCGGTTGCGGACATCGCTGGTCAAGCACCGATGACGGCGTCACCATCTCATTTTTCGAGGAAGAGCCTGAATGGTGACGCCGACCCAACACCAGGACTGGCTGTCGCTCGTCGAGATTTCTGGCCCTTTCCTCGCCGTTCCCGTCCTGAAGGAAGCCTTCCCGCAAGGGCTGGAAGAACTCGATGGCGGCAAGCGCAAGCGGCTGCGGCAAGCCTACGACGAATGGCGTGACGCGCTGGAAACGGACGATCCTCGCTTCGCCGATCTGCACGCGGCATGGATCGACGAAGTCTTGTCGCGCGGACTGGAACTCGACGAGGACAGTCGCGGCGACGTACTCAGACGCAAGGACTGGTGCGCTGCGCACCTGACCGTCGCTCTGCCTGAACATGGTGTGAACCTGTCGCCGGCCTTCGCAGTCGTCGGCAACGGCGACAAGCCGTTGATGCTCGTCCGTACCTACGGGCAGGACGTCGATCTCGATGCCACCCAAAAGCTGGACGGCTGGGCCAGTACACCGGCGGAACGGATGGTGACGCTCTGCCGCGCCACGGGCTGCCGTCTCGGGCTGGTGACCAACGGCGAACGCTGGATGCTGGTCGATGCACCGGTGGGCGCAGTCACCACCTTCGCCAGCTGGTATTCACGCATCTGGGGCCAGGAACCCGTCACCCTCCAAGCCTTCGTCCACCTCTTGGGCATCCGGCGCCTCTTCGTTGACGAGTCAGAGCGGCTGCCTGCGCTGTTCGACCGCTCGTTGAAGTTCCAGGACGAAGTGACTGACGCCTTGGGCGAGCAGGTGCGGCGTGCCGTCGAAGTGCTGATTCAGGCGCTCGACAAGGCTGACCAAGACCGCAGCCGCGAGTTGCTGCGTGGCGTGAAGGAGGCCGAGCTCTACGAAGCCGCGCTGACGGTGATGATGCGGCTGGTATTCCTGCTCTCTGCCGAAGAGCGCGGCCTGCTGCTTTTGGGCGACGAACGCTACGAGGCCAACTACGCGCTTTCGACCCTGCGAATGCAGTTGCGTGCCGAATTGGACGAGATTCTGGAGCGCCGCTGGGACGCATGGTCACGTCTGCTGGCCGTCTTTCGCGCCGTGTATGGCGGCATTGAGCACGAAAACCTTCGTCTGCCCGCGCTGGGCGGCTCGCTGTTCGATCCGGATCGTTTCCCCTTCCTCGAAGGCCGGGCGAGAGGTTCCGACTGGCGCATCGATATCGCCAAGCCGCTGCCGATCGACAACCGCACCGTCTTGCTGCTGCTCGAAGCCATCCAGCAATTCCAGGGGCGCACGCTGTCGTATCGGGCGCTGGATGTGGAGCAGATCGGCTACGTCTATGAGGGTCTGCTGGAACGCACGGTCAAGCGCACCGCCGAGGTCACGCTGGAACTCGATGGCACCAAGAGCGCGCAGTCGCCGTGGGTCACGCTGGCCGAACTCGAATCCGCGCGGCTGGACGGTGCCGTGCGCTTGGCCGAACTGCTCCAGCAGCGTTCCGGCAGTTCCGCCAGCCGAGTGCGCAACGATCTGGCGCGCCCCGTGGACGACGCGCTCGCCGATCGCCTGCTGACGGCCTGCAATGGCGACACCGCGCTGCGCGACCGCATCAGACCCTTCGGCCATCTGGTACGCACCGACCCTTGGGGCTATCCGCTGGTCTATCCCGCCGGAGCCTTCATCGTCACCACCGGCTCCGACCGCCGCGAGACCGGCACCCACTACACACCGAAGTCGCTCACCGAGGCCATCGTCGCCGAGACGCTCACGCCCATCGCCTACGTCGGCCCGGCGCAGGGCACGCCGCGCGCGGATTGGGTGCTGAAATCGCCAGCCGAACTGCTCAATCTGAGGATCTGCGACCCGGCGATGGGCTCGGGCGCGTTCCTCGTGCAAGCCTGCCGTTGGCTGGCCGACCGACTGGTGGAGGCATGGGCGCAGGCCGAGGCACAAGGGCAAACTGTCGGCATCAATGGGCGTGTGGTGGCCGCCGACGCCAACGTCGAGGCACTGTCGCGCGACACCGAGGCGCGCACTATCGTTGCTCGCCGCCTCATCGCTGAACGCTGCCTCTACGGCGTCGATCTGAACCCGCTGGCGGTCGAACTGGCCAAGCTCTCCATCTGGCTGGTCACGCTGGCCAAGGGCCGTCCCTTCGGCTTCCTCGACCACAACCTGCGTTGCGGCGACAGCCTGCTGGGCATCCATCGGCTGGATCAGCTCACGCAGCTTTCGATGAACCCCACCGGCCAAAGCCAGCTACGCCTGTTCGGCCAGAACATCGAACAGGCCGTGCGCGAGGCCATCGAACTGCGGCAGCGATTGCGTGAGATGCCCATCCGCGACATCCGCGATGTAGAGGCGATGGCGTATCTGGACGCTGACGCGCGACGCAGGCTGGCAGTACCGGAAGGCATCGCCGATGCGTTCATCGGGGAGGTGTTCGCATCGGGCGGCTGTGGTGCGGCATTGGAGAGCGCGCTGATGTCGCTGACCGTCCAGGCTGGACAGGCCATCAAGGGCGACCGCGACGTGCTCGCCTTGATGCACAGAAGATCGGTCGCCGCGCTTTCGACCGATCTGCCCGCCGACAAGCCCGCGCGTCAGCCTTTCCATTGGCCGTTGGAGTTTCCCGAGGTGTTCACGCACGAGCGCAGCGGCTTCGACGGCATGGTCGGGAATCCACCCTTCTTGGGAGGAAAGCGCATCACCGGCGTCGCGGGCACGGCATTCCGCGATTGGCTGGTCGCGCAAATCGCCGAAGGGCGGCGCGGCTCGGCCGATCTGGTCGCCTATTTCTTCCTGCGGGCGTGGAATCTGCTGCGCGAAGGCGGCGGATTCGGGTTGCTTGCTGTCAACACCATCGCCGAAGGCGACACGCGGCAGGTCGGGCTGGAAGCGATGGTCAGTGCGGGTGCGGTCATCCATGTGGCCTACCCGAATGAACCCTGGCCCGGAAAAGCGGCGGTAGTCACCAGCCGCGTGCATGTTCACAAGGGCGAGTGGCGAGGCGATCGATCCATACTGGGACGCTCTGTGGCCGTCATCTCCGCGTACCTCTCCGAACGCGAGGAGTGGAGTCCGAGGCATTTGCGGGCCAACAAGAATGTCACGTTCACGGCGTCGTTCGTCATGGGTGGCGGCTTCGTCCTTGAGGAAAACGACGCGAAGTTCATGCTGAACGCGGACGCGAAGAACGCCGACGTGATATTTCCATTTGTGAACGGAGATGATCTCAATTCGGATCCGCAGCAACGCCCAAGTCGTTGGGTAATCAACTTCTGGGACTGGCCGGAAGAGCGAGCGCGCCAGTACAAGGCGCCTTGGGCGTGGATTGAGGAACGCGTGAAACCCGAACGCCAGAGGCGCGACGAGAACGGTAACTTTGTGCTGAGACGGCCGCTTCCCGAACGGTGGTGGCAGTACGGCGACAAACGGCCCGCTCTGTACCACGCCATTGGGCGCGGGCATGCGTTCGAGCAACACCCCGAAGACTGGCGATCTGACGCGAAGCCTTTACCCGAGGTACTCGCAACCTCATTCGTCGGAAAGTATTTCGGCCCTTCGGTTGTGCCAAACAACGCTGTCTTCAGCCACGCATGTGCCGTATTCGCGGTGTCACGGCCACACGCCTTCGCCGGTCTGCTGAATTCGTCGATCGGACAGGCGTGGATCTGGCAACAGTCATCTCGACACGAAACGAGGCTGCGTTTCGCGCCGTCGGATGCCATAGAGACCATGCCCTTCTCGAAAGAGCTTGATGCCTTGAAACCTCTTGGTGAGGCGTATCTGAAGGCGCGTCGCAAAGTAATGAGCGACGAGGGGATAGGCTTTACAAAGCTCTACAACCGCTTCCATACCAAAGCCGAAAGCGATCCCCGCGTCGAAGCACTGCGCGCATTGCAGCGCGAAATGGACACCGCCGTCGCGCGCGCCTACGGCTGGGACGACCTCGACCTCCAACACGGCTTCCACGAAGTGCTGTATCTGCCGGAGAACGACCGCGTCCGCTTCACCATCTCGGAGACCGCGCGCGTCGAAGTGCTGCGACGGCTGTCGGAGTTGAACCGCCAGCGATACGAGGAAGAAGTCGCGCAGGGTCTGCACGGCGACGCCACGCCACGCGCTTCGACCCGTGCCCCGCGCGCCAGTCGTACCACCAACGCCGCAGCGACCCAGCCCTCGCTCGACTTCGGGACGGGGACTGCTGCCAGCGCCAATGGCGCGACGCCCACCACGGCGATCCTCGGTTTCTTGAGCGCACGTGACGGCTGGCACGCCAAGGCCGACGTTCTCGCCGCCACCGGCATCACAGACGGCCAATGGAACGCCGCAATCGCCGACCTAATCGCGGGTGGCAGGGTCGAGCGCCAAGGCGAGCGGCGCGGCGCACGTTATCGCATCCCCAGGGGGACTAGCGAATGACGAGACCATCGAAGAATCCAACGATCGCGGATCTATATCTGGCTTTTCGCCAGGCGAAGACTGCGCTGTATTTCGAGAAGCGCGGCGTTGGCCTTCTTAAAATCGCTGAGTACGAGCAAAAGCTGCCCATAAACCTCAAAGCACTTAAGGCCAGGGTCGCCAGTGGCAAGTGGTTCGATCAGATCGAGATTGGTGAGACTTGGATCGTTCCAAAGAAACTGCGTGAAACTGATGATATCGGTGACGACGTAGTTCGAATCGGTGTGCCCAAGAAGGCTACAACGGGTCGCCACTTAGATATCCAGCTTCGCTTGAGTCCACATCCCGATTTCGCGATCGTCGAAGTGCTCTACCTTTGGCGTTTCGGTGGCATCCTTGATGCGCTGTTGTCAAAGAAAGAGGTTCTCGGTTATCGGCTCGACATTCGGGAGCAGCAGGTCATTCCACATCGTCGATGGCTCTTCGAGTATTGGCCGAGGCAGTACCAAGCCTTCCGCTCGGCACCACTCGAGGCCGCGAAAACCGCGCTCAATGATGGGAAGCCGACGCTGATCATGAGTGCCGATCTTGCGAGCTTCTACGACACCGTCGATCCTTCGTTCATGCTCAGCGAAGCGCTGCTCGCCGAACTAGAAAAGCACGGCGCATCGAAGGAAGATATCGCCGAGTACAAGCGTGCCACGGCATCGTTGCTCAAGGCGTACGCACGGTGTCAGAAGGTAGCGTCATCCCGAGCTGCGCTGCCCATCAATGTCGGCGTGCCAATCGGCGCACTCACAAGTCGGGTGGTTGCGAACCTCTCGCTGGCCCCGCTGGATCGCCATATTGCCGCGCAGCCCGGTATCCTCTGCTATCGACGGTACGTCGATGACCTTGTGATCGTCGCGCACTCGCCCGAGGGCGATGAAGGCCTCATGGCCACCACGCACAGGTTTCTGCCCATGCTGCCGGGCGACGACACCGTACTGCGACTCGACGTGAACGCCCTCGATCGGGAGGGCTCCGAGTTCCAATTGCAAAAGGCGAAGGTCCGCGTCCATCACCTCGCAGGCGTTCCGGGAACCGACTTCGTGGAAGCCGTCGCCTCCGACTTCGCGAAAGCCGTGAGCGAGCGTCGAGCGTTCGTCGATTCGTCCACGCTCGTTGGGGACGGCGTGACTCATCTCATCCGAGCCGGTGAGGCGGAAGGTTCTCCGTTGCGAGTACTGCGCGAGGCCGACCGCGCGCGCCTCGAGCGTTTCGCCCTATCGACGAGCCTGTCCTCACTGGAACGCGTGTCGAGCCTGATCGGCCACGACGAAGCTCGCAATCTCGTACGGGGCAGCCTTGAGCGCGTCGGTCGGGTGCTTGATGCAGAGGACAACTGGGTTGCCGACCTCGACGTCTCATTGCGCCTGCTGAAGCTCGCGATCAGTACGGGTGACTGGGAGTCGGCGCAGGAACTCCTTGGACGTATGGACCGCGTATGGGGAACGGACGAAGCTCTTCGGGCCTCGACACTATGTCTTCACTACCGAAACCGGGAGATCAAGCCGGGCAATAAGTCTCCGTGGACATGGCTGCGCAATTATCTTCATGAACGTCGTATCGAGGCGATCAGCTCCGCGCTTCCGATCGGCATGGATGCCGCCCAGATCGCTACGAAGTTCCCAGGCGGACTGAGGGTTAGGACGAAAGAGGTGAAGGCGACGGTTCTGCGTCGCCGTGCCGAACAGCTGGCCTCTGCCGATCTGCGCGCGCGTGATCGTGAGGACGACGCTCTCCTAAATAGCCACGATGTCGACTTCGACGGAGATTGGCTCCGCGCCGATGTGAAGGCAGACGCCGAGCTTTCTGCGCGCCTCGCCGCGATCGACGAGTTCGTGCAGCGCTGCAAAGAGTTGGGCGACCGCCCGTGGCTCATGCCCGCCGCACGACTGTTCCTCTGCACGCGCCCGCCGTCATACTTCGACATTGCTCGACGCTGGCTCTATCGCGTAGAGAAGGAGGGCTTCGCTCCGGACGTGTTCGAGCAGCTCCTCGCGATCGTCAACGCTGTACGTGGGACCGAATACAGCGATGCGGTTGGGAAGGTCATTGACCACAGCACAGTGTCGATTGAATCCTTCTGGGGTGCGGAACCACGGCGAGGTTCGGCTACGCCGCTTGCCCCACGGATCATCCTCGGCAACCTATCGGTCAACGACAAGGCGTGGGAGGTAGCGGCGACTCGTACTGGTCATGCGCCATTTAATGCACCCATGCTGACTCTGGATCGCCTGCAGAGAGTCGCAAACATTCTCGACCGCACGACACGTGTGGCACACGGCCATGTTTCGGCGGTCCTCGTCTTGCCGGAGCTGTCGCTCCCTCGACGGTGGTTTCGCTCGGTGTCGAATCACGTCGTGCGTCTTGGGCGATTTGGCCTAGTCACCGGGCTCGAGTACATCCACGATCCGAAGAACACGTACGTCAGCAACCAAGTCTTCGCGGTTCTGCCCGGTCCGTTTGCGTCGGCGGCAACCTGGCCGTGGACGAAGCGACTGCCTGCGCGCGAGGAGGGTCGACAGCTCGCGAAGCTGAAGCCGTCGGTATCCTTTCCGCCGCCGCCGTCGAGCAGCCTCCCGCGCACCGTCGTGAAGTCGGCGTGGGGGTCGCTGTCGGTGCTTATCTGCAGCGAACTCATCGAAGCTCGACGTGTAGCCGATCTCCTCGGACGAGTGGACGTAGTCCTGTGTCCCGCTTGGAACCCCGATACGTCGTCGTACGACCACCTGATCCAGTCTGCGGGCTTCCAACTTCACTCCATCATCGCGATCGCGAACAACGGCCACTATTCGGATTGTCGAGCATGGGCTCCGCGATCGGAACGGTGGGAGCGCGATCTCTGCAGACTCATTGCGCGCGACGCTGATGATGTCGTTTATGTCGACATTCCGCTTGAGGAACTCGTCTCCTTCCACAAAGGCAACCCCGTGAAGGGCTGGCGTCCGTTGCCACCGGACTGGCCATGAAAGACCAGAAGGTTTGTTTAGAGGATTTGAGGGGATGGAGTATGACGACGAATAAGAAAACCAACCGCAAGAAACTCGCACCAGCGGTGCGAGAACTCGCTGTGACGAAGGACTAGGCTATGAATGAGGCTCTCATGGGTGACGCCAACGCATGGATCGCCGTCGATCACGGTCTCAGCATCGATCGCAGGCTCGCGCCCTACACCCTCGTCTTGAAGGGCGATCGCTCCCTGTATCAGGCCATCGCCGAGGACGATTGGGTGCTCGTGCTGAACCCCGCCGGGGAGATCGTTCGCGTCGGGCGTGTGCTGCGGCTTCGTTCCGACCTCGAAACCACCACGCTCTTCTTCGACCGGCTGTCCGCCGCCGAGGCTCCGATGCCAGTCGCCAGCGTCTCGCTGGCTCCCCCGTCGTCGGGCAACGTCGGGCGCATCCAATGGGACGAGTTCGTCGCAGCCTTGTCCACGGCGCTGCACCAGACCGTCACTGGCATGCCGCCGGTCGAGAATCGCGCCTACATCCGTGAACTGTTGCAACTGGCGTTGATGGACGACCTGCTCGGCCCAGCGGGTGGCCCGCACGAATGCATCGTGGACATGGGCGTGCGCGACCGTTATCTGGTCGGCAAGTTGGCACCGCGTGATGATGCTCAGGGAGGCATCGAAGGGCTGGAAGGCCCGCTGGCCGAGGACGAGGTCGAGGAACCCTCCGACCCCATCGTTCCCGGCCAGCACGAACCCGGTGCCGAGTTCGGCACGGCGACTGGGCGGGTAGAGCCGGAATCTGATTCCTCGGACGAAATCGACGCCGCCAGCAATCAGTCGCTGGTGCCCAGCAGCTTCGGCATGACGTTCTGCGTCGATGGCGACGCCGAACGCATCGAGATCGAGGTGCGCTGGGGCAGATACGAGCGAGTGCCTAACGCAGAACACGAACTGACACGACCCAATGGGCAGAAGGCCAAGGTGTGGCAACGCATCCCCAGCGGCGGGAAGCTGGTGCTGCCGCTCACCGAGGGTGTGATTTCCCATCAGGCGCCGGGTGCGAGCCGTTCGGCGGTGCGGATACAAGGCTCCGTCCGCGCCAAGAACACCAATGGCGACCGCTTGGTGACGCTGTTCCTGATCAATGCCCAAGAGGAGCCCGACACCAACCGCGACACGGCGTGGCTGTTCCAGCCGGAATTGATCGTGCGTGCAGATGCAGAGGCGTCCAAGCGCGCCATCTTCCGCCGCCGCCCCGTGCTGGACGCCGATGGGAACGACCCGGAACGAGAATCGCTGGAGATGATCTACCGCAACCGTGTGGAGTTCGCGGTCGGGCATGGCGTCGCCGTCCACGCCGAGACGGCGGACGACGTGACGCTGGCCACCGAGGTGCGCACCTCGGTGTTGCCGCAGTACGAAGTGCAGGTCACGGAGACGCCGGGCCTCAATCCTGCTGACCGTTCGGCGATGAAGGAGATGCTGGCGAGTGGCCTGCTCGACATGCAGCGGCTCGCTACCCTTGGTGTCACCGAGTTGGTCGATGCCCTGAACGTGCTGACGGAGGACTACGCGGCGTGGATCGCCGAACAGCGCGAGCGCATCGGTGCGGACGTGGTCGGGTATGACACGCAGGCCGCGCAGGCGCTGGATCGGTGCCAGGCAATCCAGATGCGCTTGCAGCAGGGCATCGACACGCTGAAGAACGACGGCAAGGCGCTGGCCGCTTTCCGCTTTGCCAACAAAGCGATGGCGATCCAGCGTGTGCGCAGTCAGTACGCGCTGGAAGTGCGGCGCGGGCGTGACGTAACAGTCGATCAGTTCGACCAGCCGAAGAACCGGAGCTGGCGTCCGTTCCAGTTGGCATTCCTGCTGCTGTCGATCCCGTCGCTGGCCGATCCCACGCACCCGGATCGCGTGCAACCGATGGAAGCACACGCAGACCTGCTGTGGTTCCCCACCGGCGGCGGCAAGACGGAAGCGTATCTGGGTGTGGCGGCGTTCACGATGGCGATTCGCCGTTTGCAAGGCAAGCTCGGTGGCTACGACGCCTCGCGCGGGCTGGCCGTGATCATGCGCTACACGCTGCGCCTGCTGACCTTGCAGCAATTCCAGCGCGCCACCGCGCTGATTTGCGCGATGGAGGTGTTGCGGCGCGAGTCGCTGGCCAGCGGCGATTTCGCCCTTGGCCACGAGCCCTTCACGATTGGCCTGTGGGTCGGCAATAAGGTGACTCCGGGAACGACCGAAGACAGCCATCGTGCCATCGAGGACATCCGCAATCCCGGCAAACACCATGCGGGGGCAGCCTCGCCCGTGCAATTGACCAGTTGCCCGTGGTGCGGCTCCGACATCGCGCCGGGGCGTGAGGTGGATGTCGATAAGCACTACGGGCGGACGCTCGTCTATTGCGGTGATAAGAAGGGCCGCTGCGAGTTCTCACGCGGTAAGTCCAGCAAGTCGCCGCACCCCGGCATCCCGGTGCTGACGGTGGACGAGGAGATCTACCACCGCCCGCCCACGATGATGATCGCCACCGTGGACAAGTTCGCCATGATGGCGTGGCGCGGGCAGGTGCGCACGCTGTTCGGTCGTGTGCATCAGGAGTGCGAACGCCACGGTCTGTTGTGGCCCGACTGCGATTGCACAGGGAATCACACCGCTGGGAAAGGTCTGCCTGCGGTCAAGGTCAAGAACATCGCACCGATCCGTCCGCCCGATCTGATCATCCAAGACGAATTCCACCTAATCAGCGGCCCCCTGGGCACGATGGTCGGCCTGTACGAATCCGCCGTCGACGAACTGTCCGGCTGGACGCTCGATGGCAAGACGGTTAAGCCCAAGATCGTCGCGTCCACGGCGACGGTGCGCAAAGCCAAGGAACAGGTGAACAACGTGTTCATGCGGCGCGTGTCGGTGTTCCCGCCGCACGGCTTGGACGTGGAGGACAACTACTTCTCGGTGCAGCGCCCGATCGAAGAGCGACCCGGACGGCGCTATCTCGGCGTGTGCTCGCCCGGTAGCTCGCGGCCCGCGATGCTGATCCGCGTCTATACCGCCTTCCTCACCGCCGCCCAAGCCCTGTTCGACCGTTTCGGCGAACCTGCCGACCCGTACATGACGATGGTCGGCTACTTCAATTCGCTGCGCGAACTGGGTGGGATGCGGCGCTTGGCCGAGGACGACGTGCAAACACGTTCCTACCGCGTGCAGATGAGCATGGTCGAGCGGCCCGCGCTCGCGCAGCGCAGCGTCAACAACATCCGCGAGCTGACCTCGCGCGTCTCCAGTCAGGACATCCCGAAGTACCTCGACGATCTGGAGGTCAAGTTCAAGGCCGCGCTCGATGCGGCCACCGGGAAGTACGTGACGAAATGGAACGAGGGCGACACCCGCGCCATCGACGTGGTGCTGGCGACCAACATGCTGTCGGTGGGCGTGGACGTGAATCGCTTGGGCCTGATGGCGGTCAACGGCCAGCCCAAGGGCACGGCGGAATACATCCAAGCCACCAGCCGCGTGGGCCGTTCCTTCCCCGGCTTGGTCTGCACGGTGCTCACGTGGGCGCGTCCGCGCGACCTCTCGCACTACGAGACCTTCGAGCATTACCACGCGACCTTCTACAAGCATGTGGAAGCGCAGTCGGTGACGCCGTTCTCGCCGCGCGCTATGGATCGCGGCCTCACCGGTGCGCTCCTCTCCCTGATGCGACTGGAGAACGATGCCTTCAGCCCGAACGTGGGCGCGAGCGAGCTGGACAAGTCCGACAAGGCCGAGATCACCGAAGCCATCGACGTGCTGGTGAGGCGGGCTTGGAACGTCAGCGAGACGACCACTATCAAGAATCTGGCCGAGCGTGAACTGAAGGAACGCGCGGACGAGTGGGCCAAAGAGGTGAGCGTTCCTGGTCGCACGTTGGCCTACGAAAAGCGCGGCGCACAGGCCGCGACGATGGTCGGGCTGGTCAAGTCGCCGGGCATCCATGCGTGGGACAACTGGACGGTTCCGATGTCGATGCGCGAGGTGGAGCCGGGCGTGCGCCTGATCATGAACACGGGACACATTTCGGACGACCACGGGTGGAAGCCCCGTCCGGTGCCGAAGGACGAGGACTGACCATGACCACCAAT
>Ga0116192_1001997_pt1 | contig 13942 bp, 14 predicted proteins | sample AD_UKC113_MetaG_FD_89876 | JGI IMG/M metagenome (GOLD analysis project Ga0116192, IMG submission 89876) | Active sludge microbial communities of municipal wastewater-treating anaerobic digesters from Hong Kong - AD_UKC113_MetaG | ecosystem: Engineered > Bioreactor > Anaerobic > Digestate... | reverse complement strand
TGACCTCATGCTTGGGGAGCCGATTCCCGGACCCGCCGTGGCGCACTTCTCGGAGCTCGCCCGCAGCAGCCACATCTACGTGGGCTTCGGCATCCTGGAGCGGGATGGCGCCGCCCTGTACGACGCGGCGGTGCTGCTTGGCCCGACGGGCGACCTGCTGCTCAAGTACCGGCGTATTGACCCGGGATGGCACAGTCAGACCGGGGAGTCCAGGCTGTGCAGGGAGGGCACGCTGTGCCCTGCCGTCGACACCCCCGTCGGGAGGTTTGCCTTCGCCATCTGCGGCGACCTGTTCAACGACACGGTCGCCGAGCAGGTGCGGATGCAGCATCCCGACTATCTGCTGATGCCGTTTGCACGGTCGTTCGACACCGGTCTGTACGACCAGCAGCGCTGGGAATCCCAGGAACGGCGCATCTACATCAGCCGCGTCCAGGAAATGGGCGTGACCACGTTCATGACCAACTCGCTGGGTGAGAAGACCTTCGACGGCGGCACCTTCGGGGGAGCCATGGTTGTCCATGCGGGAGGTCGCATCACGCATTCGCTGCACCTTGGCATGCCGGGGATGATCGTCGCGGCAGTCTGAAGCACGGAGTCCGCAGGGTCTGCCGACAGGCGGCCCGGGCGCGGTACAGGGAGGGGATATGGAAGAGCAGGCTGGGGCTCGTATCGGCAGGCGCGCGTTTCTTTCGGCGGGACTGATTCTTCTTGTGCTGATGATTGCCGCAGGCATCCTGACCCGCGTCGTCCCGGCAGGCACCTACGACCGGGTCATCCAGGACGGGCACGAGGTCCTCGACCCCACCTCGTTCCGGTTCACACAGGGCGCCCCGCTGCCCGTCTGGCGCTGGTTCACTGCCCCCATCGAGGTGCTGTGGAGCAGTGATGCCGTGACGGTTATCACCATCATCCTGTTCATCCTGCTGGTTGGCGGCAGCTTCGCCGTGCTGGACCAGGCGGGCGTCGTCCGCACCCTCATCGCCGCCATCGTGAGCAGGTTCCACACACGAAGGTACGTCCTGATTGCCGTGACCTGCCTGTTCTTCATGGCGCTCGGCGCCCTGCTGGGGCTCTTCGAAGAAACCGTGCCCCTGATACCCATCGTGGTCGCCCTCGCATGGTCCATGGGCTGGGATTCGCTCACGGGCCTGGGCATGAGCCTGCTGTCGACCGGCTTCGGCTTCAGCGCCGCCATCGCCAATCCGTTCAGCATCGGCGTCGCCCAGGGCATCGCGGGCCTGCCCCTGTTCTCGGGCGCCGGGTTCCGCGCCATGGTGTTCGTGGTCATCTACGGCATCGTCGCGTCCTTTGTCATTCACCACGCCCGCAGGGTGGAGCGGGGCGTCGTGCCGGCGTGGCCCGAGGAGGAGGCGGCCCGCGCCCGCTACAGCCAGTCCGCCGGCGCCGCACAGTCGGCAACGCCCCGGCGCGCCATTGTCTGGGCCGCAGCCTGCCTGGGGGCCATGCTCGTCATCGTCGTGCTGGGTCCTCTTGTGCCCGCCTTGCGGACGTATTCGCTGCCGCTCATCGGACTTGCCTTCGTCGCCGCAGGCATCGGGTCGGGCCTTCTGGCAGGCATGGGGGCGCGCCGCACCCTGCGGACGCTCGCCTCGGGTGTCGCGGGCATGGCGCCGGGCGTCGTGCTCATCCTCATGGCCATGAGCGTCAAGCTCATCGTCTCCGAGGCGGGCATCATGGACACGATTCTGCACAGCGCAGCAACAGGAATTGCCCGGACCTCGCCGTCCGTCGCCAGCCTTCTCCTGTACGGAGTGACGCTGGGCATGAACTTCCTCATCGGCTCGGCCTCTGCCAAGGCATTCCTCATGATGCCCCTGCTAGCGCCGCTCGCCGACCTTGTTGGGCTCACGCGGCAGATTGCAGTCACGGCATTCTGTTTCGGCGACGGCTTCAGCAACCTCATCTATCCCACGAACGCGGTCCTGCTCATCGGACTCAGTCTGACCAGCGTATCGTATCCGCGGTGGTTCCGCTGGACCATCCTCCTGCAGCTGCTGATGCTGGTGGTCACCGTGGCGTTCCTCCTGCTCGCCGTGTCCATCCGCCTGGGTCCCTTCTAGCCAATGGCCACCCTCATCCCCGCCAGCTACGCAGCGTCGCGCCAGCGCTTCCGCGCCGGCCTTGCGGGCATCCGGGACCGCTGGCCTGCGGCACGCCTTGAGGCGCACGCCGTGCCGCCGGAGGCGGAGGAACTCACTATTGACGTCCTGCTCGCCCCCGCCCGCTCGGCAGCGCAGCACCTGCTCCTTGTCACGACGGGAGAGCACGGCATCGAGGGGTACGTCGGCTCGGCCATCATGGAACTCTTCATGCGGGAGGTGCTTCCTGCCCTGGACCCGCAGACCACCGCACTGTGCCTGGTGCACGCCATGAACCCGTGGGGCATGAGCCACGAGGAGCGGACCACTGCGTCCAACGTCGACCTCAACCGCAACTTCGTGCTCTCCTGGAATCCCCCGCCAGCTGCCAACGCCGGTTACCGCGCCCTGCGCACCATGTTTCAGCCGGAGGGGCCGCTACGCTCCATCGCCCTGTCCCGCCTGGGCCTGCAGTCCCAGGCTATCCGGCTCGCCATCGCGGGAAAGTCCGGCATGCTACGGCAGGCCCTCCTGGCCGGTCAGTACGAGGAACCGCGCGGGCTGTACTACGGTGGAACGGGCTGGGAGCCCGAGACCCTTGTGATGCAGAAGGTCTACGGTGCCTGCTTCAGGGCGGCGCCACACCTCGTCCATGTGGACCTGCACACGGGGTACGGCCCCCGCACCCTCATGAGCGTCGTGAACTCTGCGCTGGACCCGGGGCCGTCGAACGTCTGGAAGGAACGCATCGACTACCCCAACGTTGTGGCTTCCACCACAGAGGAGTTCTACCACATCGACGGGGACATGATCGATGCCATGTACCGGGTGCAGCAGTTGGACTTCCCGTCCACCGCCCTGTACGCCACGTGCTTCGAGTTCGGCTGTCTGGGGGACGGGCTGGCCGCACAGATCGACAGCCTGTGGCGCGCCGTCGCGGCCAACCGGCTGCGCTGGAACGGCGCTGCCTCCAAGGCAGTGGCGCAGGAGGCCAGACGCCTCTGGCGCGAGGCCTACTGCCCGTCCGATCCGGCATGGGAGGAGCGCGCGCAGGGGGATGCCCTCCGGGCCATGCGCGGCATTCTGCACGACCAGGGGCTCCTGACCGCCTGAACAGCCATGCCTGGACCGCCCGGCGAGGCTTCATCCCAGGCACTTGACAGAAGTTGCCCATGAGGTATCCTGCCAGTAGAGAAGGTGGGTTCGCGGTGCAGGTTCTTTCGAGATCAGATACACCACTGTCCAGCCGGTCAGGTGCGTTGGTATCTGAGGATGCAGGTCAGGTTCAGCAGAGCAGCGCAGGGGTCAGACATCGCTATCGGTACGTCGGCACCAATCGCGGAAGTCTACGGCAACCACTTCGTGCAGCGCCAGACAAAGGAGGCAGTATGGACCAGACCATCCTGTTCGCCTTTCCCCGCCACAGCGATTTCGGCCGCATGGCAAGCGGCAGCGACGTGCGTGCTGCCGCGCTGGACCCCGCAAACGTCGAGCGCCTTGTCGAGGCCGACCCTGACGACCTCGGGCGCGAGCTCAATTTCGTTGCCCGCCGCCTTGTTTCCGATGCGGCATTTGCGGTCCGCTACGAGTCCCTCCTCATGGCGTTCATGGATCCCCGCTGCTTCGACCGCTGGGCAGCCCTGCACCCTGCGCTGGAGGCTGCAGAGACCGAGCGCCTGAGGCTCGCCTACCACCGCAGTGCGTTTGGCCTGTACGTCCTCCTGCAGGACGTGCTGTGCCCCGCGGGCGCCGACTATGCTGTCCGCTCCCCGCCCGCACAGCCCTCCGGGCCGCCGGCCCTGCTTCTCGCCGAACCCGTCATCCTGCTCGACCCCTGCACGATAGGTGGCAGGACGGCGCGTGTTCTGGTCCAGATTCACTGGGAAACCATGTGCGAAAGCCTTGCCCTGCGGGCGGGACGGACGCTGGAGAGTTGGCGTCCGGAAGTATGGGAGGGCCTTGTGAAACGGGCCCTGCACCTCGCCGCGCTCTGGACCAACGACGGGTACGTTCACCAAGTCCTGTGGTGGCCCGGCGACGCTGACCTGCCCGCCGGATGGTTTGCCCTCACCTGGTTCCCTGCCGGGCCGGACCGCGCGGTTCTGAGCATCATGCGGTACCTGGGCACGGGCGAGGAGGACGCGCCGTGCATCGGTTCGACTTGCTTCTGCGAGAACCCGTGGTGGCAGCAGGGCGGCGACTACATCAACTACCTGTTTCACCTGGGACCGGGAGGTGAGCGCCATGCTGCGTGACAAGGACAGGTACGATACCCCGATGTTCTCCTTCGACCTGTGGGTAACGGCGGGCGCCGAGCGCGCCGCACTGCGCGCAGCCCAGATGGCAGTTCGCCCTCAGACCGTCCATGCCGTGCTGGCGGCCGGACAGGCCGAGCTCAGACAGGAATTCGACTTCATGGAGCGTTTCATCTGTGGAGACCCGTCGGCAGAACTGGTCTACAGGACGTTTCTGGAACAACTGGAGCAGCCCGCGGTCTGCGAGGCGCTGCTCAGAACGTGCGACACGCTGACTCCGGAAGAGCGCAGCCTGCTCCTGGACCACTACCTGGTCATCGCGCACCGGCTCGCGCGGGGCTTCGATGATAGAAGCCGGAGGTACCGCGTCGGCTGAATGGCCCGGCGTGCTGGACGCAGCGCGGTTCGCTGGTATGATGGTCTGGTATGAACCATCCGGTGAGCCTCGCTGAAATGAGTCCCGTCTTTACGCTGATCCTGCTTGTGGGGGTCGGGATGCTGCTACGCCGCCTCCACGTGCTGTCCACGGCAGACGCCGGCACCATCCGCACCGTGGTGTTCAACATCGCCCTGCCAGCCCTGACCTTCTACAGTCTGTACAGCAACCCCGTCCCGGTGGAGTCGCTGTGGATCATTCCCGGCGTGGTCGTCATCCAGGCTGTGGGGTATGCCCTGTTCCGCCTTGTGCCCGCCAGACACCGCGAAACCATCATGTCTGGATTTCTCGGCAACACGGGCTTCATGGGCTACCCCGTCGTACAGGCGGTCCTGGGCCAGGGCGCTCTGCCCCTTGCCGTCATCTATGAACAGACACACTCGTTCATGGTGTTCAGCACGTGGGTCCACAAGGACGCCCGCCGTTTCCTGAACCCGCCGCTGGTCGCGCTCCTGCTGGCGCTGGCACTCAAGTCCGTTCACCTGCCCGGCTTTCTCACCGAGGCGTGCCGGCTGGTGGGCAACACGACGTCGCCGCTTGCCATGCTCTTTGTGGGACTGACGGTGGACCTCGACTTCAACTGGCGTTCGTTGACGCCTGCCGTCATCAAGCTGCTCGTCGTCCCCACGGCGGCACTGCTTCTCAGCACGGTCCTGCCCGTCACAGGCGACGTGCGCTCCGCCTTCATCCTGCAGAGTGCCATGCCCACCATGGTCGCCAGCGTCGTGTATGGCGCCGAGGTCGGCCTGGACGTCAGGCAACTGTCGCGCAACGTCGTCGTGTTGACCCTCCTCTTCCCGCTTACCATCCTGTTCTGGGCACGCTTCCTGTGACGCGGTGACCCGCGGCTTTGCACTGCCTGCCCGCTTCGGTATACTGGGGACAGGACGGCGCAGTGTACCGCCACGCGGCCATGACAGGAGGAAGACATGGGTGTGACCATCCGAACGGCGCGGCTTGCTGACCGCGAACGCATTCTCGCCATCAGTTCCCAGATATGGGAGGGCGAGGACTACGTACCACGGACCATCGATGAATGGCTGCGAATGCGCGATTCAGAGGTCGTCGTCGCAGAACTGAACGGGGTCGTCATCGCCTTTGCACACACGGTCAACCTTGCCCCCGGCTATGTGTGGATCGAGGGCATCCGCACGGAACCGGCGGCGCAGGGTCACGGTGCCGGCAAGGCCCTGACCGCGTACTTCATCGAGAAGGCGGAACGTGAGGGTGCCTCGTGCATCGGACTCTCGACCTATATCGACAATCTTGCCAGCATCCACATTGTGGAGGGATACGGGTTCAAGCGGCAGGCCTCGTTCGTGCTGGCCGAGGCCGACCGGGAATCGCCCGCCCGTGCAGCGGCCAGGCTCTCCGCCGACGTGGTGTCCATCCCCTTTGACGAAGCCAGGGCATGGGTCCTGAAGTCGAGAGTCCTGAGCGCAGGCGCCGGCTTCATGAGCCAAGGCTGGAAGTTCTGGCCCGTCGCGCGCCCCGGCATCACCGCCTGGCCCCCGCTCGAGAAGGCCGTCGGCCTGCGGCGTGAGGATGGCACCATCCGCAGTCTGTTGCTTGTCTGCCGTCCCGACCACGACGAGCGCGAGACCTCCATCGACTTCGTGGATGGGGATCCTGAGGGCATCGAGGTGCTGGTCACGCACACCCTTGCCATCTACGCGGGGGCGAAGAACATCATGGCCATGATTCCGGCGGGAGCTGCCGCGCCCAGTGCACTGCAGACCGTCACCGCGCTGGAATTCAACGTGTGGCAGCACGGCGACCCCGACGTCTTCGTGTACGAACTGCCGCTCGCACACCACTGACACGGCAGCCGTTTCGCTGGAACGGAGGGCATGGTGCTGCTCGAGATCAGGAACCTGAGCAAACGATTTGGCACACTGGTCGCGGTGCAGAACGTGAACCTCGCCATCCCCGCGGGTGAGATCTTCGGCTTGCTGGGCCCGAACGGGGCCGGCAAGACGACGACGGTGTCCATCGTCTGCGGCTTGCTGAGTCCCACGGAAGGCGACGTCATCGTGGACGGCCACAGCGTCCTGCGGGAGTCCATGGCGGTGCGCCGCCAGGTCGGGGTTGTCCCGCAGGAGCTCGCGCTGTATGGTGCCCTGTCGGGCCGCGAGAATCTCGTCTTCTTCGGGCGCATGCAGGAGATTCCGGCGCGCCTCCTGCCGGGGCGCGTGGACGCCGTTTTGAACATCGTGCAGCTGACGGACCGTCAGAACGACCGAGTGGACACCTATTCTGGCGGCATGAAGCGCCGGCTCAATGTCGCAATCGGGCTGCTGAACCAGCCGAAGCTCCTCATCCTGGACGAGCCCACGGTAGGGGTCGACCCCCAGTCGCGCAACAGCATCCTGGAAACGCTCCGGGAGCTGAACCGGCAGGGCATGACCATGCTCTACACCAGCCACTACATGGAGGAGGTCGAGTTCCTGTGCTCGCACATCGCCATCCTGGACCACGGCAGGGTCATCGCCGACGGGTCCCAGGAGGAGCTGCAGCGGCGCGCCGGCGGCCGGGACATCGTCAGCGTGCAGCTTGCGGACGAGGCGGATGAGGCGCTGCGGACACGCCTGACGGCCCTGCCGGGCGTCGAGAGCGTCGAGCTGAGGGACCATGCAGTCCGCATCGCCACGGCCAGCGGGCACGCGCTGCTGGCGCCGCTGGTGGCAGCTCTCGCAGACGACGGGAGAGGCGTGACCTCCCTCGAGGTCAAGGAACCCAACCTCGAAGACCTGTTCCTCAGCCTGACGGGTACGAGCCTCAGAGACTGATATGAAGGCCTGGTACATCGCCGTCAAGGACCTGGTCGTCCACACCCGCGACCGGACGGCGTTCGTCACCCTGCTGCTGGTGCCGATGGTCATGATCATCGTGCTGGGTTCCGTGTTCAACTGGAATGCGACCTCCTTTCAGGCACATGCGGTCGTGGTCGACCTCGACGGCAGCAACCTGTCGCGCCAGCTGACCCAGCAGGTGTTGGCGTCGCCCCGCGTGAGGGACGTGCTGGCCCTCACCACCACGACCAGCGAGGCAGAAGCGCGCACGCTCGTGGAACAGGGCAAGACGGCCGCCGCCATTATCATTCCCAAGGGATTCGGCGGCGGCGCGGCTTCCGGGGCGCCTGCGCGCATCGAGGTGCTCGAGAACCCGGAATCGCTCATCCAGGCCGGCGTCGTGGCTAGCATCGTCCAGGCGTATACGACGGACCTGCAGGCGCAGCGTGTCGCCATTTCGGTTGCCACATCGGTGCTCGAGGAGTCCGGCGCAGTCCCGCCTGCCCGGATGGGGGAAGCGGTCCGGGGCGTCCGCGAGCAGGCCGACGCGGGTCAGCCTCAGGACCTCATTGCGGTGAAGACGACGGCGCTCGAGGGAAGGAAGGTTGTGCCGGCTCTCGACTACTATGCTGTCGGCATGTCGCTCATGTACCTCATCTTCACCGCCAACACGGGAGCATGGAACATGCTGGAGGAAAAGCGCCAGCGCACGCTCGCCCGCATCATGACGACGCCCACTGCGCGCCTGACGGTCATGGCAGGGAAGTCTCTGGGGACGCTGGCCCTCACCGCCCTGCAGTTTGCCATCATCATCCTGCTGACGCGCCTGCTGTACCACGTGCAGTGGTCGTCGTCCCTGCCTGCGCTTCTGCTCATGGCGGGAGCGTCGGTCCTGGCTGCAGCCGGGCTGTCCACCATGGTTGCCGCCCTCGTGCAATCCAGAGAGCAGGAGGGCGCCCTGGGACCCGCCGTGGCGCTCATCTACAGCCTCCTGGGAGGCTCCATGTGGCCCGTGTATGTCATGCCGGCATGGCTCGACGCGGCCTCGCGCCTCACCTTCACGCGCTGGGCCATCGACGGGTTCAGCGCTCTCATGCTGGGCGGCGGCGTCTCGTCGGTCCTGCGCCCCGCCGGCGTGTGCCTCGGCATGGCGGTCCTGTTTCTCGGGGTCTCCGCTGTGGCCCTGAACCGCAACTACTGAGGAACGAGCCATGCGCAAAGCACTTGCCATAGCGGAGGTCCAACTCAAGCTCATTCTGCGTTCGCGGTCCTCGTTCATCTGGCTCCTGCTCGTGCCCATCATCTTCACCAGCATCGTGGGCCTGGTCTTCGGCTCCGCGGGCTACAGCGCTCCCGCGGACATCCCGGTCGCGCTGACGGACCTTGACCGCGGCGCCATGGCCGCGGCCGCCGTGCAGGCGCTCCAGCAGGAGCAGGGGTTCCAGATCCTGGAGGTGAGCGAACAGGAAGGTGCGCAGCGCCTCGGGGAGGGCACGGTCGCGGCGCTTGTTGTCATCCCGCCCGGCTTCACGGCAGCATTGCGGGAGGGCAGGCCCGCTGAGGTTCACTTGACACGGTCGGCGGACGCCTCCTCCGGCATCCTCGTCGAGCAGGTGGTGAACAAGGCCATGGCACGCACTGCCGGCGTCGCCAGGGCAGCAGCGCTCACAACGGACCAGCTGGCACGGTGGCAGCCGTTGTCCCCCGAGGCTCGCGAGGAAGTCTGGAACGACGCGGTTCGGCGGGCGCAGGAGCAGCCGTCGACCGCGGCCGCGGTCGAGGCGAAGGTGACGGTCCTCGCGAAGCAGCAGCCGGACGAGCAACTTCCCGACACGCGGACGCAGACCAGTTCGGGCTTTGGCGCCATGTTCGTCATGGCGGGCGTCCTCGGGGCGGCCACGGCACTCGTCAGTGAGCGGCTGCGGGGCACCCAGGCACGCATCCTCGCCACCCCGACGTCCGTTCCCTCGCTGCTCGCGGGCCACCTCATGGCGATGATGGCGCTGGGCATCGTCCAGTTCGCCATCTTCGTGGTGTGGGGCCAGCTGGTGCTCCGCGTCGACTGGGGCAGCAACCCGCCTGCCATCACCGCGCTCACGGTCGCGTACGTATTTGGTGCGACGGGCATCGGCATCCTGGTGGGATCAGTCTGCACCACCCTCGCGCAGGCGAGTGCCATCGCGACGTTTGTCAGCTACACGACATCGATGATCGCCGGATGCTGGTGGCCGGTCGAGATCATGCCGCAGTTCCTGCAGGTTGCCGCACGCGCGTTTCCGCAGTACTGGGCCGTCAAGGGCTTCAACACCGTCATTGTGCGCGGCCTCGGGTTCCAGGCCATTCTGCCCAGCCTGCTGGCGCTGACCGTCACTGGCGCCGCAAGCCTGGCCCTGGGGTCGGTCGTCTACGCGCGCAAAAGCCGCTCTTGAGGAACGTCTAGACCGTCAGGAACACCGCCAGGGTCCGGAACCACTCAAGGCGTGCGGGATCGACGTTTCCGAGCCCGTACGCATTGAGAAACACGCGCTGGCCGGCGCCATCCAGGTACCCGAACATGGTTGCAAGGTCCGTGCAGGGGTCGCCCAGGTCAGCCATGGTCCAGTCCAGGACCGCCGTCACCCGGCCCCCGTCCACGAAGACGTTGCGCGGACGGAAGTCGCCGTGGACAAGAACAACGGGGCCAGGAGCCGGCCGGGTTGCCTTCAGCTGCGCGAGCGACGCAAGCGGGTCCCCCGCGATGCCCTTGGCCCGGAACTCGGCCCTGCTCATGACGCGCTCGCGCACGTGCCGCTCGGCCGCCGCCAGCTGTCCGTCGACGCACTCGTCCCATGAAACAGCCGCGACCGGCTGATGGTGAAGCGAGGAGAGCAGCCCGCCCATCATGGCGGCCATGTGCTCGCGGTCGCTGCGTTCACTCGCCTCGCGCAGAAGGTCGGCGGAGGACCTGCCCCCTGCCTGCTCCATGGCAAGGAATCCCAGAGGACGCTTCTGCGCATGGGCAAGCGCCTCGGGCACCGGGACGCTGGCGCCCTTCAGGGCGGTCAGCACGGCGTACTCATGCGCCAGTTCCTGCATGCGGTAGCTGCCCCGGACGACCTTGAGCACGACCGGGCGGCCTGCCTGTGTCCTGCCTGCCAGGATCAGCCCAGAACGTCCGTGATAACTGCCCTTCCATGCTTCCACAGGGCCAATCGCCGCAGTCACGGCCTCCGGAATATGAATGGTCGAAGCATCCAGCCCCATCGGCCGCAGGCGGTCGGCCGGTGTCAGCGCTGACGTCACAGAGCGACTGCGCGGCTGTATTGTCTCAGTCCCTGCCTGCCCGTCAACAGGTTTCATACTGACAGGATACCATCATTTGTTGGTATGAACAAATGACCTGCTCCGTACTGAAAATGCCGAAGGCCGTCGCATCGCGGCGTGCCTGCGGCATCAGAAGGGGATACAGGCGGCTAGAAATTCAGCCGGTGATCCATGAGCCAGGACGTACGAAGGAACGAGACGATCCCAAGAGCCAGGAACAGCAGGGGAAACCCCAGCGGAAACTCCATTTCAGCATGGGGGCCAGCCAGAATGGCAAGGTTGCTCCAGGGCTCCAGGGTTATCTTCCATCCAGCGAACACCTGGTTGAGGGCAATGCCCACCCGCGCGCTGACCAGCAGGACGGCGATGATGAGGACGGCCGAGGCGACACTGCTCACGTGCTTCTTCGCGCTGGGCAGCGTCTTGCCGAACGTGACTCCGAAGAACATGATCATCATGACGCTGACGATGACGGTCAGCACCCCGAGACACATCAGCCAGTAATCGCCGGTCAGGAGAAATCGGCCAACGTGCGGCGCAACCTGGCTCCCCAGCCCCGGGGTGAGCAGGGTCAGGATGATGACGCTGGCCATGCCGCCCAGCAGGGTCATCAGCGTGTCGAGGACCAACAGGACGAGGCGCGAGCCGAGAATGGCCGCCCCGGTGAGCGGCAGGCTGAACACCAGGTAGCCAGTGTCGCCGTATAGGTCCTGAGTATACGTGAAGATGTTGATGACGGTGACAACTAGATAGAAGAGGATCCAGCACCATGCCATGATGATGGGCGCTCCCGACACAAGAGTGTCGGGCTGTCCCTGCGTGTACGGCGGGAGCTCCATGAGGCGCACGGCAAGGTACAGCGTGAGAGCCGCCATGCTGATGAGGCCGATGGTGGAGACGAGCCTGCGCCCGCGCAGCTCATATCTGACGAGTTTCCACATGTCCGTACACCTCCCTGTAGATCTCCTCGATCGACGCATTCCGCTGCGCCCGCAGGTCCTCGGCGTCGCCGGAGAGCACGATGCTGCCACTCCCGAGAAAGACGACATCATCGAAGAAGCGCTCGACCTCGCCGACCATCTGCGTCGAGACAAGCATGGACGCATCCGACCGGAAGTCGGCCACCAGGGCGTCGAGAATCTGGCGCCGGGCCAGCGGGTCCAGCCCTCCGAACGGCTCGTCGAGGATGTACAGGCGCGCCTTGCGCGCAAACACCAGCGACAGGCGTGCCTTTTCGATCATGCCCTTGGAGAGCGAGCTGATCTTCTGCTCCGGCCTGAGCCCCATGACCTTCAGCAGGCCCTCGAAGCGCTGAGGCTCGAAGTCCGCGTAGAAGTCATGGAAGAAGTCGCCCGCCTCGCCCACCGACATCCACCGGTTCAGCTGGTTGACGTCGGGCAGAAACGACACCCGCGCCTTTGTCTGGATGCCCGGCTGGACGCCGTCGATGAAGACGGAGCCGGATGTGGGGTAGAGGAGCCCTCCAAGAATCTTCATGAGGGTTGTCTTGCCGCTGCCGTTGGGGCCCAGAAGGCCCATGATGTGCCCTTCGGGAAGCTGAAAGCTGATATCCGCCAGCGCGGCGTTCGTCAGATACCGCTTGGTAAGGTGAACAACTTCAACGAGTTCGCTCATGGCTGTGCCTCCCTTGCTGCTGCCGCCGCCAGCGCGGCAATCTCGTCGGGGCTGTAGCCCAGCGAGCGCAGCGTTGCTACGCAGGCCTCCACGGCACTGCAGGCCAACCTCTCCCGCAGCCGGTCCACCGCCCCCCGGTCGCCCAGAACGAATGTCCCCGTCCCCCGCTGGGTATCGACGTATCCCTCGCGCTCGAGTTCCACGTAGGCTCTCTGGACGGTGTTCGGATTGACGACGAGCTGCCCCGCGAGGTCCCGCACAGACGGGAGCTGCTCGCCGACCTTGAGCTCGCCGGATGCTATCCGCTGCTTGATAAGGTCCATGATCTGCACATAGATGGGAGCCTTGTCATTGAACTCCATACCACACCTCCTCCGCCCATCCGGGCGGCTGCCGCCTCACCTGCAGTGCTGGTGTACTAGCACTATGATACACATCCAAGAGATGTCAAGCGGGGGCGCTGGAAACGATGTGAGGGTCTCTCCGCACTGTTCCGGCTGTTTTCCGTATACTGCGTGACGAGCGCGGCGGCACGCCGACCGGGCCGGACACTCAGGAGGAACACTGACATGATCTATCGCATCGAGACGCAGGAGTGCTGGCAGCAGGCCCTGCAGGAGGGCGAGTACCTTCCTGCGACATTCGAGGAGGACGGCTTCATCCACTGCTCGGCCCTGGAGCAGGTTGTGGATGTTGCGAACAACCTCTACCACGGACAGCAGGGGCTGGTTCTGCTGTGCATCAGTCAGCGGCTCCTGCAGTCCGAAACGCTGTGGGAACGCGCGGAAGGGTTGTACTACCCTCACATCTACGGCCCTCTCAACCTGTCGGCGGTGACCGCCGTGGTGCCCTTTCCCTGCGGGTCCGACGGCACCTTCGCACTGCCCCCGGATGTCCCCGAGGAGGATGAGCCGGACAGTGCGGATGCCTAGCGGCTGCCGGGACCGTCAACGACCTCTTGTTGCAACCGCACAGTTTTTTTTACAATATGCATAGCACCCTGCTCCGCCGGGTGGCACGGTACATCCACTGCCAGTAAAGGGAGGAAGACATGGGCTGGATCATTGCTCTGATCGTCATCGTTCTCATTGTCGTCTGGCTCGTCGCGATCTACAACCAGCTTGTCCGCAAGCGGACCATGAAGGATGAGGCGTGGTCCGGCGTCGATGTGCAGCTCAAGCGTCGCTATGACCTCATTCCCAACCTGGTCGAGACGGTCAAGGGTTTTGCCGGGCAGGAAGAGAAGGTCTTCACACAGGTCACCGAGATGCGCACGCGCGCCATGGGGGCGACGGGGGTCGCCGACAAGGCAGCAGCCGAGAATCAGCTGAACCAGACCCTCAAGAGCCTGTTCGCGGTCGCCGAGGCATACCCCGAGCTCAAGTCCAATACGAACTTCCTGGACCTTCAGGCCAAGCT
>Ga0116192_1001995_pt1 | contig 13953 bp, 11 predicted proteins | sample AD_UKC113_MetaG_FD_89876 | JGI IMG/M metagenome (GOLD analysis project Ga0116192, IMG submission 89876) | Active sludge microbial communities of municipal wastewater-treating anaerobic digesters from Hong Kong - AD_UKC113_MetaG | ecosystem: Engineered > Bioreactor > Anaerobic > Digestate... | reverse complement strand
CACTTATTATGACATAAGTGCCTAAACTTTAGAATTCGTATCGATTAATCCTTGATAATCGTACCTGCGGCTTCTTCTTCAGCGAGCATCGACTGGTACTTCTCAAGAATGGCATTTTGCACCTTGTTCCTCGCGTCAGCGTTGATGGGGTGTGCAATATCCCTGAACTCTCCCGTTGGAGTTTTGCGACTGGGCATTGCAATAAACAACCCACCTTGACTTTCAATAATCTTGATGTCGTGCACAACAAACTCATTATCAAAAGTGATTGACACTACGGCCTTCATTTTTCCTTCGGCCTCTACCTTACGAATTCTAATGTCTGTAATCTCCATCTTAGCAGCCCACCTTCCGTTTTATCAAAATGAGGTTTAAATATATATACTCTAATTCGGCAAAAATTTCAAATATCCTTCTTTTTTATAAATTTTATAGAAATTCTGAATAGAAAGGCCCCAAAACAGGAAAAATAAAGACAGGAGCCTTGTGCCCATAATCCGGTTGCGCTATAATTTACCTGTTATATTAGACTGGAGCGTGTATAAATGAATAGTGCCATTGCCTTTGAATCCGGAAATATTACCGTCCACATGGTAGGGATCGGCGGTATCAGCATGAGTGGCCTTGCAGAAATCCTGATGCATCGGGGTGTTAAGATAACCGGCTCTGATCTTAACCAAAGTGAGATTACCAAACGGCTTGAAGGCTTGGGTGCCATCATTTACGGCTCCCACAGTCCATCAAATATACAGAATCAAAACCTGGTGGTCCATACTGCCGCCGTATCTGAAGATAATCCCGAAATCATAGAAGCCAGAAAAAGAAGCATTCCCGTCATAGAGCGCGCCGAGCTCCTGGGAGTCATTATGGATCAGTACCCCAATTGCATCGCCGTCTCGGGCACGCACGGGAAAACCACCACAACCTCCATGATCTCTTGCATTCTTCTTGAGGGTGGGCTGGATCCCACCATCCATGTGGGCGGGATTCTGGATATGATCGGAGGCAATACAAGGATCGGCGATAAGAATTACTTCGTGGCCGAGGCCTGTGAATACAAGGACAGCTTCTTAAAGTTCAAGCCCTCCATTGCCATTGTTTTGAATATCGAAGCCGACCATCTGGATTATTTCAGGGATATCGACCATATCAGAAGCTCCTTTGCGTCGTTCCTGTCCAATGTGCGGGATCCCGGCGAGATCATTATGAATCTGGACGACCCTCAGTCCCGGCTGTTGGCCAAATCCCTGACAAGACCCGTGATCACATATGGTCTTCATTCCGAGGATGCTGACTGGACTGCCGAGGGTATCACCTTTAAAAATGGCTGCGCCAGCTATACGGCCTATTATAAAAAGGCTGTCTGGGGTGCAGTCAGCCTTTCGGTACCGGGCATGCACAATGTGTCAAATTCCCTGGCGTCAATCGCCGCCTGCAACGCCCTGGGCGTATCAAAGGCAGGCATTCTGAAGGGACTGGACGCCTTTAAGGGCACCCATAGAAGACTTGAGGACAAGGGCACAAGGAATGGTGTGAGGGTTATGGATGATTACGCCCATCACCCCACTGAAATTCAGACCACCTTAAGCGCTGCAAGAGGATTAACCTCAGGGCGTCTCTTCTGCGTTTTTCAACCCCACACCTACACCAGAACCCTTGAGCTTCTGGACGATTTTTCCCGATCCTTTGCCATGGCCGACACAGTTGTAGTTACCGATATATACGCCGCACGGGAAAAGGATAACGGTCTTATTCATTCCCGCACCCTCACCGAGAGGATCAACCAGAATACCGGCAATGCCACCTATATTCAAGGCTTCAGGGATATCGCCGCCTTTTTAGGGGAAAGCACCCGAGCAGGCGACCTTGTCATCACCATGGGTGCCGGGGATGTCTACAAGGTAGGCCCTATGTTTATAGAATCGGCATCGCCTACCACAAGCGGGTAACCAGAACCGTCATATCATCGCGAACATCCCTTGCGATTGCCCGGGCTTCAGTCAGGATCTGATCGGCCATCTGCTGGGGATTGATGGTTTCAATGCTGGCAAGATACTTCATCAGGGCTGTCTCGCCACTACCGTAAAAGGCCTGGGACACACCGTCCGAAACCATAATCAGAAGATCCCCGTCCTCCAGCGTGACCACACCCTGAGTCTGGGTCTCATCGGCTTCCTCGGAGGATGCACGTGGTATGGCTGAAATGCCCGATTTGCTCTTGATAAAGGATAATGGCGCTCCCAGCTTGTAAACAGATGTTTCTCCGGTCAACAGATTGATGGCTGACACGTCCAGTGTGGCAAGGGGCTCATCTTCACCTCGGATACATAAATAGATGTTGAGCAGCTTTATGGCCAGCGACAGCTCCACACCGTCCTCGATGAGGTATTCAAGCATTTGTATGGCTGTACGGCTGTATCGCTCGGCTCTTTTCCCGCTTCCCGAGCCATCGCTGATGGCACTGACATGGAAGGCGTTTGAGGATAAAAAGAAGGTAAAGCTGTCTCCCGAAACGGTCTCGTCTTCTCTTCCGATCCGTGCCACACCTGTAATGGTCTTAAATTTAGGCTGCCTGATATAGCGCATCACCGAATAGCCCATAAGATCCCGCCTGGTCTCACCCACCCTGACCACATGGCTTCCCAGCCTGTCTTTCACGATTTGATCCAGAGCATTAAGGTCGATCTGCGGGTGATTTTCACAAACCACATCCATAGCATGCCCGTTTTTCAGGCGCAGCCGGATGTCTGCAACAGGGATTCCCATTCCTGAAGCCTGTCTTAGAAGCTCCATCTCCATCTCATCCTCTCTGGCACTGCTCTCCACCATGGCTCTGGCCATGCTCATGACGCTCCCGGCGATCACCCCGGCCTGCCGGGATATCAGCTCTCTGGTCTCGTTAAGCTGCATGTGCCATATTCTTTCGGCCTTGTATAGGCTGTAGGCTATGCCAAGGCTCTCGAAAAACTTCTCGTTTCTGGCACAGGTGTTTCTGAACCATACCGGTATCTCCAAAATCCCGGCTTCATCAACCTTCAGATTCGACACCGCCTTTTCAACCAGCTTGTAGGTTTTCATAAAATGGGTTCCCCAGCACCGCTCGCACATGGCACATCGGTTGCAGACCCTTTCGGCCACCGTTTCTATCACCGATTCAGCCATGGTTCGCTCATCGGACGCTTCATCCTCAATATACTCAGAAAGGCTTCTGGAGACCCGGGACAGGGCTTTCCCGAGTATATACAGCTTGTCGGCCGCCTCATGGGAGGTTCTCCGAGCCTCAGAGTCCTCAACGGTTTTCCTGCGCACATGGTAGCCCGCAAAAAAGTCCGAAGTCTTAGAGAGCCAACTATTGGGGATCAGCAAAAAAAGGATCCCAGAGGCCAGTACGCTGTAATACTCTGTAATTAAGGAGCTTTCCAGGATAGAGATACCGGCGAAGATGAAGGTCACCATAGAATAGAGCGCCACTGAAGCAGTCTTGGACTTAAATGGCAACCCTGCAGCGGCCCCTGCCATGGCAAACAGACCGGGCAAGGCCATGGAGCCGGGAAGTCTGAATATGGCCAGCATAAAGCCGATGGCTGCGCCTATCATAGCTCCCCATGCACTTCCCTTTCTACGGGCATAGATCAGCACCGCAATCCCTGCCGCGATGTCGCTCATATGAAAATTCAGAAGAACCAGGTTCTCCAGACTGAGCACGATAAACAAGATAATCAGGAGCTTGGCTGCGATGATTCGGGTGTCCTGACGGATCTTGCCCTGCTTATTAAGCTCCTCTGCCCCGGGCCCTGTGAGCACCGCCAGGGAGAACACCAGGGCTGCCATCAGCACCGAGGTAATCACATCATAGAGATGAAGCCCTTGAAACAAGCCCCTTATGAGCCCCGTTGCCAGAACCGTAAGGCACATAAGGACAGCCCTTTGCACAAGACTCATCCGCTTTGCATGGGCGTATTCCCAATAGTAGAGGATGGCCTCAAAGATCAGAAGCGCCCCCAGCTGTCTGACGGTTTCCAATAGGCCTGCGCTCATCAAATTCCCGATGAAGATGGCTGTGATGGACAGAATCTTCGGCAGAATGGTCATTGGTGCGGCACAATAAAAGGCAAGGGCAAATGGCCTTAAGACATCAAAAAAGCTTGCCCGGGAGAAGAGAAAGAGAAGCAAGACACATAATAATTGCGAGGGGGTCGTGTTTTGAATCCAGGCATAAAGATTCTTAGGAAGACGCTTGCCTTCCTTCAGGTCAGTAATGTTTTCCATCTGTATCCTCCATCCTTTATCTTGTGTAGCAAGCGCGGGAGTCTTTAACACATACAGTCCGCAGGTCTTTTGAATTATATGACGGAGGGGACAGGTTTAGAATCAACTCTCCCTATGGGGGAAATAAACCCAGAGGCTGCTTGCCCCTGTATCCTATGGCAGGAGCGTCCCACGGATTTGAAGCAAAAAGAAAAGCCCGGCAGGGTATTTCCTGCCGGACGTTGATATTGCTGATATTAACGCATGAGAGAGCCAATCTCGATGGCATCCAGATCCTCTGGGAGAATCGACGCCAGATCTTCATCGGAAACATTCTCCAGACCTGCGAGCCTGTCAGCCTGAATGGTCAGGAGCTTTTCAAAAAGATTGCGTACCGTGCGGGCATTGGCAAAGCTGTCGGTTCTAGTCTCATGAAGTGCTGAAAGCAGCTCCTTCACCTTTTCCTGGGCTTCTTCAGTGGCCTTGTATCCGTTCTTTTTGCACATGCCCTGGAAGATATCAAACAGCTCCTCAGGTGAATAATCGTCGAAATTGATGTATTTGTTAAACCTGGACTGGAGACCCGGATTGGAGGTTAAGAACTCCTCCATCTTATCGGGATATCCGGCCACGATGACAATCAAATCATCCCTGTGATCCTCCATGGCCTTCAGAAGCGTATCCACGGCCTCATAGCCGAAATCGTTTTCGCCTCTTCTGGAAACAAGGGAATAGGCCTCATCGATGAAGAGAACGCCGCCTAAGGCCTCCTTCACCACCTCCATGACCTGGGGAGCGGTCTGACCCACGTACTTGGCTACAAGCCGCGAGCGATCAACCTCTACCAGATGTCCCTTGGAAAGCACGCCGATTTCCCTGTATATGCCCGATAACAGGCGGGCTACCGTTGTTTTGCCCGTGCCGGGGTTGCCGGTGAAGACGAGATGGAGTGACATATCCACTTCAGGAAGCCCTCTCTCCTTGCGCATCTTCATAATCTTCACGGTGTTGGTGAGGGATTTCACATCCTCCTTCACCTTCTTCAAGCCCACCAGGCTGTTCAAGTCCTCCAACAGCTCTTCCAGGCTTTTTTTAGGTGCTGTGTCCTCTATTTCATCATCCCTTGGTGCATCGGAGCCGGGATCAAACTGTGTGGGCGGCTCGGAAGGAAAAGCACCCTTCCCGGGCTGATCCCCCATAATGGGCAGATTGCTCCTGCTTTCAAAGAGATCATTGTAGACATCCTTTACGGGATTTCTCCTCAATAAGCTATCCATCTGATCCAGCAGGCTGTTTAAGTCGTTAAAGCCCTTTCTATCCATAGGGTTGTTTGGATCTGTCATATTCCCTCCTGGTTCAATCCTTGCATGGCTTCTTGCCAAAGCTTTGCAAGGATATAATCAAACACGGCTGTCAATGTCGTAAGCCTTCAGCCGCAATGTTCCTTGATAATAAACACTGCCGTTCGGCATTAATCATATCATAAAACCGGATATTTCGGTATGACAAAAAAGCAGGAACTGCCCTTGTCTCAAAGCTGAATAAATCTTCATGATGTTCAGGTCGCCTAGCTGTCCTCGGCGCAGGAAGCTGTTTGACGCTCAACACTCTGCTCAATAGATAGTTTGATAATAGACCATGACGTTTAAATCTTCTTGCTGCCTCGAACTTCGCATTTCGCGCACAGCATCAACTGCGCCTGCAGATGCTTTACAACCTGAACATCATTCATGGTTTTAAGCTATTCTGGCAACCCCTTACCCATGACTAAAAGAGAATCCTATGTATTGTATGTGGCGCGGCATAGCGGATGCTTCTTTCAAGGCTAAATCTTTTTAAGCTTGGCGAAGCTCTCCATTAGGCGTTTCATACCGTAGTCATCAAAATGGATGTCCAGCCTGAAGTCGCCACCGTCCTGCACCCTGGATTTGACGGTGCCCTTGCCGAATTTTTTATGTAGCACCCGGTCGCCTACGTCAACCGACTCCGAATCGTTATCTGTGCGGTTGAACTCCCGGATACGGTTCTTCAGGTCATTGAGATCCATGATCTTGGATGAGCCGCCAAAGCTGAAGGGGCTGCTTTCGCTCTTGGGCCTGGCCTGACTTGTTTGAATGTTCCCGGTAATCAGACTTGTGGGTATCTCCTTTAAAAAGCGGGATTCCTTGTTGTAGGTGGTGCTGCCGAAGAGCATCCTGCACTTGGCATTGGTGAGGTAGATTTCCTCCCTGGCTCTGGTGATGCCCACATAGCAAAGCCTGCGCTCCTCCTCCAGCTCTTCCTCCTCACCTATGGAACGTGAGCTGGGGAACACGCCCTCTTCTAGCCCGGCGATAAATACAACCGGGAATTCCAGACCCTTAGCGCTGTGAAGTGTCATGAGGACAACCCTGTCGCCTACCTCCTCGGTATCATCGATGTCGGCAACCAGAGAGATATGGGCGAGAAAATCCTCCAGAGTAGGCTTCTCCTGAGCCGTATTGGCAAACTCACGGGCAACCGACACAAACTCCTTTATGTTCTCGATGCGGGCCCTGGCCTCGTCGGTGAGCTCCAGCTCCAGCTCCTTGACCATGCCCGATCTGTCGATCAGGAGTTCGATAAACTCCACAAGATCAGTACTTTGCATTTTTGCGCGCATCTCCTCAACAAAGCCGTAGAAGTCCAAAAGTCCTCTTGTGCTCCGGCCCAGCTCGGGAAAGCTGTTGGCATAGGCGATAATGCGATACATGCTGGCTTCTCTTTCAACCGACAGCTGCTCGATTCTGTCCAGGGTTGTTTTACCGATGCCCCTTTTGGGCACATTGATGATACGCGACAGGCTGATATCATCGTTGGGGTTCTGAACCACCCGAAGCCAGGCGATGACATCCTTGATTTCCTTTCTGGCATAGAACTTAAGGCCTCCGTATATCTTGTAGGGTATGCCCATCTTCATAAAGACATCTTCAAATACGCGGGACTGGGCATTGAGCCTGTAGAGCAGCGCCATTTCATTGTAGCTTCTTCCCGAGGCTTTTAAAGAGCGCATAGTGCCTGCTACATAATAGGCCTCGTCATGCTCATCGGTGGCCTCATATCGGTTAACCAGGCTTCCCCTATCGTTTTCGGTCCATAGCTTTTTGTCTTTTCTGCCGTTGTTGTTCTGAATCACATGGTTCGCCGCGTCCAGAATGGTTTTTGTGGAGCGGTAATTCTGCTCCAGCTTGATAGTTCTGCAGTTTTTGAAATCGCTCTCAAAATCAAGAATATTCCGAAGATTGGCGCCTCGCCAGCCATAGATCATCTGGTCGTCGTCACCCACCACGCAGATGTTGCCATGCTTTGCTGCCAGCATGCTCACCAATGTATACTGAGCGGTGTTTGTGTCCTGATACTCATCCACCAGGATGTATTTAAACTTTTCGGAATAATAGTCCAAAACCTCAGGGAAGTTGGACAGAACCGTGAGGGTATAGTAGATGATATCATCGAAATCCAGGGCGTTATTGGCCTTGAGCTTCTTCTGATAAAGCTCATAGATATTGGCGATCTTGCTCATGCGGTAATCGGAGGCATAGAGCTTCTTAAACTGTGCCGGTCCGATGAGCTCGTCCTTGGCCCTTCCGATCTCATGGAGCACCGACTGGGGAGGAAAGTTCTTTTCATTGATCCCGAGCTGCTCAAGACAGCCCTTGATGAGGCTTTTCTGATCATCGGTGTCATAGATGACAAAGCTCCTGTCGAAGCCTAGCCGCTCGATCTCCCTTCTGAGAATGCGGACACAGCAGGCATGGAAGGTGCCCACCCAGATATCATTGGCCTCGTTGCCGATGAGCCTTTCCATCCTGTCCTTCATCTCGCGGGCGGCTTTATTGGTAAAGGTGATGGCCAGAATGTTCCATGGACGCACACCCTTTTCCATAACCAGGTAGGCGATGCGGTGGGTTAAAACCCTTGTTTTGCCTGATCCCGCTCCGGCCAGGACCAGAAGCGGACCTTCGGTTGTCAAAACAGCCTCTTTTTGCTGTGGATTCAAGCCCTCCAATATACTCATGGATCAGTTCCTCCGAATAGGTTTTTATGTATTGCAAAGTGGCCGCAAGGCTCCCCATAACATTATAGCCCATGCAGCGGCCTATATCAAACATTTGTTCGAAATGTGTCAAGGCACCATCCAGTATATCATTCCGGACCTGAATATAAAAGCCCGTAGGTCTAGCAAAAAATCCCTTGTTGTCCAAAAGCCCAAAAAATGTTACGATATAATCGCCTATGCTTAGAATTGTCAATGAAATATAGAGAACAGAGGTATGATGACCATGAAGAAGAACAGCTATGATATCATCGTGATAGGATGCGGCACAGCGGGTATTTTTGCCGGTTACGAGCTGAACAAGCTTTGTCCCGGCCTGGACATTCTGATGCTGGAGCAGGGCAAGGATATCTATCATCGAAGCTGCCCCATCGTATCAAAAAAGACCAAAAGCTGCATTAACTGTGCTTCCTGCGGCATCATGAATGGTTTCGGCGGAGCAGGTGCTTTTTCCGACGGCAAATACAACTTTACCACCCAGTTTGGTGGTTGGTTGAGCGATTATCTTGATTCAGAATACATTATGGATCTGATCGAATACGTGGACAGCGTCAATGTGGAGTTTGGCGCCACACTGCAGCGTTTCTCCACAAACTCACCGGAAGCCCGCGAAATCGCCAGAAAGGCTCTTTCCCACGATCTGCACCTCCTGGAGGCATCGGTGAAGCATCTTGGCACCGAAAACAATAAGGAAATCCTGGCCAGGATGTATGACTATCTCACCGCGCATGTGGAGATTGCATGCAATTCACCTGTTGAGTCCATTGAGAAGCTTGAGGACGGCTACCGGATCACAATGTCTGACGGTTCCCAGGCCGTTTGCAAATATCTCATTGCAGCACCGGGAAGATCAGGCGCCGAATGGTTTTCCACCCAATGCAGAAAGCTGGATCTTCAGCTTGTCAACAATCAGGTGGATATCGGTGTGCGTGTAGAGCTGCCGGCCCGGGTATTTGAAGGCATAACCGATATTGTCTATGAATCCAAGTTCCTATACAGGACCAAGCAATATGGCGACCTGGTCAGGACCTTCTGTATGAACCCCTATGGACATGTGGTTTCGGAGAATGTGGACGGCATCATCACCGTTAACGGACACAGCTACACCGACAAGGCTTTAAGAAGTGAGAATACCAACTTCGCACTCTTAGTCAGCAATCGCTTTACCAAGCCCTTCAATGAGCCCTATCAGTACGGCAAGCGTATTGCTTCGCTGTCTAATATGCTTGGTGGCGGTGTCATCGTGCAAAGATTCGGAGACCTCATCAAAGGCAAGCGCACCAATGAGCACAGAATGTCTCAAAGCTTTACCAAGCCGACCTTAAGCGCCACACCCGGAGATTTGAGTCTGGTGCTCACCAAGAGGCATCTGGATAACATCATTGAGATGATCCACGCCCTGGACAAGATTGCTCCCGGAACAGCCAACTACGATACCCTGCTGTACGGTGTTGAGGTCAAGTTCTATAGCTCGAGACTGGTGCTTTCCCATGAGCTGGAGACAGACCTTCCGGGATTCTTTGCCATCGGAGACGGTGCAGGCATCACAAGAGGCCTTTCACAGGCAGCCGCCAGCGGCGTTCATGTGGCCCGTGCCATTCATGAAAGAATCAGCCGGAACTAAATGCTTAATCACGCTAAAAAGGAGTTGTCACACCGGCAACTCCTGTTTTTTTCTAGTCTTGCATCCTTTATTACTGTTCCATGTGTCTGCCCAGAAAGCCTGCAGCAGATTGCACAAGCTTTGTTTCAACATCTCCCATCTTGACCTTGGGGTCTGTTGAAAGCATTAAAACCGCTCCAATGGCATCGCCTTCGGAGATGATAGGTGTTATAACCTGACTGGTGTATTTCGTTCCTCCCTTTTCATCGGAAACAACGGGGATTTTCTGGCTGTCTGCTGATGGTGCAACAAATGTATCTCTGTTCTCAATGATCTTTTCCACATCACTGCTCAACTGCTTTTCAAGCAGCTCCTTTTTGGATCCGCCTGAAACGGCGATGATGGAATCTCGATCCGCAACGGCTATGATATGACCACTCGTATTGTGAAGCGATTCAGCATATGCTTCGGCAAAGTCTCCGAGCTCGCCAATGGGTGAATATTTCTTGAGAATAACTTCACCTTCGCGATCAGTATAAATTTCAAGCGGGTCACCTTCCCGGATCCTCAAGGTTCTTCTGATCTCCTTAGGTATAACAACCCTGCCTAAATCATCAATTCTCCTTACAATACCGGTTGCTTTCAAATTGTATGCCTCCTTTCATGCCTGATGTCTTTTTATCAACATTCATAGTATTGGATAAATTCCTTGTTTTATGCAGGGTAACAAAAAACTCGGGAGTCCTTAAGGGACCCCCGAGCCTAATTCTTTCTATAAGCTATTATGCTTTATGCTCTCTCCAAATATTCACCGGTTCTGGTGTCGATACGAATTCTATCGCCAATATTGATGAACAGCGGCACCTTAACCTGAGCTCCGGTTTCAACTGTTGCAGGCTTGGTGGCACCTGTTGCGGTATCACCCTTAAAGCCCGGCTCTGTATCTGTGATCTCCAGCTCCACAAACATGGGAGGTTCGATACCGAACACATTGTCCTTATAGGAAAGGATCTTGCATACCGTGTTTTCCTTGACAAACTGCAATGCGTCACCGATCTTGGACAAGTTAATGGGCAGCTGCTCGTAGGTTTCTGTGTCCATAAAATGCGCCAGATCGCCGTCATTATAAAGGTATTCCATATCTCTGCGTGTGATTTGAGCCTTTTCGAATTTGTCGGAAGGGTTAAAGGTACGTTCAACAACACCACCGGAAATGACATTCTTAATCTTTGTTCTGACAAAAGCCGCTCCCTTTCCGGGCTTTACATGCTGAAACTCAATGATCTGAAATACCTGACCATCCATTTCAAAGGTTACACCGTTTCGAAAATCGCCTGCAACTATCATTCTAAGAACCTTCCTCTCAAAATACCTGTAAGTTTTCGCTATTTCCTACCACTTTATATTAATGTAAAACCTTGCGTTATGCAAGTGCAAGATTCTAGAGGATAATCATGCTCTTGGTTGAGGATGTTAAAACCCTTGGCTTACCCTTTTCCAGCACCACCATATCCTCAATCCTGACACCGCCCAGTCCATCCACATAAATTCCCGGTTCAACGGTAAAGACCATGCCATCCAGAAGGGTATCTGTGGATTTTTCGCTGACTCTGGGTTCCTCGTGTATTTCAATGCCCACGCCGTGACCCAGGCTGTGCCCGAAGCATCCGCCATAACCGGCGTTCTTAATGATATCACGGGCCACGCCATCGGCCGCACTGGCGGCCATACCTGAGACAATACTCTCCAGGGCTGTCTGCTGGGCATGCTTTACGATATCGTAAATTTTGATGAGCTCTATATCGGGCTCCCCTACAAATATTGTTCTCGTCATATCCGAACAATAATTGTGGTAAATGACGCCAAAATCAAGGACGATTGCATCTCCTTTTTTGATGATGCCCTCAGAAGCCGTGCCATGGGGCATGGCCGAGCGTACACCCGCAGCCACTATGGTTTCAAAGGACGGACCCTTGCATCCCAGCTTTTTCATCTGGTATTCCATCTCGGCGGCCACTTCATACTCCCGAAGACCCGGTTTGATGACAGTCAGGATGTGGTCAAAGATCTTGTCTCCTAAACTGGCGGCCTGTCTTATGGCTTCAACCTCATCGGCATCCTTGATGATGCGGAGAAGTCCGATCTCATTCCCCAGATCAACCCATTTGGTGACGCTGGTGAGCTTTTCCTTGAACCTGCTGTACTCGGCATAGTTCATGATATTACCTTCAAAGCCCAGCAGCTTTACGCCGTTGTCGTTAATGAGTGTGTTCAAGGTAGTGGTGAAGCTTTCGGTCAGCTCTACCACCTCTATCCCGGGAAAGACCTGCTGACGAGCTTGGATGGTATATCTGAAATCCACAACCAAAAAGCTTTTGTTCATGGTCACCAAGAGGTAGGAGGTGGTCCCGGAAAAGTTGGAAAAGTAGAGGGTGTTGGGCCTTCCGGTAATAATCATACCATCCAGGCCGTGGGTTTTTATGGTTTCCTTAAGTCTTGTCAATCGATCCATAGATGTCTTCCTTCTTTCAGCTTGTTTCAGGTTTTAGGGTAAAACGTTCAATAGGATTTGCAGCGCCGCATAATAGGATTGAGGGCCGAACCCGCTTATCTGCCCCATGCAGACCGGGGCAATCACCGACTTGGACCTGAACTCCTCCCGGGCATGGATATTGGATAAATGCACCTCAGCAACAGGTATTTTGACAGCGCTGATGGCATCTCTTATGGCATAGCTGTAATGGGTAAACGCACCGGGATTCAATATGATCCCGTCAATGCCCGTTTGGTATGCGTCATGAATGGCATCAATAATGGCCCCTTCGTGATTGGACTGGAAAAAATCAATGGCTGCACCGTACTTCTGAGCTTCCTCCATAAGCCCGTCTTCTATGGTCTTCAATGTTTGAGTGCCATATATACCCGGCTCTCGGCTTCCCAGAAGATTCAAATTGGGGCCGTTGATGACTCTTATCCTGATCATGATGCACCTCTTTTTCATGCATAGTATTACCAACATTCTAACCGAATTGCATTTCAACTACAAGAATGCCGGGTCATTTCATACTCTTTAGGTCAATCTTCCCTCGGCACCATCAACAGCTGCGCCTTGAAGACCACCCTGCCATCCTTTTCATGAAGACCTTCGATATAGACCTTGCCTTGCCTTATTGCCGAAATGTCCTTGGACAGGACGATGCTGTCCCCCGGCAGGGCCTCATTGATGTAGTTCACCTCAATGGAGGTGATGCAGTATTGCTCATGACTTTCAATGCTGAAGCAATCCATCATATAGTCGACATACCGGGCGTTGTTGAGATGCCCGTTGAAGTCCACATCGCTGTAACCGATTGTTTTCCTGTAGGCCGCTTCCAAGTGCCCGTAATCCCTGAGCTTGCCTAGTTTGCAGTCTATGGCCCTTTCCTTTATGAGTGCCGGATATCCACCTACAAAATCGCCCTTTTTCAGCTCTCTTGTGGTCACATCCATCACCACCCATGTGGAAACGGCCCTGACGATAACCTGCCCCTCCTTGTCCCGCACGATGAAATCTCTTTCAAACTCGAACCGCTTTGGCTCCAGTGGCCAGGTCTCAATGGTGATCTCCTCATCCCACTCCGGGTATCTTACGATATCGGCTCTGATGCGCATTAGAACCCATGAAACCCCCAACTCCTCCATGAGCCTGCCAATCCCCAGTCCCAGCTTTTCGGCATGAATGCCGGCAGCATCCTGAAGATAAGTAAATAGTGCGCTGAGCCTCAGTCTTTTTGTGAAGTCCAGATCTCTGAGCTCAACAGCCATCTGCTTTGTATATTTAGGAATTGCAGTCACAATACTCTCCTCCTGCATTTTAATCTTATCTCTTCAGCCTTCGTTGTCTTGTGACCTCATAGAGCATCACAGAGGCCGCACAGGCTACATTAAAGGATGTGGCTGAGCTATCCGGGCTCATGGGAATGGTCACCATGTCATCGCATAGGGCTTGGAAGTTCCGGGATAGCCCATCGGTCTCGTTGCCGATCAT
>Ga0116192_1001989_pt1 | contig 13966 bp, 10 predicted proteins | sample AD_UKC113_MetaG_FD_89876 | JGI IMG/M metagenome (GOLD analysis project Ga0116192, IMG submission 89876) | Active sludge microbial communities of municipal wastewater-treating anaerobic digesters from Hong Kong - AD_UKC113_MetaG | ecosystem: Engineered > Bioreactor > Anaerobic > Digestate... | reverse complement strand
TGTGTTGCGGCAGCTCAAAGAGCGCTCGATTACGCATGTGCTGCTCGTGGCGTCCGGATTCGCCGAGGTCGGTCAGGGCGGCGCGGCTTTGCAACGTGAGATCTTCGAGTACTGTCGCGAAAACGACATCCTCCTGCTGGGACCCAACTGCCTGGGGTTCATGCATCCGTCCGAGTCCATCAGCATTTTCGCCGGCGCTTCGGTGGAAGGCATCCCCGCGCCGGGCCCCATCGGCGTGGTCGCCCAGAGCGGTGCCAGCAGCGAAATCATGGTGACCAAATTCATCAAGAAGGCGCTGGGGATATCGCTCTATGTGACCACCGGAAACGAGGCGATCATCACCGCCGAAGACTGCCTGGAATACATGATCAATGACGGGCGGACAAAGGTGGTCACCGCCTTCATCGAAGGATTCCGCACTATCCCCAGACTCATGCATCTCGCCCGGGAGGCGGCCCGCAGAAGGATCCCCATCGTCTTGATCAAGGTGGGGCGTTCGGTCAAGGCCAGGCAGGCCGCGCAGTCACACACAGGCGCCATGTCCGGCAACGATGCCGTGTTGGACGGTTTTTTCCGGCAGTCGGGCATCATCCGCGTGGATTCGATCGAGGAACTGGTGGAAACCGCCGGCCTTCTCGCCCGCTGCCCCCTGCCGGCCGGCGCTGGTTTCGGGATATGCACCCTTTCGGGCGGGCTCTGCGGGATGTATGCCGATCTGTGCACCGCCTACGGGATTGATCTGCCGCCGCTGGCGCCCCACACAAAAGCCAGACTCAAAGAGCTGCTCCCGGACTTCGCCCAGCCCGACAACCCCCTGGACCTGACCGGCGCGGGTTTTCTGCACGGCATGGACGAGATTGTCCAGGCCCTGATCGCCGACCCCCATCTCGATATCATCGCACCGCTCGGCATTGCGCCCGCGCATGCCGATGACAGTTTGGCCCATACGCTCAACGCCTCATTTCTCGCATGTCTGGCCTCGTCGCCCAAGCCCCTGGTGCCGGTCATCTTCCGCGAGGTCGGAGAGTATGCCCGCGAGTATTTCCACAGCCGTTCGGTGCCGTACATCGAGCATCCCGTGGTGGGGTTCAAGGCCGTCGCGCATCTGATTCGGTACGCCGCGTTCCTCCGTCAGGCAGGCCTTCACGCTTGAGCAGGAAATCACAGTAGATCAGGAAAGCCGGGTACCCTCTAATGCCGCTCCGAGCTGTCCGCAAGCGGCCAGGATGCCCTGTCCACGAGGGGTGCGGCGTCTCACGAAGAGCTTTTTTTCGGCCAGCCAGGCACAGAAGCGTTGTACATCGTCCGCTGAAGGCGCTTCGAACGGCCCCGATCGTGTGCCGTTGTACGCGATGACATTGACGCGCACCGGCAGGCCTTCCAGGAAACGATACAGCTCCTGGGCGTGTTCACGGGTGTCGTTGATGCCGGCCAGGAGGACGTATTCGATGAAGATGATCCCGCCCCTGCCGAGCGGGAAGGCGGCCAGGGCTTTCTTGAGGGTGGCCAGCGGCCAGACGCGGTTGATGGGCATGAGAGAATCACGCAGCTCGTCGTTGGCGGCGTTGAGCGATACGGCCAGCCGCAGATTGGGAGGCAGCGCTTCCGCGAGCCTCAGGATGCCGTCGACATGGCCGGCTGTCGAGATGGTGACATGGCTCGGCGCGATATCAAGCCCATGCTGGTCGCCGATCACCCGGATGGCCTGCATGACGTTATCGAAATTGGCCAATGGCTCGCCCATGCCCATGAACACGATGTTGTCGACCGGGTATCCCAGTTCGAAACGGGCGGCCAGGACCTGGTGGACGATTTCGGCGGTGCTGAGGTCGCGCACGAAACCGAAAGCTCCCGTGGCGCAGAAACGACACCCCCAGGCGCATCCGACCTGGGTCGAGATGCACAGGGTGGTGCGACGCGGTCCGGGGATGATGACGGATTCAATCCGGGCGCCGTCATCCAGGGACAGGGCGAATTTGACGACCTCCTGACGTTGTATGGCCGCAATCCGGCAGGCTGGGAAGTGCACGTCGTGTTCCAGGCGCTTGGCCAATGCCGGCGAGTTCATGAAGGCGGGGGTGCCGGAAACGCCGCGGGCCCCGTGGCGGAAGACGGCTTGGTATAAACCGGTGGCATGGTAACGGCCTTTGCCGTAACGGCGATGAAGGGTCTCGGCGACTTCGTCGCAGGTCAAGGCAAGGATGTCAAGGGTCATTCCGGGTCCACGATACAGAATGTCGCATCCGTGCGGAACTGCTCGTCCTTGCCCTTTTCGAGCACGATATGGGAATCCTTCTGACGGATGAAATATCCACGGTGACTGACAGACTCGAATGAAGAACAGGATTTATCCGCCAGGCCGCGAACCTTCTTGAACGTGGCGTCCTTGCGGGCAGCCTCGTCGGTCGGCTTCACGAGCTTGATCCTGAAATCCCGTGCGCAGAGGAAATACCCGGGACGATCGAGAGCTTCAAATGAGATCCGCGTGGCGTCCGCCAGTCCCGGCACGATCACGAATGTGGCGGCCTGCTTCTCGATGCTGGAGTTGAGGCTGGTCAGTTCGGCCTGGAAGCGCCGGTGCCGGATGAAGCGACCCGAGTGTCCATAGGCCTTGAGGCGGACACCGTGCGGGGTCCCTCCCTGCCACGGGCCGGATTGCCAGAACCGGTTGACACGTCCGGCCTTACGACTGAAAAAGTATTGGTCTTGCCATGCGGATTGTCCCGCATAGATGTTCTCGAGGGAGTTGATGAACGGCGGTCCGGGATGGAATTCGGGTTCGCCCACATTATTGTAGACATCGCCCCAGACCGACCTGAGGTCGGGCATGACGAGCGCCCCCCGGCCGTTCACATTTTCGTTGCAGCCCCAGAAACTGTAAGGGGAATCCTGTCCGTCGAACTCTGTCGAAAAGTAAGGATTGTGATTGCCGGACGAGATGGAGAGCACGGGGTGGGAACCGTAGGTTTCGAGCGTCATTCCTTGCCGCCAGACGAGAGGCTCTTTGCGGCCCAGCCTGATCGCGGCTACGGTCCAGGTCGTTCCGCCATCTTGCGACATGAGCTCATAGCGCAGCGCGGCGATGTCGCCTGCGTGAGCACCCCCGCACCACGAGCCTTCTCCGTATCCGAGATCCTGCCGGTAGAGCAATACCCAGGTGATCTCCACCTTGAGATTGTCCGGGGAGCGCAGATCGACCGGACGAACCTGGAACAGGGTTACGGGTTCAAAGTCCATTCGTGCGGATTCGTCGCTGTCGAAACGGACATACGGCCGGCAGGCATCGGCCAGTGCGCCTTCCCGCTCATCGATCAGACCGTCGCGGTCGCGGTCGTGCGCCTCGCGTTCCACGGCGTTCCGGGCCAGGATGCCGCTGGCGAGGGTTACCCCTTCCAAGGCGGATCCATGCGCCTCCCAGGTTTTATCCACGGCAAAGGTGCGCGTGCACAGGATCTTGTCCTTTTCAAACAGAATCACCTCGACGGTGCTGGTCCGCAGGGTGCGCGTCCCCGTAAAATGTACGTCAAACGTTGTACTGTCGTTGAAAGAGCGCGCCCCCTTGGGGATGCCTTCCGGGAGAGTTCCGGCCGGGACATAGGAAAACCCCGCGGCAGCGGTGGATATGTCCGGCACATAGGCGCCGATGAAACAGGGCATGCTGAAACTCGGCGGGATGAAGTAGGCCACCTCGAAACGCGCCGAATCCGGTGTTGCTGAAACCAGACGAATGCCCGTTATCTCGCAGGATTCCTCCTGCGCATGCAGCCACCCGGGCATCAGGCACAGTATCGCGGCCGCCATGATGTACCATCGATAGGGCATAACGCTCCTCCCGGAGCACGATTACCCCTATTTCAGGTCAAAGATCAAGGCATAAGATGACGGACGGTCCCTCTTTGAGGATCGAGTGTCTTGACCGTATGACGTTGATACGCAGAAGCGTCATTCCCTTCCCAGCCAGCGATAGATGAAGCCGCCCAGCACGGCCCCGATTACGGGGGCCACCCAGAAAAGCCACAGCTGGCCGACGGCCCAGTCGCCGACAAAGACCGCCACACCGGTGCTGCGCGCGGGGTTCACCGAGGTGTTGGTGACCGGTATGCTGATCAGGTGGATGAGCGTCAGGCATAGACCGATGGCTATCGGAGCCATACCCTGTGGGGCGCGTTTGTCGGTTGATCCCATGATCACGAGCAGGAACATGCAGGTCATGACGACCTCCGATAGCAGACAGGCGAAGAGGGCGTATCCACCCGGAGAGTGTTCGGCGTACCCGTTGCAGGCAAACCCGGACATGACATCAAATCCGCTTTTACCACTGGCGATCAAGAAGAGTATGCCGGCTGCGGCGATGGCGCCCAGGACCTGCACGGCGATGTAAGGGATGAGGTCTTTGGCGGGAAAACGCCCCCCGGCCCAGAGACCCAGCGAAACCGCCGGATTGAGATGGCAGCCGGAAATATGGCCTATGGCGTAGGCCATGGTCAGCACCGTCAGGCCGAAGGCCAGCGATACCCCCAGGAGGCCGATCCCAACATTCGGGAAGGCCGCGGCCAGCACCGCACTGCCGCATCCGCCCAGAACCAACCAGAAGGTACCGAAAAATTCCGCGCTCATCCGATTCAGCAAGCTTGGCATATCATTTCTCCTCCTTTTGGTTTCGATTCTGCCAGACCGATCGGGGTGAGGGCCGGCAGGTGTCTGCACAACCGCCGATGATAGTTCGTTGAAGTCCAAGGCTGTCTGCCGACAATCCCGGGGGCTGTCTTCGTGGGTGTCTTTCTGTGCGGGTCGTATGTCGGGCGACGGGGTGCGCGATTCTGTTTGATGTATTATCCATGACTCCCCGTGAAGTCAACAAGCATGTTTGAGCGAGGACTCCCGCGCAGCGTATCTGCTCGAGAGAAGGCCGAGATCCGGAAAGGAAGCATGCACGCCCCGGGGGCATCCACCCATGGAGCTGGAGCCCGGCGGCCGTGCAAAACCGCGGGGCCAGCCATGATCGCAGAGCGATCCATGGTTCGAAAAAAAAAAGCAGGTCCTTGGCGACCTGCTAAATGAGGAGGTTCTACGGGGAATGAACCTTGAAGAACCTAATGGGTCTATCGACAGGTTTTGAGATTACTTAACCCCCCAAACGAAAAAAAATAAAAAATGTATGGGCCGATTGCAGAGCTCACCAGCCTCGTCACCCCGGCGCATGCCGGGGTGACGAGGCATTTGAAAACGCTGGATACCGACTTTCGTCAGTATGACGGTGGACGAGTTTTGCTAATTTGCTCTTATTTCAGGAGGGTTCCAGGGGCCCTTGATTCATGAGATGCGCAGGATCTCTTCCAGAGGCCTGATTCGTGTGCGTATCCTCGATCCTTCCACGAGCTGGAGGAATTCTTCGCCCAGGATGCGACTGGCCTCGATCACGCGTTTCCAGGCCAGGATGCGTGCGTCGTCGCGGCCGCGATAGGTGGTGAAATCGTTGCGGTCTGGGATCTTTCCGCCGGGGAGACTGTCTATGAATGTCTGGGAAGGACAGAGCATGACCACGTGTTCCATATTGGCCGCCTGCGGTTTGCGCCAGGGCAGGATCTTATCGAGCCAGCCCGGGATGACGCGGGCGCGGAAATGGGGAAAGAGGACAATGCCTTGCGTGCCGAACTGCAGATCCAGGTGGTAATCGATGAGGCCGCCGTCGCGATACACTCCCGGCTCGGCTCCGGCCGGATCGACGACCCCTTCCATGACCAGGGGGATGGATCCTGAAGCCAGGAGCGCGCTGGACAGGTTGCGGGTCGTAAGCGCCGCTGTTTGCAGCGGGAATTGATCCATGGCGATAAAGGGCGGGGTGGTGCGTGGGTCATGGAAGAGGGTGCGGGTGAAAAAGTACCTGAGCGTCTTGCGGGAGACGGCATTGGCGCCGGCCGCCAGGAACATGGCTGGGACAAGCGCCTGACGGCCTTCCCGACTGAAGAGACCCCGGCATCGTACGGCCAGCAGGTTCATTCTGAAGACAGGGTGGTTGAGAACGGTTCCGGCCCCGGTAGAATCCAGGAATTGATCCAAGATGCGCAGGGATTCGCGCGTGACTTCCGCCGGACTGGGATGAGCGCGGTAGCGCTGGGTGAGATAGGCCTGTTCGAAGCGATCGTATGCCTCTTCCCCTTGGGCGATGGCGGCGAAACGCCAGCTTCCGATCGACGAACCGATCAGGAAGCAGGGTTGACGGGCAGAGGGAAACCACCGGAAAAACAGCGCGCGGTCCAAGCCGTTCAAGACCAGCCATTTCGGTCCGCCGGCCGCGCCGGCTATGACCTCGATATCCTCGGGACTGAGCCCCTGTTCCCGCAGTTTGGGCAAGACCTTTTTCCCGGCAAAGATCAAGAGGTTGTCCGCCATGGCGCTCCCCTTTCCTCCCGTATCGCATATCAGCGTCGCGGATCGATCTCGCAACGGCCCACCGTAATCAAACCCATACCACAGGGATCGGCGCGCTTGTCAACTCCTTAAAGAATCGATGCATTGCCCATTGACATGCCACGGCCCGGGTGGCAAAAATATACTTGAAAAACTGCTGCGGCACCGCACTGGGCACGGGGAACCGGTAGGGAGGAACCATGCGCGAACGGCACCGACTCTGGGGCGAAACCACGGCCTTCCTGGCCTTATTCCTGGACAATCTTGGTGTGCTGGTTTTCCTGAGCTCCATCATGATCTTCACCTTCAACTATCCGGCCGAGATCATCCTGACCCGCATGATTCCGGGCACGGCTCTGGGGGTCTTCTTCGGCGATCTCGTCTATACCTGGCTGGCCGTGCGTTTGAAAACCAAGACCGGCCGCCAGGATACCACCGCCATGCCGCTGGGTCTCGATACCCCCTCGTCCATAGGCTTGGTCTATGCCGTGCTCGGTCCGGCCTATGTCGCCACCAGAGACGCCATCCTGACCTGGCATATCGGGATGGCCACCCTGTTCATGATCGGTGTTGTCAAGGTCTTCACGTCCTTCCTGGGTGCCTGGGTGCAGCGCATCATTCCCACGGCCGGCCTCCTGGGATCCATCGCCGGAGTGGGATTGTTGTTGTTGGGTTTTCTGCCGTTGATTGAGATATTCAACGAGGCCGTGGTCGGCATGGTGGCCTTAGGACTCATCTTCGCGGTCCTGCTCGGCAAGATGGATATCCCCGGACGGATGCCCGGGGTCCTGGTCGCCGTCTTGTTGGGCACTGCCATTCATTTCACTATGGGGTACAGCGGTCTTCTGCCGGAATTCCAGAAGCCCGCCTTTGACCTGTCGTACAGCCTGCCGGTCTTTTCCATCGGTTTCCTCAAGGCCCTGCCGCAGAGCATCCAATACCTGCCCATCGCCATACCCTTTGGGCTCCTGACCATCATCGGCGGCATCAACAATACTGAGAGCGCCCGCCTGGCGGGCGACGATTACAAGACCCGCGACATCCTCCTGACCGAGGCCCTGACCTCCCTGATCGCGGCCTTCTTCGGCGGCGTGGCCCAGACGACTCCGTATATCGGCCATCCGGCGTATAAGAAAATGGGCGCCACCTACTGGTATACCCTGCTCACGGGATTGTGCGTGGGTGTGGGCTCCATGATCGGCATCCTGTCGCTGATCGTGGGTCTCATACCGCGCGCGGCCCTGGCCCCCATCTTCGTCTTCATCGGCTTCGAGATCATCCGCCAGGCCTACAGGGAATCACCCGAGGCCCATTCTCCGGCCGTGAGCTTCAGTTTCCTGCCGGTGATCGCCAATCTGGTCATGATCATCCTCGGCCAGTTTCTGGGAGCGCCCGGGGCCGTACCCGACAAGCTTCCGACGCGCCTGCAGACCCTGCTGCAGACCCTTACCGTGCTGAGCAACGGCTTTATCCTGACCGCGATGATGTGGGGCAGCATGCTGGCCCTCTTGATCGATCGTCGACCCCGTATGGCCGCGCTGTGCGCTTTTGCCTGCGCCCTCTTCACCCTTTTCGGTCTCATCCATTCCGTGCTGCCAAGCGGCGCGGTTTACCTGCCCTGGAACGTCCCCAACCACATGCCGTTCCTCATCGCCTTCTCCTACCTCCTGCTGGGCGGCGTTTTCGTGAGCCTTACCATCCGAACCAGACATTGAGCGCGGGGCGGAATGGCAAGGCTTGGATCTGGACACGCTCAGCCATTCCGGCAGCCCCATCAAGGCCGGCGGCAAAGCTCGCGGGGCAGGATGGGGACGGTGTTATGCTGGTGAAAAAAAGCGCCCGAAGAGCATGATGGCCGTCGGCACCGTGATCAGGGCCGCCAGGAAGCTCGCCACCATGAACTGGTTCACCAAGCCCCGGTCCGCCTGGTAGCGCTCGGCGAATACCGGCAGGGCCGTGATGGGAGGCACCGAGGCCTGGAGCATGACGATGAGCGCCATGGGGTATGACGGGCGCAGGAGGACAAGCATGCCCAGAGCCACCAAGGGGAAGGCGACATTCTTCACCAGCACAAACTTCATGACCTCCAGCACCCGGATACGGCCGGGTTGCCGGAAATCCAGAAAGATGCTTCCGCCCACGATGATCATGAGCAGCGGAACCGAAATCGCGCCCACCTGTCTGCATGACGAAACGATGAATCCCGGGATGCAGGCATCGGCGCCGGCCAGCTTGACGGCCATGGCAAGGAGCGTACTGATGAGAACCGGATTCAATACCCGGCTGCGGTTGAAACTCAGTCCGGCCTTGAACAAGGCCGGGGCGGTGGTGAAGAAGAAGGCCGGAAACATGAGGGTGAAGAGGAAGAGCGCCACCAGCAGCGGTGAATCCGTGCCGAACAGCTGGGTGATGATCGTGAGCGGGAGAAAGATCCCGTTCTGATAGAAGAGGCAGGCGCGGAATTCCCGGCGTGTGGCTTGTGCGGCCAGGTACGAGGAGAGAACGGTCAAGGCGAAGGACCCGACGGTAAAGGCTGCCCATCCCAGCGGCAGCTGCCACCATCCGGAGGAGGACGCTGGTTCGAAGGTGCCGATGATGTTGGCAAAGATCAGGCAGGGCAGGGCGATATCGATCGCCAGCGCGGAAAAGGGGCCCATCGCATGCTCGGCGATGAAATGCCGGCTGATGAGCCAGAAGCCCAAGCAACCTATGGCCAGCAACGTCGCCACAGCCTGAAAGGTCGCCAGAAAAAGGGTCATAGCGCCACGCTACCTGATTCCTTAAGCATAAGTCAAATGGAGCCTGCTCCCCCTGAGGGCCATTGACATGCTGTCCTTGCATATACTATGTCGGACATATGGCACGCAAGACACTCGGACTGAGAAGGAATCTGAAGGAAGAGCAGCGCCGCGCCGATATTACCAAGGCCGCGATCAATACCTTTGCCGCCCGCGGGTATCAGGCCACCACCATGGACGACATCGTCATGGAGGCCGGGTGCAGCAAAGCGCTCATCTACTGGTACTGGGACAGCAAGGCCGCCCTGTTCACCGACCTGGTGGACATCTGTATGACCAAGTATGTGGAGCTTTTCCAGAACGCCATCAACTCTCAAGAACCATACCTGGAAAAGCTCTACAACGTCTTGCAATCCTTCAGCACCATTTACCGGGAAAATGTCGCGCTGAACCATATGGTCCATTTCGCCGCCTTGCAGACCTCGGAGAAGCCGGAAGAGAATTTCAGACCTCAGGTAAGCGCCTACAAGAACCAGCTGATCGATCTCATCGCGAGACTGCTCCAGGAGGGGGTCGATACCGGGGTCCTCAAACCCGAGCTTGATGTCCCGGCCGTGGCACTCCACGTGGTCTGCCTTGCCGAAGGGTATATCTATATGTCCATCCTGGAGAAGCGCCTCCCCATCGAACGGGTCATGGTGAATGTCCTCATGAACAGCCTCTACCCCTATATCATGAAATCGACGGAATCCGGGTCGTAAGACCATCCCCGGGCCCCGTCCCATGGGAGGGAGCCCGGGGTCACGGTCGTTCTAGGCGCCCAGTCGTTTCAACACGATCCGCAGGATGCGGCGGATCGGCTCGGCCGCGCCCCAGAGGAGCTGGTCGCCCAGGGTGAAGAGCGTCAGGTAGTCAGGACCCATGTTGAGCTTGCGGATGCGGCCCACCGGTACCGTGAGCGTACCCGAGACCGCCGCCGGGGTGAGCTCCTTGAGGGTGTCGGCCTTGGTGTTGGGCACCACCTTTACCCACTCATTGGCGGTTGCGATGATCTGGATGATCTCCTCCAGCGCCACATCCTTGGTGAGCTTGATGGTCAGGGCCTGTGAATGGCAGCGCATGGATCCTACGCGGACGCACAGGCCGTCGATAGGGACGGGGACGGTGTTTCCCAGGATCTTGTTGGTTTCGGCGTAGCCCTTCCATTCCTCTCTGGTCTGGCCGCTCTCCATGGCTGAATCGATCCAGGGGATGAGGCTGGCCGCCAGGGGGGCGCCGAAATATTCGGTCGGATAAGAGCCCCCGCAAAACGTCTCCATGACCCTGCGGTCGAGATCCAGGGCCGTGGCGGCCGGATTGTCGAGCAGATCCTGAGATGCCTTGCCGATGGCAGCCATCTGGGCCACGAGTTCGCGCATGTTGTTGGCGCCGGCGCCGGAAGCCGCCTGATACGTCATGGAGGTCATCCATTCCACCAGCCCCCGTTTGAACAGGCCGCCGATGCCCATGAGCATCAGGCTTACGGTGCAGTTGCCTCCGATATAGTCCTTGATGCCCGTATCCAGGGCCTTGTCGATCACGTCCCGGTTGACCGGGTCCAGCACGATAACGCTGGAATCTTGCATGCGCAGGGCCGAGGCCGCGTCGAGCCAGTAGCCTTTCCAGCCCGCGGCGCGGATTTCGGGATAGACCTTCTTGGTATAGTCGCCGCCCTGGCAGGTGACCACGATATCCGCATCGGCCAAGGCCTTGATGTCATAGGCGTCTCTCAGGGGCGGGATGTCCATCCCAATCTCGGGACCTCTGCCGCCCACCTGCGAGGTGGTGAAGAAGGTGGCCTCGAAGCCTTTGAAATCCTTTTCCGCCATCATCCTGTCCATGAGCACCGAACCGACCATGCCGCGCCAGCCGACAAACGCTACCCTGACCATGTGTGTATCCTCTCTGAGCGTAATACATGTCCCGGGGCATCCGATACCACCGATATCCGCCGCGGGACATGTTGTAACTCACCCTCATACAGGGAAACCGCGTCTGAGTCAATTCCGAGCCCTGTGGGGGGTCCGGCACGAACGTCGAGCCAACGAATAGGAAGTTTACCTCATGCCGATATTCCATTATAGTGAAGGACATACTGAAGACCGGGGAGGGGATGCGATGACGCAGATGAATTTCTGTCCGTATTGCGGCACTGCGCTCAAGACCACTATGATCGACGCCAGGGAACGCCGCATATGCACGCGGGAAGGATGTCCCTATGTCCACTGGGATAATCCCACCCCGGTGGTGGCGGCCCTTGTCGAATACCATGGCGAGATCGTCCTGGCCCGCAACAAGACCTGGCCCGAGGGCATGTTCGGCCTGATCACCGGATTTCTGGAAAGAGGCGAGACCCCGGAACAGGCCGTGGTGCGCGAGGTGAAGGAGGAGCTCGGCCTGGATGCGACCGGGGTGGACTTCATCGGCGTCTACACCTTCGAGCAGATGAATCAGCTCATCGTCGCCTATCATGTCGTGGTCGGCATGGGGGCCATGACCCTGAGCGAGGAACTGGCCGAGGTCAAGACCCTGCCTCCCGAGAAGGTGCAACCCTGGAATTTCGGCACGGGCCTGGCGGTGCGGGACTGGCTCAACCGCAACCGCATGTCACGGTTCTAGCCCCTCACCCCTGAAACCGGCCTGCGTTTGGACGGACCGGGTTCAGGTTACATGGTTATGCGGGCGCAGCAACTGGGGTATACCTGTCGCGCACGGCACGCCGGTGGAACACAATCCGCAGCCGTAGATGAAGATGTGGAAATTGTTGTTCACGTATGCGATCGAGCGTTTGCAGCGCTCGGCGCAGGCCTCCTTGTCATGCCCGCCGGCTCCGGTTATGGCCCGCACCGGGCAGCGCTTGATGCAGGCCGTGCATGTCTTCCCCTGGTAATGCAGGCAGTGGGCATGGATATCCTCGCTCCGTGAACGGTTGGGCTCAAGCCTGAGGTTTACCACGAAACTGGCGATGCGATGTGCGCTCCCTTTCTCGGTGATCAGGAAATCGTGGAGCCCGAAGGTGCCCAGTCCTGCGGCATAGGCTATATGCCGGTGCGACCAGGGCGAGGCCCAGCCGACGGTTGGGTAGCGCTGTTTGCGGAACAGGGGGGTGGCGTCCGGGGCCACGGCCAGGATGCCTTTGCTCATCAGGAGGGCAACCATCTCGCGCACGACAGTCTGGCTGAAGATTTCGCCCAGGAGCCGGGATTGGGCCCAGCGCTCGGCAAGCCACCGTTCTTGCCGGGCATTGTCATCGATGGTGGCCTTGGTGAATGGCATGATGAGGCAGACCACGCTGATATCCTCAGGCTTGGGCGCGGCCACGCCTTGATTGCGCGCCTGCCAGGCCATGATCTCGGCCGGGGTGAGGTGGTGGGGGCCGATGATGCGCTTGAAGTCATCGAAGAGCGGATCGTCGCCATGCACGAACCCAATCAGGGGGGCTTCATAGATCCGCTCCTGGCAGAACGGATACTCCAGGCGGTTCTCGGGGTGGTGGATGAGCATGTCGGGGAGCGTGGCGCTGAACCAGGCCTCGTCCACGGCCGGATCGCCGGGGAGGCTCCGGCGGTCGTGGCACAGCTTCGGCTGTCTGGGCATCCCTAAGCCGCGCATCTCGGCGACGGCGCTCTTGATCCCGCCTACATCCGTCAGCCAAGAGAATCTGCGGTAGCGGCGCTCCATCCGTTTGTGCATTATCACCCTCCCAGTCAGTACAATCAACCAGAAACGGAAGCACTCTATTCCATGGCCCTATTTATTCGAAGACCTTTTCCTCCACGGCATCGGCATTCAGCGCGTCGGCCTCGCTATCGCGCTGGTCGGTCGACATGACGCTCTTGGCGAACTCCTTGTACCATTCCAACTGGGTGATGTACTGCATGATCTCGTTGGTGCCGACCCAGATCATGGACAGGCGCATATCGCGCAGGATGCGTTCGATGGGATAGACGCTGGTGTAGCCGATGCCGCCCATGGTCTGCATGGCCATGTTGGCCACGTCCCAGCAGGCCTCGGTGACGAATTTTTTGGATTCGGAGACCATGCGGCGGCAGCGTCCAGGACTGACCGTGCCAGAGTCGATGGCCAGGGCCGTGGCATAGACCAGGGAGCGCGCGGCGTCCAAGAGCATGACGCTATCGGCGATCTTGAAGCTCACGGCCTCGAAGGCGTTGATCGGCATACCGAAGGCCTTGCGCTTACTGGTGTACTTGGTGGCGATCTCGAGGGCCGGCCGTACGCTGCCGATGGTCATGGCCGCAGTGCCCAGGCGTTCCGGGATCATCATACGCTGGAAGACGTCAAATCCGCCGTTGACCTTGTTCAGGACATAGTCCTCGGGGACATACACGTCCTTCAATGTGATGCGGGCCGCACCACCGCCGCGCACGCCCATGAGGCCGTAGAGATATTCGGATTTGACGCCGGCATCACGCGGCACCATGAAGGCCGTGATGGATTTGTGGGCAGGCGCCTGCTCGTCCGTCTTGGCATAGATCAGGAACCAGTCCGCGCCTTCGCCGCCGACGATGAAGCGCTTCTGACCGGTGAGACGGTAGCCGTTGCCGTCGCGTACGGCCTTGGTGGTGGCGCCGAAAAAGTCCGAACCGCCGCGCGGTTCGGTCAAACCCTCGGCTGCGTAGACCTTGCCTTGCAGCAGCGGGATCACGATATCCTTTTTGAGCTGATCATTCCCAAAGCTGCAGACAGCCTCGGCCACGATATCGGCGCCTACGCCCCACAGACAGGCCAGGGAATAGCTGGCAACGCCGATCTCTTCG
>Ga0116192_1001984_pt1 | contig 13988 bp, 10 predicted proteins | sample AD_UKC113_MetaG_FD_89876 | JGI IMG/M metagenome (GOLD analysis project Ga0116192, IMG submission 89876) | Active sludge microbial communities of municipal wastewater-treating anaerobic digesters from Hong Kong - AD_UKC113_MetaG | ecosystem: Engineered > Bioreactor > Anaerobic > Digestate... | reverse complement strand
TCCTCTGAAAAGCGTATCTTCAAAAAATATGCAGACTTCGGGCACAATGGCTTTCCCATTTTCTTTTGCAGTTGCTATTTCAATGGCAGTCAGCAAATTTTCTTTGGCATCGGAACGCATCATACCAATTGGTAATTGAGCACCTGTGAAAATCACCGGTTTTGAAAGATTTTGTAGCATAAAACTCAGTGCAGAAGCAGAATAAGCCATTGTATCGGTACCATGAAGCACCACAAAGCCATCGAAATTTTCAAAGTTCTCCTCAATGATTAATGCAATTTCTTTCCATGTTTCGGGTTGTATATCTGATGAATCCATTAAAGGTGAAAAGGGGATACTTTTGATTTCAATTCCGGTTTGTTTCAGTTCGGGAAGGTATTCCTGCAGGCGATAAAAATCTATTGGACGCAATGCTCCTGTTGTTGGGTCTTCAGACATGCTGATGGTTCCCCCAGTGAATATCAATAAGACAGCACTTTTACCTTTCACAGTAGATTATTTTATTGTTGGCGCAAAGATAATGCAATTTTCTTGACAAACAGCTTTCCTTTTGATATTTTTCAAGCTGCTGAAATTTTTTTAATTAATTTGTTGCCAAAAAACTTTTTACAATCAAATTTAGAATTTCAGTTTATGTAGAACTTGATGATAGGGCGTCAAATTCGTTTTTTTCAAATGTTTTTTTCCATAGTAACAAATAAATATGTAAATTTGCATGCAATAATTTCATAGGTAATATGAATGTATATGTATTTATCTCATTAAAAATCAATTAAATAAATTTATTTCTATGTCATTTATTGCAGAAAGAGTTCAATTTGAAGGTTTAACATTTGACGATGTCTTGCTTATTCCATCATATTCCGATGTTTTACCTCGTGAAGTTGACTTATCCACACGTTTTACTCGTCATATCACTTTGAAAATCCCCATAGTTTCGGCGGCTATGGATACGGTAACAGAATCAAATATGGCTATTGCCATAGCCAGAGAGGGTGGAATAGGAGTGATTCATAAAAATATGTCCATTGCCGAGCAGGCACGACAGGTTGAAATTGTTAAACGTGCGGAAAATGGAATGATTTCCAATCCGGTAACTATTTTAAAAGGTGCTACTGTTGGCGATGCATTGGCTTTGATGGCCGAATTTAAAATTGGTGGAATTCCTGTTGTAGATGAATCAGGTTATTTGGTGGGCATTGTAACCAATCGCGATTTGCGTTTTCAGCGGGATTTTTATAAACCTGTGGAAGAAGTTATGACGAAGGAAAATCTGATTACGACTTCCCGTTCCATTACTTTGGATGAAGCTTCGGAAATTTTGCAACAATACAAAATCGAAAAATTACCTGTTGTCGATGACAAAAACAAGCTGATAGGTCTGTTGACTTATAAGGATATTACGAAAGCCAAAGATAAACCTATGGCCTCTAAGGACAAACAGGGACGTTTAAGAGTGGCTGCTGCAGTGGGAGTTACAGCCGATACTTTTGAGCGTATGGATGCATTGGTTGCTGCAGAAGTGGATGCTATTGTCATTGATACTGCTCATGGACACTCAAAAGGAGTGATTGATACGTTGAAAAAAGCACGCAAAGCATATCCCAATCTTGATATTATAGTTGGAAATATAGCAACAGCTGAAGCAGCTCGCGATTTGGCCGAAGCCGGAGCAGATGCCGTTAAAGTTGGTATCGGTCCAGGTTCTATTTGTACAACACGCGTAGTAGCTGGAGTTGGCGTTCCACAGTTGTCCGCAATTTTTGAAGTTTCTAAAGCGCTCAAAGATTTGGATGTCCCCATTATTGCAGATGGCGGCATTCGTTATTCCGGCGACATTGTTAAAGCCTTAGCAGCGGGAGGAGAGACGATCATGGCAGGTTCACTTTTTGCAGGAGTTGAAGAATCACCGGGAGAAACCATTATTTTTAATGGACGGAAATTTAAGTCCTATCGTGGAATGGGTTCGCTCGAAGCGATGGAAAAAGGTTCCAAAGACCGCTATTTCCAGGATATGGAAGACGATATTAAAAAGCTTGTTCCGGAAGGAATCTCCGGTCGTGTACCATTTAAAGGTTCTTTATACGAAGTTGTTTATCAGTTAATTGGCGGGTTGCGGGCAGGCATGGGTTATTGCGGAGCGCATAACATTAACGAATTGCATCAGGCCAGATTTACCAGAATTACCAATGCGGGTGTAGTAGAAAGTCATCCTCATGATGTAACCATTATCAGCGAAGCACCCAATTACAGCAGAGGCGAATAAAAGCTTAAAATTCAAAAAAAATCAAATTTTTACAACATTATCTTTTTTGTTTCGTTAATTTTTTTGCAGTGCGATGAAGATTTGTTTTCTAAAGCTGATAAAGCAAGTTTTTAAGCACAATGTTTCAAATTAGTGAGTAAAAATATTAATCGTTTTTTATCTATGAAATTATCCCTTCTTTCTCTATCGGCAGCATTGTCGCTTTCGGCATGTTTGTTTGCACAGACCAATGATCCGGTATTGATGACCATTAATGGGCATCCGGTCTATAAATCGGAATTTGAGTACATTTACAACAAAAACAATTCCAACAATTCTCTCGATAAAAAATCATTGGATGAATATGTGGATTTGTTTATTAATTTCAAATTGAAAGTTGAGGAAGCAAAAGCTCAGGGAATTGATACAACTTCTGCTTTTATCAATGAGTTGGCAGGTTATCGTTCACAATTGGCAAAACCTTATCTGACCGATCAAAAGTTTGAGGAGAAATTGATGCAGGAAGCTTATCAGCGACTGAAAGAGGATGTGGAAGTGAGTCATATTCTCATTCGGATTCCGCAAAATGCAACTCCAGCCGATACTTTGGAAGCTTGGAACAAAGTAAAGTCTATTTTGAAACGTTTGGAAAAAGAAGATTTTGCCAAAGTAGCCAAAGAAGTATCTGAAGATGAAACAGCGGAGAAAACCGGTGGTTATATTGGCTGGATTACAGCATTCCAGACTTTTTATCCTTTTGAAACAATGGCTTACAACACTCCTGTAGGTGGAATTTCACAACCTGTTCGTTCCATTTATGGCTATCATATTATAAAAGTTCACAACAGAAGAAATTCGGTCGGTGAAGTTCAGGTTGCACACATCATGCGATTTACTTCTCCCAATGACAGTGTAAAAAACAAACTTGCCAAACAGGTTATCGATTCGTTGTATCAGTGTGTGAAAAATGGCGAAGATTTTGGAGCTTTGGCAAGCAAATATTCTGAAGATAAACCTTCTGCAGCCCGAAACGGTGAATTACCATGGTTTGGAACGGGGCGAATGGTTCCACAATTTGAAGCTGCCGCTTTTTCATTGAAAAAAGTAGGCGATGTTTCTGAACCAATACAAACGCCTTTCGGCTGGCATATTATTAAACTACTCGGAAAAAAGGATTTACCTTCTTTCAATGATATGAAATCTGATTTGGAAAGACGAATCAAACAGGATGAACGGGCAAATCTTGCTCAGCAGTCGTTTGTGAATCAACTAAAAAAAGAATATAATTTCCGTTTAGTGAATGAAAATGTACAAGATTTTTATAAATTATTGAAAGGGAGAACATTAAATGATTCCGTATTTTTGACTGAAATCGGGAAATTAAATAAACCATTATTTACCTTTGCCGACAAACAGTACACCCAGCATGATTTTGCAAATTTCCTTCAGAAGAATCAGTTTACTCAAAAAAGTATTCCGACAGAAGTAATTGACGAAAAGCTGAATCAGTTTATTAATGCAGAATTGATGGCTTATGAAGATACTCAATTGGAGAAGAAATATGACGATTTCAGATTTCTCATGCAAGAATATCACGACGGCATTCTGTTGTTTGAAGTTAGCAATCGAGAAGTCTGGGATAAAGCGCTGAGAGATACCGTTGGTTTGGCTTCCTATTTTGAGCAGCACAAGTCAGATTATAAGTGGGTAAAACCTCACTACAAAGGGCGTGTGATTTATTGCAAGGACAAAAACACTTTCAAAACCGCCAAACTGATTGCCAAAAGATTGGCAAACGATTCCATAGACAAATATTTGACGAGTCGGTTGAACAGCGATTCTATTCAGTATGTGAAAATTGAGAAGGGACTGTTTGTGGAAGGAGACAACAAGGCTGTTGACAAATTGGTATTCAATAAAAAGGAAAAGTTTACTCCTGATGCCGATTATCCATACGTCTTTGTGGTAGGTAAATTATTAAAGGAAACGCCTGAAGATTATACTGATGTCAGAGGAGCTGTAATTGCCGATTATCAGGACTTCCTTGAAAAAGAATGGATAAAAAATCTTCGATCAAAATACAGTTTTTCGGTTGATAAAAATGTTCTGAGAACCGTTAAGGAAAACTAATAATTTTTGACAGGCGACGGGAAATTACTAATTTTATCTTTCCAATTTCGGGAAATCGAAACGAATTATATAATTGTTTGATGTACAGCATTTTCGTGCGAAAGTTTATTTATTTATTGATGTTGGGAGGCTGTATGATTTTCTTACCTTGTTGTAAAAATCATACCTCGCAAACCAAATTGACAGATAAGCCTCTTGTAGAAGTGGAAGGTAACTTTCTTTATCGTGATCAGATTGAAAAAATCTTTTCTTCAAATGTCGATAAAAAAGACAGTGAGCAGCTCGTAAATAATTTTATCAGGAATTGGGCTACCAATGTTTTGCTGTATGAAACGGCAAAGAAAAACATAAATGATTTGTCGGAGATTGACAAATTGGTGGAGGAATATCGAAAATCGCTTATTATTCACGAATATCAGCAAAAATTAATTCAACAAAAATTTTCAAAGGATATTTCGGAAGAAGAAACGAAAGCTTTTTACGAAAAGTTTGGAAATCAACTTTTACTCAACGAATCCTACGTAAAAGGTTTGTTGTTGGTTGTTCCAGCCAATACCCCTCAGCTCAACGAAGTGAGAAGCTGGGTTCAGCGCCCCAATATCAAATCGCTGGAAAATATAGAAAAATATAGTTTGAAAAATGCTATAAGCTACGATTATTTTATGAACAAATGGGTACCATGGGTTGAAGTTTTAAAAAAAATTCCTTCACAAACGGATAATTTTGCCAATTTGCTGGCAAACAATTCTTTTGTTGAACTCTCGGATAGTACCCAGCGTTATTTTCTCAAAATTCAGGATCATTTGAATCCCGGCGATGTCAAACCTTACGAATTGGCAAAAGATGAAATTAACAATATTCTGATTCATAAGCGGGAAGCGGAATTTATCAAACAGTTTGAAAACGATTTGTACAACGATGCTCTCACTAAAAAGAAAATTGTTTTTTATAGAAACTAAGAACCAACAGATAGATTTTTAATAATTTATTTTTTCTACTACTCGACAATTAAGTAAAATGTTTATAAGCAAACTTAAGAATTTCATGCAAAAACGAAATCGCCTCTTTTTATCTACTCTCCTGATTTTAAATTTACTATCCGTAACTTTGGTTGCACAGAAAAATATTATCGACGAAGTAATCTGGATTGTTGGCGACGAGGCAATTTTGCGTTCCGAAGTGGAAGAGCAGCGTTTGCGTGCTCAGTATGAAGGTGTTCCCATTCAAGGAGACCCTTATTGTGTTATACCTGAGCAGATTGCCATTCAGAAGCTTTTTTTGCATCAGGCTGAGCTCGATAGTATTGTGGTGAACGAAAGCACTGTCAATTCTCAAGTTGAATCGCGTTTGAATTATTTTATTTCTCAAATCGGCTCGAAAGAAAAAATGGAAGAATATTTTGGTAAAAAAACGACCGATTTACGAGATGATTTGCGTAAAATGATTCGTGATCAAATGATTATTCAACAAATGCAGCAAAAATTGGTGGGAGACATTAAACCTACGCCGGCTGATGTAAGAAGATTTTTCAAACAATTGCCCGAAGACAGTATTCCTATGGTTCCTGCGCAGATTGAACTGCAAATAATCAGTTATCGACCTCCTATTTCGCAACAGGAAATCAACAGAGTGAAACAGCAATTGCTCGATTTTACGGAGCGCATAAATAGTGGAAAAGCCGATTTTTCGGTACTTGCAAGACTTTATTCCGAAGATACGGAAAGTGCAAAACGTGGTGGAGAATTAGGTTTTTTGGGACGGGGTCAACTTGTTCCCGAATTTGCCGCTGTAGCTTTTAATCTTCAGGATACCAAGAAAGTTTCACGAATTGTGGAAACAGAATTTGGTTACCACATTATTCAATTGATTGAAAAGCGCGGCGACCGTATCAATTGTCGGCATATTCTTCTGCGTCCACGCATTTCGCCCGAAGAAAAAGAAAAGGCCATCCATACTATGGATTCCATTGCCAACTTAATCAGAGAAGGGAAAATAACTTTTGAACAGGCTGTAATGTATTACTCACAGGATAAGAATACTGCACTCAATGCCGGATTGATGCTCAACGATAAAACAGGTACTTCTAAGTTTGAATACCAGGATTTGCCTTCCGAAATTTCAAAAGTTGTGTACAATATGAATGTGGGAGAGATATCCAAGCCTTTTATCATGATTGATCCCAAAACCAATAAGGAAGTGGTTGCCATAGTGAAGGTTAAATCAAAAATTCCGAATCATAAAGCTAATCTGAACGACGATTATCAAATGATTAAAGCCATTTATGAAAATAAAAAAAGGGAAGAATTTTTGCACGATTGGATTCTTAAAAAGCAAAAGGAAACCTATATCAGTATTGATCCGCAATGGCAGAATTGTGAATTTCAATATCCCGGTTGGATTAAAAAGTAAATAGGAAAAAATGGTTTTGACTTTTTGGTCTCTTCACGCTGAGTTTTTCTTTGAAAGTAATAATTTTGAATGGTTTTCATGAGTCTAATCGGTTGTAGCTGCAAATATTCGGGTTTTCACAAAAAATTTGTGCTTTATCTTTTTTTGATCATGGGAATGATGATTTTTCCGTTCACTTCTTCCATGTTGGCGCAGAATCATCCCAAACAATTGCGCGAGGAAATACTGAAAAGTCAGAAAAAAGAAGAAGAAAAAAAGCAGACAAAAGGAATTAAAAAGAAAGAACTATCAAAACCAAAAACCAAACTTCCGCCATTAAAGCCCGTTAGTCCTATTGTCAATCCTTTGGAAAATCAGAATGCCACGCTGATTTATCTTGAACATTCCGAAACAGTATCTTTCGATAAATTTCTTAATCCCGACATTCAGGTGTTGAAAGGAAATGTTCAGTTTCGTCATGAAAACGCCGTAATGTATTGCGACAGCGCCTATTTTTATCAGGCAACCAATTCGCTTGATGCTTTTGGAAATGTTAAAATGGTGCAGGGAGACACTTTGTTTGTGTATGGCAATTTTCTTTATTACGATGGCTTTACCAAATTGGCGCGTTTACGAAAAAATGTTAGGCTCGAAAATCGGAAAACGGTTCTTACCACCGACAGCATGAACTACGACCGAATAGCAAATTTGGCTTATTATTATACCGGAGGAAAAATAAAAGATGAAGTAAATACTTTGACTTCTGTTTGGGGACAATATTCACCGGTAACCGATCAGGCACTGTTTAAAGATAAAGTGAAGTTGGTGAACAAAAATTATACGATGGACGCCGATACGTTGAAATACAATACCAAAACAAATATTGCAGATATTGTTGGTCCAACGCATATTTTGTATAAAAACGAAACCGATATTTATTCTACTCGAGGTTGGTACAATACGAGTACGGAACGTTCCATGTTGTTGGACAGGTCGGTAGTAAATCATAAAGATGGAAAAACTCTTACGGGAGATTCTATATTTTACGACAAGAAGCAAAAATATGGAGAAGCATTTCAGAAAGTCGTTCTCAACGATACGGTTCAAAAATCTACCCTTTACGGCAATTTCGTTTCTTACAACGAAAATACAAAAGTCGGTATGGCTACCGATTCGGCTCTGCTTGTCGAATGGTCGACAAAGGACAGCTTGTTTATACATGCCGATACGCTTTATACTTTTAAAGATTCTGTATTTAATGCAGCACGTGGTTATTACGACGTTCGTTTTTATAGAAGCGATATTCAGGGCGTTTGTGATTCGCTGTATTTTTCTGCCCGCGATTCGGTAATTCATCTTTTCAGGGAACCAGTGCTGTGGGCACAGGATTATCAAATTACGGGCGATACGATACGTGCTTACATAAAAAATAAAAAAATCGATAAAGTGCAGGTTCTTCAGTCTGCTATTTCCATTCAACAGTTCGATTCAATTCATTTCAATCAGCTTTCGGGCAAGGAAATTATCGCTTATTTGGATAGTAATCAATTGAAAATGATTCATGTAAACGGTAATGCGGAAACCATTTACTATCCGATGGATGATAAAGATTCAACCCTCATCGGATTAAACAAGACGCAAAGCAGTTACGTGGTAGTATATTTTAAGGACAAAAAAGTAGATCGAATTGTGTTGACCAACGCTTCAAACGGTATCATGTATCCTTTGGAGCAACTTTCGGGAGGAGATATTTATTTGAAAAATTATGTTTGGCTTTCGTATTTGCGCCCCAAAAACAAAGAAGAAGTTTTTTTGAATATTCCCAAGCAACAACGTGTGAAAATTGGCACCAGCAGCTTGATGAATACTCCAACCAATCAGCCAACACAAGGCGGTCAGAATAGAAATTTAAAACAGCCTGCCGATAGGAGAAGACCTTAATGGGATGGATTAAAAAGCCACAAAGCTATCTTTATTTCAACAAAAAAGCTGCCTTTTTCAAAAGAATAAAAGCAGCTTTTTAATTTTTTATAAATACAGGAAAATTTAGAGGCAGAAACTTAATATCGTGTGGCTTTACTTTGTCTCCACGGTTTTTCGGAATTTGTGCTTCTTTCTTTCCTTCCCGATCCTTCATTTATATTGGGATAAGTTTCCCTTTTCTTTGAATGATTGGAGAATTTCGAAGGCTTTTCTTCAAAAAATTGTTTGTTCCCTTTCACTTCACAAACGTCCATTTGAGGCTCTAAAGCAAACGCATTCATTACTTTGTCTATCTGATCGGCATAGACATCGAAAAATGTAAATTTATTCGTAATTTCTATTGAACCGACATTAATGGATTTGTCTCCGACTACTTCATTGAAAATACCCAAAAAGCGGCGGGTATCAATTCCCTCACGTCCTCCCACATTCAATTTCAGGCGAATACGCTTTCCGGTTTTCCTGGAATTTTTTTCGTTTTTTGATCTGGCGTTTCTATCTTCCTGAAAATGTATTTCATTCAGATCTTCCGCATCTTTGTAATAATCGAGAAAACGATTGAATTCCAATGAAACGAAGCGTTTTAAAATTTCTTCCTTACTCAAATATTCCAACTGTTTCATAATCTGAGGCAAGTAAGGTTGAATTTGTTCTTCATTGACTTCCACGTGTTCCATTCGATCAATCAAATGATAAAGTTGTTTTTTGCAAACTTCCAAACCATTGGGTATTTGTTGCTGAATAAAATCTTTTTTCAGCATTTTTTCCAGTTCCTTTATTTTGTGTTTTTCCTTAGAATGAATAATGGAAATGGAAATACCTTTTTTGTTGATTCTGCCTGTTCTTCCACTTCGGTGTGTGTACACTTCGGGGTCGTCGGGCAAATTGTAATTGATGACATGCGTGAGATCGCTGACGTCCAATCCTCTGGCAGCGACGTCGGTAGCTACCAGCAGTTGAACATTGCGAATTCTGAATTTTTGCATCACATTGTCGCGTTGTGCTTGAGAAAGATCTCCATGCAAAGCATCGGCATTATAACCATCCTGCATAAGCTTTTCGGCAACTTCTTTTGTTTCCTGGCGGGTTCTGCAAAACACAATGCCATAAATGTCAGGATTGAGGTCCACAATCCGTTTTAAAGTCAAATAACGATACTTGGCCGGAGTCAGATAATAAATATGTTCTACATTGGAAGCTCCGGAATTTTTTTGGCCCACAATTATTTCTTCATAATCTTTCATGAATTGGTGAACGATATTTGAAATTTCTTTGGGCATGGTGGCTGAAAAAAGTATGGTACGTCTGTTTTCAGGGGTTTGTTTCAGAATGGTTTCAATATCTTCTTTAAAACCCATGTTCAGCATTTCGTCAGCTTCATCGAGCACCAAATAATGGATATTTTGGAGATTTACTTTTCCACGTTCGGTGAGGTCGATTAATCGGCCCGGAGTAGCTACAATAATTTGAGGTGGTGTATCCAGCTGTTTTAACTGAGTGCGAATGTCTTCTCCTCCATAAACAGCTACAACTTTAATTCCTTTCAAATATTTCGAGTAATTTTTTAAATCGTTGCTGATTTGAATACACAATTCTCTGGTCGGAGCCAAAATCAGTGCCTGAGTTTGTTTTTGAGCAGCATCCAGCATGTTGAGAATGGGCAGGCCAAAAGCAGCTGTTTTTCCTGTTCCCGTTTGCGCCAAAGCGACCAAATCGGCAGATTTTTCCTGCATAAAAGGGATGGTACGTTCCTGAATGGGCATGGGTTGCTCGAATCCGAGCTCTTCGATAGCCGAAAGAAGCTCGTCTTTTAAATTCAATTCTTTAAATGTCATTTTGATGTTTTTAATACACGTTTTTGAGCATCCATCCGATGTAAAATTTTATAAAAGATAAAACGTGTACTTTGAGATGTAGATTTCAAAAATATAATGTCTTGAATTTCGGATACTTACTCGAAACGTATAGTTGTTTTTAATTAAGGTGCAAAGTTAGTGAAAATTTTTGAATTTTCTTTTATCTATTCCATTTTTCCATCTTCCCCTGCTTAATAATTTTCGGAAAAGAATTTTAAATCGATTAATGGAAACAAAATGGTAAATATTTTGAAGAAATTCGTTGTGTTGTCTTACTCAAACCGTATGGGCAAACAGGAAAAATTAGTTAATTTTGTATGGAAATTTTTTTCTAAATATTCATCAAATTTTCATTGAAATATGCCGATTCAACCCTACCAAATCATTGAAAAATATTATGTCAAAGACTCGCCCCTATATCGGATATTGGTTGTTCACAGCGAACAAGTCAGAGACAAGGCTCTGGAAGTGGCCAAGCAACATCCGGAACTTAAAATTGACACCGAATTTGTTGTCGAAGCTTGTCTTTTACACGATATTGGTATTTTTCTCTGTCATGCTCCGGGAATATTTTGTTTTGGCGAACATAAGTACATTGAACACGGATATTTGGGTTCAGATTTGTTAAAAGAGGAAGGACTTCCACAACATGCACTTGTTGCCGAAAGACACACCGGAACGGGTTTTACCAAAGAAGAAATTATCCTGAAAAAGCTTCCTCTTCCTGTTCGCGATATGCTTCCCGTTTCACTCGAAGAACAGCTTATTTGCTATGCCGATAAGTTTTATTCCAAATCGAAATTGAATATACAGCTTTCCGTAGAAGAAATCAGGCAAAATTTAAGTTATTATGGAACGGAAAAAGTCGAGAAATTTGATTCTTGGCACCAGCTTTTTGGTTAATCGCTTTGTTAGAATTTATGTGAAAATCCTACGCTGAGTAGTTGTTTGAATTGTACTTTCGCTCTTTCGCCCTTTGCCATTATCATGGTGTTGTCGTAACGCGGATTGAGCGAAATACGTGTGGAAATAAAACGATTTACAATCAAATTGCAAACTATTTCCCAATCGGCTTCAATTTTCTGATAGTTGGTATAAAAAGTAAATTTGGAGTCGAGCTGTATTTCTCTCGAAGGAGCATAAGAAGCAACAGCCTTAAACGAACTACCAATTTCCTGCAAATGATTTTCTCCTTTTTGTATACCGAATAAATTGGGATTAACCTTTACGGTATCACTTAGATGTATATATTTTAAGGACAAGGGCGACACCATAAGCGAAAAAATCTTTTTATACTTGTAATCCATACCAAAATTGACATTTAATCGTACCGGCGTAAACAGTGAAGCTTTTAATTCATTCGAATTAACCGACTGGTAATTGTTCAGAAATTGAGTGGAAAAATCTATCGCACTACTGTAAAACCAATTTCCACTGGCTTTGTAGCCCAATTTGCTGTTTATTTTCACAACATCTTCGTTGATGTTTAAAGATCTCAATGCTGTCTCATCGCCAAAAACGGAGTAAAAACCGGTGCGCCATTCCAAGTTGTTTTCCCATTGAGTCCGTTTTTTGTCGTCATAATTAATTTGTCCGGTCAAAATGCCTAATACTGACAGGTTGCTGTTCCCCCCCTGATACCAATTTTTTGAAATATAATTTTCGGAAAATTGCAACAAATAGGAACCTTTGTGTCGCCACGGCCCAACTTGAAATTTGGGAATGTGCATTTTTCTTTCTTTTCCGTTCATGTATTCGTTTTCGTCAACAAATTCTACCTTTTCGATAGGTTTTACCGTAATAGGCTGATTACCTTTTACATAAGGATTTGAAAGTTCGTAGAACATTCTTTTGTATAAGCCGACAGCTGTTCGGGTAATTTCATTCCTTGCATCCAGACGCAATTTTATTAAGGATTCCTGTGAAGTAGGAACTTTTATGGGTTGATAAGCATTTTCTTCGAGTGTAGCAGCTTTTCGTCCATGAAATAAAGTGAGTAAATCTTCGGTTGGTTTGATATTAAAATCAAAAGGAAGTCCCATGTAAACCAATTCGATAAAAAAAGGATTGGCCAAATAAAACAACGAATCCGATTTAATGGTGGACAAAGCTGTTGGAGAAACAAACAACTGGAAAGAATCTTTCAGTACTTTTATTTTTTTTGTGTGTCTGGTTTCTATGGAGTCAGCATCCTTTGTTAAGTCACCATTCAATGAGTTAGTTTTAGCAGAAGATTCAATCCATTGAGCATTTTCAAGCAAACTGTCCAGATCAATTACTTCGTTTGCTTGAACTTTGGCAGTATCAATTGTCGATAAGTTGTTTTGCGCAGAAATGAAAAACGAATAGCTTACTAATATTAATAAAATACGCAGAAATTTATGTTTCATGATGTTTCTTTCTTCACCTCTTTGGTCGGTAGAGCCGGAACAAAATTATAAAAAAATAAGAAGACGGGAAAGCCAAAATTAATCAAAGCACTTTAACAAAATTTATGCCATAAAATCAATTTTTGTTCAATTATATTTCCTTGTAACTTTATTCTGTTTGTGAGGTCATTGTCTAAGTCGAAATTTTTTTCCAAAAAAGAGAACAAAAAACGAAAGGAAAAATATTCAATCGAAAAGAGTAGGATGGTCTTCGTCCATTTTTCGGAGAATGGCCGTCATTAAGGTTTCTCTAATAAATTTCGATTTGTTGGGTATTTTGTATTTCGACAGAAAATAATTCAGAGCTTTATTTTCTTCATTATTCAGTAAAAAAGCATGTCTGTGGGTGCGAACGGAACTGCATTTTTTCTGCGTTTTTTTAATTTTTTTCTTCATTCTTTTTAGTTGCTTCAAAAACTTAAATCATTGAATACGAGAAAAATGAAACGAAAATAAAAATAAAAAAGAGCATCTTTTTACAAAGTGCTCTTTTTTATTAAAAAATTTTCCGATAAACCCCGTAAAGGTTTTTTACAAGGGAAAACGGTTTATGCATTTTTTGCTTTTTGTACGATAGCTTTGAATGCTTCTGGATGATTCATGGCCAAATCGGCGAGCACCTTGCGGTTAATTACGATACCGGACTTGTGTAGTGCTCCCATCAATCGGGAATAAGATGAACCTTCGAGCCGTGCAGCAGCGTTGATACGCTGAATCCATAAGGCGCGGAAACTTCTTTTTTTGGCTTTGCGGTCGCGATAAGCATAGAGCAACCCTTTTTCCCAAGTGTTTTTGGCAACAGTCCACACATTTCTGCGGCTGCCGAAATAACCTTTTGTCAGGTTAAGAATTCTTTTTCTTCTTTTGCGCGAAGCAACATGATTAACAGATCTTGGCATAATCTATAAAATTTATGAATGTCAGCGCCGTCTTTTTTCAACGGACTTTGGGCTAAGC
>Ga0116192_1001981_pt1 | contig 13996 bp, 12 predicted proteins | sample AD_UKC113_MetaG_FD_89876 | JGI IMG/M metagenome (GOLD analysis project Ga0116192, IMG submission 89876) | Active sludge microbial communities of municipal wastewater-treating anaerobic digesters from Hong Kong - AD_UKC113_MetaG | ecosystem: Engineered > Bioreactor > Anaerobic > Digestate... | reverse complement strand
CTCCTTTATCACCTGTAGCACCTTTATCTCCAGTAGGACCTGTAGCACCTTTATCACCAGTAGCACCTTTATCTCCTTTATCACCTGTAGCACCTTTATCTCCAGTAGGACCTGTAGCACCTTTATCACCAGTAGCACCTTTATCTCCTTTATCACCTTTATCACCTTTATCACCTTTATCACCAGTAGCGCCAGTTGGTCCGGTTGGTCCAGTAGCTCCAGTATCTCCTTTATCACCTTTATCTCCTTTATCACCAGTAGCTCCAGTAGCGCCAGTTGGTCCAGTTGGTCCTGTAGCTCCAGTATCACCTTTATCACCTTTATCACCAGTAGCGCCAGTTGGTCCGGTTGGTCCAGTTGGTCCTGTTTCACCTGTAACACCTGTAGGACCTTGGATTCCAGTTGGTCCTGTAGCGCCAGTAGAACCTTGAATTCCTGTTGGGCCAGTAGGTCCAGTAGGTCCAGTAGATCCAGTTTCACCTTTAGCACCTGTAGCACCTGTAGTACCTTTGGGGCCTGTTTCTCCTTTGGCACCTGTGACACCTGTTGCACCTGTTGCGCCTGTTGCACCTGTAGCGCCTTTAGGTCCTGTTGGTCCTTTTTCCCCTGTTGGTCCTAAATGTTCATGTGGAAACCATTTATCATCTTCACAACTGTATACAGTTCCAGTATTAATATCTAATAAATAAGCGCAAAAACATTTCACGATAATAGCTTTTGAGAGTTCGCATTTGCATATCTTCCACATAATTTTAGTGCAAACGTCATAAAAATAAAAACTTTTAGGGGTATTAATGTAGACCCATGCGTCATTAACTTTTTGTAATACTGTATTTGATGAAATTAACAACGTATAAGTTTTAGATTGTTGACATTCATTTAAATTTTCTAAATCTTCATAATGACATACGGCAAAACCAGAAAATAAAATATTAACTGGAATTAATTTTCTAGTCACACAATCATTATTATTACAATCATCAATATCTGTTTCATCACATGTGTTTACGCAACCCTTATCATCAGTATAAATATCGCAATTATTTTCTTTACAAAAATTATTTTTACATTTTGGTTTAAATTTAGCACAACAAGATTGGGTTTGAGATTTATTTTTGCAAACTTTAGGTTGATAACTACTTTTTACTTTTTTTACACAATTTTTTTTAACATCAACTTTTAAAATTTCATTTGTGTTTTCATCTCCATAGTAGAAAATATTATCCGTTTGTACAGGAGACCAACCATTTGATGTAAGAACCAGCACTAAACAATTTCTTGTAACCAAGCAATAATATTGTTTTTTAGAACTGTATTTAATATGTTGTAACTCGCTAGGACTGTAATCATTGCATACAATTCCACAATAATCTAAGGTTATGTCATTGACTGCCATTTGAGTATACTATATTAATTGCAAGGAATAAAAAAGCAAAATTCTATTGTCGACATCAACCATTATCTATCAACCATTATCTATTATCTAATAGAGTTACATTAAAAATAAGAGATATATTATAAAAAAATCATTTATTATACTTGCTTTAGATTTTGAATCGCTTCGGTCATTTCTTTAAAAGTTAACGCTTTATAAAAACAAACTGAATCATTAACTTTACCAATGGTTATAGGTGGGTTAGGATATTCAGCAATACGTTTATATGGATAATAATACGTATAGGTACCTGTAAACTTTGCATTTCTGACTACAGAACCTTGAGTATTTTTAACATCATAAAGACTATCTGTTTCACCATCTCTTGTACTAATTATGATTATTTTTTCACCATCATTATCAAAAAATGCTTTCATACATCTGTCTAAACATTTAAAACCCCACGAAAGCATTAAACATTTTGGTTTGTATTTATTAATTGCTTCAACACAATCTATAATTTCACATGGATACCAAGTATTTTTCATTTGTTCTGCATTATACCAAATATCAATAATTGATGTTGCTTGTATTTTTGCACCAATAGAATTTAAAAGACTAGCCCAATAACATTTACCAGCACACACTTCTAAAATTAAATCATCACCTGCAAACTCTTTAATTTTTAAGAGTACGGACAATGTAGGAATTGAAAAACTAAATTTTGTACGATATTTTTTCATCGCATTTTCAGCTAGTTTGTAATCTCTCGTTTGTGTTAATATATCAGTTAAGGGATCAGATTTTTTAAGTAATTCGATAGCATTAATATATTTCGTTTTTTCATCTGAGTGTTTTATTAATGAATCTTTCATTTTCTTTGTTTCATCAATATTTAGAGGATGGTAAAAATAAACATAATCAAAAATATTAAGAAGTGGGATATTAGTGCATGGTACGACTTTGATACACTTATATGGATAAACTTCTAAATTTTTGTATTTATTATGCATATTTGATGTTGTAATTCCAGGTCCATATTCAAAGTTGAGTAAACAATCAGTATATCCATCAAGTGTCCCAATAACAATGATTCCAATACCATTATTACGATAAAATGCCTCAATACATGCTTCAATACAATTGTATCCCCAAGAAAGTAGCATATATTTTGGTTTGTATTTGTTTATAGCATCAACACAATCAATTAGTTCACATGAATACCAAGCTTGTTGCATTTCTTCTTCATTATACCATTTTTCGTCTACTATGCTGGTTGCTCTAATATTGACACCTATTGAAGCAAGAAGCGCAGCCAAATAACACTTACCGGCACACACTTCTAAGATAACATCATCACCTACAAATTTTTTAATTTCATCTAAAACTTCCTTTGTAGGTATTACAAATCCAAACTCCTTCCTATACATTTTTAAAGTTTTAAAAGAATACCGTGAATTATCAGATTTATCCAGAACTTCTAAATATAATTTAGGTCTTTTGAGTAAGTCTTCAGTTGATAAATATTCCATTATAATAATTTTTATGTTCATATACATTCCTTTGTATGGATGAACTTCTACGAAGTTTAAATTTTCAATTTTGTTATGGCGATGTTATCGGATAAAAATTGAAATTACAACTAACCAACAAATGCATTAAAAATTCGATAAAAATAATATTAAAACGTAAAAATAAATAGATATGGATATTATTTGTTCAAAATGCTCTACATCTTTTGAAAAACCTCCAAGGTATATTGGAGAATATCCTCTTTGCTCGAATTGTAGGAATAATAAAAAAGTCTTAAAATGGCAAAATAATTATAAACATTTTATTTGTAATGGTTGTAGCCTCGCAGTAAATTTTTGTGAAGAAACAATACCAGAATGTTATTTGATTGGTATAAGACCTTTTTGTTTTTATTGTATCACATATTACTTTTATCAAACATATAATCAATCATGTAGTTTATGTTGTTTACCTATTGCATCAAAATATCAAGGTAGCAATTCATTGTGCACAAAATGTCGTTTAGGTTGTTTTGAATGCAAAAGCAAAAAAGATTTAGTTTTTGGTGTTAATTTTCGTAAAATTGTTCAAAATTATGATTTTACACCTCAGTGTTATTGTAGGAAATGCTACAAAAATTCTAATTTATCACATTAAAATTGATTTTATTTTCATAATATATTTTTTCTTTATTAGAATTCTACATTATTTTCAATGAAATATATCATTATTACTGGGGGAGTTATATCAGGTTTAGGTAAAGGGATTACTGCATCTTCAATAGGTTTATTACTAAAAAGTCAAGGTTATTGTGTAACTGCAATTAAAATCGATCCATATCTTAATATTGATGCAGGTACAATGTCTCCATATGAACATGGAGAATGCTACGTGTTAAAGGATGGTTCAGAAGTAGATTTAGATATGGGTAATTACGAAAGATTTTTAGGAACAGAATTTACAAAATTTCATAATATCACAACTGGTAAAATTTATAATAGTGTGCTAACTAAAGAACGTCGTGGTGCCTATCTTGGTAAAACAGTGCAAGTAGTACCACATGTAACAGATGAAATAAAAGAACAAATTACTAAAGCATCTAATATTTTAATTGATGGAAAACTACCTGATATTTGCATAATAGAATTAGGTGGAACTGTAGGCGATATTGAATTAAGTCCCTTCCTTGAAGCTATTAGGCAAATGAATGCATTAAATGAAGATAAATTATGTTTTGTACATGTTAGCTTAATAATTGATTGTGGAGAATATAAAACAAAACCAACACAACATAGTTTGGAAAAATTGCGCGAATTAGGTATTTTTCCAAATATTCTTGTTATTAGAACAGGTACAAATGAATATTTAGAAAAGGACTTCATTAATAAACTTAGTATAATGTCAGGGATAAAATATGAAAATATTATTCAAAATATTAATGTACCTAATATTTACTTTGTGCCTTCTCTCTTTAAAAATCAGGGTTTAATATCAAGAATTTCAGATTTTATCGAATTGGAACCGTTAGAATATGAGCTAAGTACATATAATAAAATTATCGAATATTTTAGCACTTCGCACCCAACTATAAAAATTGCAATAGCAGGAAAGTATACAGGTAAACCTGACACATATCTTTCAATAATACGATCTTTGGAACAAGCAGCAATTATAAATAATGTTTTTCTTGAAATATGTTGGATCAATACTAAACAATTAAATAATACTAATGAATTAATAGAATATGACGGATTTATTATACCAGGAGGTTTTGGTTCATCTGGTATAAATGGTAAATTACTTGTAGCTCAATATTGTCGTAATAAAAAAATACCACTATTAGGTATTTGTTTAGGATTCCAAATTATGGTGATAGACTGTTACACTTCTCTTGGTAAAATTGGTTCAAGTTCAGAGTTTGATACTAATGTCGCTAATAAAATTATTGATATTTTACCAAATCAAAACGATATTTTAGGTGGTACTATGAGACTCGGTAATTATGAAACAACACTCGTTGATAATTCACAAATAATAAAATTATACGGAAATAAACAAATTGTTGAAAGGCATAGACATCGTTATGAAGTAAATAATGATTATATTGGAGACATAGAAGAATCAGGTTTACGATTTACTGGATACAGCACTTTGGATGATGGAAATAAATTAGCTGAAATACTTGAATTGCCACAGCATCCATTTTATATTGGTTGTCAATTTCATCCAGAATTTAAAACTAGATACAATATGGTCCATCCATTATTTGATGGTTTAATAATGTCCTCAATAGAAAATAAAAAATTTAATTGAATTTAAAATTAACATTAACATTTTCTTGCAATAAGAATACAAGAATGACAAACAACTTGAATTTTTTTAAATCCCGATTCTATTAATCTACAACCTAATATTAGTTGCGTTGCAGCGGAAAAATTAGGTTTGTAATAATATATCAACGTGTTTGTTTCTTTTGAATATTCAGCATATATGCTACTACTATTTTTTTTTGATATAATTAATAATTTATTTAGTGGTTCATTATTAATCATCGCCAATAGACAAGATTCAAACGTTTGGCTAATCTTAAAATTTTCTATATGAGAAAAATTATCAACTGTAATATTTGTTACATCAACAAATCTGTCCTCAATACCTTTGAATAACTCTTGAGTATTTAAACATGCTAAAAATTCTAATTCAACACCAGGATAATAAATATTAAATATTATATCCTTCTTTATTTTGTTTTCTCCATTTATTAATATCGTAATAAATGATTCGATCATTTCTTTTGGAATAACAATATTATAAGTTTTATCATTCGAACTACAATAAATTTTACCATTATTTGTTTTAAAAATAGCATTTTTTATTCGCAACGGATTTATGTCAATTATAATTGACATAATAATCGATATGTCATTAATATTATCAAAAATAATTGGTTCACTATTAATAACATTGTAAATAACAACGTCCATATTTGTCATTATTTGTTCTGAAGTTTCCATATTTTCCATAGTTTCACATATTAATATTATAATACATTAATCTAACTATTAACTTATATTTTCATTTTTAATTAACATATATATATGGACTGGTTTTGGAAATTAATTGGTACAATATTTACACTCGCTATCATAGCAGCGATTATAATAGCAGTTTATTACTTGTTTATGTATATTTTTGAATATTTTAGTGGTAGTAGCAGCAGTGGTGAGTCAAAGCAAAACAAGAAGAAAACTAATAAAAAAAAAGACAGCAAAAAGAAAAAGAAGAAAAAAAACAACTAAAAAAATGAAATCTAAACATTTGATATTACTAATTTCTTAACAAGCATCATATTTCTAAAACATTATGACAATCTGGACTTCTTATTTCGAACATAAACAAGAACAATTATTAGCACTCGCAACTGCAAATGAAGAGTTAAGAATAACTAGACAAAGAATAGAAGATTTAAAAAGAAAGATACTATTAGAAAAACAACGAATTTCAAAAGCTACGCGCCAATATCGAAAATATGGTATCGCAGTGCCATGTCATAATAAATTGGATAATTTAATCAATAGAACTGCAATTAATAAGGAAACTTTCTGTAAACCAAACATTTTCCCAAAACTAACCAATAATTATAAAATAACACAAATTAATTATTTCTTGCAAGATAATGAAGCAATAAAGACAAATAGTGGTCATCGAGTAGTTATTACAACATTAAATAAACAAAAGAAAACTAATTGTTTAGAAACTTTTATTCAAACAAGTAAAAAAAATATTATATTAATTAATAAAGGGATAACTACAATCGAAATTAGCAGTCCTAATACTCTTTCTGCAACTCATGTTGATTTACGAAACAACAAACTTTCGACAATTCCTCAATGTATTTTACAAATGCCAAACTTAAAAAAACTATATATTTCAGGAAATTGTATGAATATTGATTCAGGAACGTTAGTATATGGTGTTTCTTCATTTGAAATTATCAATTAATTTTTTTTATTATTTGCTATCACATATATTTTTTAAATATTACGAGTTACGTTTAGTTCGATAATAACAATAATATTAATAATAACGATAATAATAACAATAATAATAATAAAAAAATATAAAAAAATAAAAATACTAATGAAATAAAAAATAAAATTATTTATTTCAAATTGGTAGTTTACAACGAATTATTGGTTTGTTTGGTATATGTGTGTCTACTTTTTACCTAACCTAACAACAGACCCTTTAGTACAGGCACGTGACACATTTTGACGCTTCAGAGGAACTTCAGGGTTGGCCACTACTTGATGAAGATAGTTTATGGAATATTAATTTTTATGCAAACTACCATTCTACTGATCAAAATGAAGTAGATAATAAAATAACTTCTAAAACAACTTTTTTGACGCAAAATGAAAATAATGTGGAACATGAATTTTTAGAGAAACATAAAAAGTTTGATGGTATTGGTTATTTAACGACAACTATTTCAAATAATAGTTTCAATGATTGTGCAGAATTAGTTGAATTTACACTTCCTTCTCAAATGAATCTTATGATTACAAAAATATACAGTTTGAAAAAAGGTACAAGTAATGATGTAAGAACACTTAAAGTTATCTTTAATCCAAATAATCAGTATACTGATACAGAGAGAATTACTAACAATGAAAATGTTGTGAACACATGTTATGAAATTAACAACATCATTATTATAGCATATAGAATCAACTAACACTTTAATCAAATTTTTTCTTTTATTTTTTTGATATTTCTTTTATTTTTTTGATATTTCTTTTATTTTTTTGATATTTCTTTTATTTTTTTGATATTAATGAAGTTTTAATAATATTCTAAATAGCTAAAATAAATCCTACTACGTAATAGATAAATTAGAAAACGTTATTTTATTGAAAAAATATACTATGCGTATTTTAGCACTTATTAGAATTACTTACCAAAATTGAAATTTCAATCTACGAGATATTTTTTTACTAATTAGTAAAAAATATGATAAAAATGCTTTCAAAAAAAAAACTATATCAGAAAGATTGTAAAGAAGAACAACGAAAATCTAATATTAAACGTTTCTTTAATATGTTCAAAACAAATAAAAAAACTAAAACAAATTATCTTAAACGTTCGTCACATAAATTTGTTGATAATGGTATTTTTTAACAATATTTTTTATTGCACTTACATTTTACCTCGGTAAATACTGTCAATGTTAAGGACCAATTCTGAATGTTTGATAATTTTTAAATTATCATGTACATGTTTAAACTTATTACATAGATCCATAGAAATGTGAGGTGCTGCTTCAATTAATATTTCACTTGCTTTGGTACTCATTTTGGATCCGGCAGTTGATAAATATTTTAGTCCTTGATGTGTAGTTACTAAATTTAACAAGTCTTCTAAAACTGAATCATCAAAGAAATTACCTGGATGTTCGCCTAAATCAGCACTACTTTTATAAGTTCCTAAATTCAAGCATTCGAGATTTGGCAATTCTTTACTAATTTCAACTATTTTTTTTACACCTTGATTATCTATGTGAGTACTCGAAAAACATAAACGTTTAGTAAGACAACGATTAGGATTTTTAGATAATGCTTCCATAATTTTAATAATATTATTGTCTCCTAACCTATTAATACTAAGATACAACGATTCAACAGTGCCACCTGATAACCATTGTAACATTGGCGTAACATCTTCAATAGCATTAGCATCAAGATAAATATTTGTTAATTTCTTAAATTCTATGGAATTTTCAAATAATAATTCAAGGCCTTTATTTCCTAAACCACAATTATGTAAATCAATCAATCTGAGAGTGCTATTAACACGAAGTAATTCATTAAGATATTTAGCACCAAGCATTATAGGATTACGTTTTAACCATAAAGCAGTAGCAACAGTATTATTCCTTAAACCTTCTAAAATATATTTACAACACTCTTCATTAATACAATTTCCAGCCAAATACCATGTTTCAATTCCTAAACTGTTATTACTCATAACATTTTGTAATGCTTCAAAGTTTTCAGGTTTTGGAGTTTCAAAAGCTATGTTATTACCTAGCAAAAAATGCTTAACAATTTTTGACATGTTAGTTGCGTCACATAATTGTTTAATTGAATCTGGACCTACTACTTGTTTACACATGTCTAATCTTCCATCAGAAAACATAGTGCCTTTAACAAATGTAATATTTTTTTCCACAGTGTCACTACCTTTAACATAATTTAAAATTGGTTCAAATTCTTTGGGATCAGTAACAGTTACTGGCATTGGGACTGGATTCGTAATAAAATCAAAATAAGTGCCTTCTGTCCTTATATCTGTACATTGTTTAAGACCTTTACGTGTAATTTTCTTTTTTTTATTGTCTTCAGCTTTTAAATTTCGTAATTTTTTAATTTCGATACGAAGTTTTCTATGGGCATTTTCGCTATTAGTATTAGGAAATAAACGCGCAGCAATTTCTCGACCAACAGTTTTGAATTGATGTCCTGTTATTGGTATGGTATCGCAAATATTAGAAATACCTAATACAATTGTTTTATCAGGATTAAATGTTTTTGCTATTTCTAGATCATTAGTTAATGTTTTAACAGCTATATCGATATCTAATGTGTCTTTTGCTTTTTTGTAAAATTGGTACGTAAAATCTTTGTACCATTCGTTCATTCTATTAATTTCATCATCTGATAATTTAAAACTGTCAACATTACTAACTAATTGTTTCATATGAGAAACATCTTGTGTGCCAAAACATACCATATCACAATGTCTAAGACTCCATGCTAATAATATTTGATGTGTGTTAACACTATATTTAATTGCTAAATCAGAGATTTCTTTCATAATTTGATTTGATCCATAATATACGTTTTTCCCTTGAAGTAAACATGTGTGGCCTTGTACTTTAATCTCATTTTCTCGACATAATGCAATAAGATCTAAATGATTAACAAATGGATGTACTTCTAATTGTAATATTTGTGGTTTAGCTAAACCATTATTTTTGCAGTATTCTAGTAAACTTATTAGTGCATCTTGTGAATAGTTAGAAACTCCAATATTATCTACAGTACCTTCTTTTAATAAATCACTAATACAATTCCAAAATTCATTTGGCATTTCACGATGCAATAATAAAGTATTAATTCTACGCGGAAAAAAACGTTTTTGCGATTTATGTATTTTATTTATTAGTTGTGAAATAGTATTAGCATGAAATATTTTGGTTGTCACAGAAAACTTTTCATCAAGTGTTTTGAATAACTTTTCGTTACCATATAGTTGTGCTGTATCAAAATTTGTAATACCAAGCGTAGTTGCTGCATCAATTAATCCTGTTACTTTTAGTTGTGATACTTTATAAGTACCATATGCTAATTTACTAATTTGCGAATTTGACATGATTTTCACTAATTATAATGCGATTTCTATCGTAAAATATATAAAAATAACAATAAAAATCATTTTTATTTGCTTAATTTATTTTTGATTTTGATTGGTAAAACATGGTGCTTTATTATCTACACATTTGGGCAAATATTCTGTATACGCTGTAATATGATTAGCTCCAATACTTCCTAAATTTACGTCAAATGGTACACCATAATTAGTATGTTGATAAACATAACCCCCTAAGAATTCCGCTGGAGGAACACTATGAATTATGTCTTCAGTATTGTAAACACGAATTGAAGTTGGTAGCATTTGATTAAATTTGTTACTATATGCTACATTGCCAGATCGTGGTGCTGCAAATGAATAATGTGTTAGTATTTGCTCTTTATTGGTTGTATAATGTGCAAAATCGAAAGCGCACAATGTACTTAATGCACCACCAAGAGAATGACCTGTGATATATAATTCATCTATTTTATTTTCATTAGCTTTGTATAAATTCCATAATTGTTCTCTGATAGCAAGATAAACACCATAAAATCCTTTATGCACTTGTATGCCAGGTTCATAATTATTAAGTAGTGAAGCTTCGACAAGCGGATATGTAAAATCATCTCTCCATTCATTCATAGTGAATGTACCAGTAAATACAATTAGAAATCTATTTGGTTCTTTAATTTCAGTCTCTGTATTTTCTTCTTTTTTAGTTTGATTTGTTGTATCAAAATTAGTAAAAACAGTTACAAACATTCTAGGTTTACCATCAGAAGGATCACTGCCAATCATTCTATATTGATTTGTAAATCCTGGTGGGTTAGCTATTGGGACAATATTAAAACAATTACTTTGAGTGACTAATAGGCTTGTTTCTAAAAATGTTTTGGCCAATTGGTATTCATAAACGCCTTGCACTTTAGGTTTTCTAATAATATTAGAATATGTAATTGTTGGCAAATTTTTACAATACTGTAAAGTATTTAGTTTGTAGGCATTTGACACTTTTTTTGTAAATTTTTGTACAAGCGCTACAGATATGACAAATGCAACTATTATTACAATTAACGTGATAACAAAAATAACAATACCTGCTTTTATTAAACATGGTAATGTTTTAGTATTTGTTTTAGTTGTATTTTCTCCTCCTAATAGCATAGTTATATATGTGTATGAACCAAAAAAATGGCAAAAATTAGTAATTAAAAAACAATATTCTTGACTATTAAAATAAAAATCAATACTTCGATAAATACATATCTTTTCTAGTAACTATTATTCTGATTAAACATTTTTAAAAAATGAATTTTTATGGTTATCAGAAGCCGTATATATATAACAAATAATATAAGGCAATATGGATTATACGATACAGGAAAAAATTAGTATGTACATTACATCAATTTTTAAAGAACTAGGTAGAAATAGATTTTTCGTTAATACTAATAATACTCTATCTACCACTAAAAAAGAGGATAATTTAGATCTAATTGATTTTATGATTAGATGTGGTCATGATTTTATTTGTTGGGATGGATATAAAGATTTTATGAAAATATTTAATGAAAAAAATAATATGGATAAATTATTAAAATTTCAAAAAGTTTATAATAACTTTATTGATATTTATGGTTATGAATTTGTAAGAAAAAAAAACGTTTATCTCAATTACATTGATGATAATAATTTTTCAATTGAAATATTTCCTAAAAAAGATTCTTTTGAAATTAAAAATATATTATTTGAAATGTCATTAACTTTAATAATAAATATTGATATCACAGAATCTGTAAATTTCGAACCAACCAAATATATGAATCTAGAACCTAAAGATAATAAAAAATCAATGCTACAAAAAATAAGAAGTTTAATTATCGGATTAATACCTCCAAGTTGGTTTGGCACTGTTACAGATGATTTCTTTTCAGTATTATCAAAAAATTATGATTTCGAAAAAATTTATGTTATGCAAAATGGAGAAATAACTTTGACGTTTGAAAAAAGTGCTGTACGGTTAAATATATTTTTAACCAACTGTAGTGAAACGATTAAAGGAAAACTTCGTGATAATATTCTAGTTTTTTGTTGCAATTAGTTTTTTTTGCAAGTTCTATTCATTATAAAATTGAAATTTTACTTTAATAACGATTTGATTTGTTTATGGACTTATTATTTATGATGAATAATATGACTTTTACATTTTGCTCTAGTTCTTTGGTGAGAGATATGAGTTTATCATTTAGTCATTATGTTGAACAATTAGAAATTACTATCAATGCTTATGACAAAGATGTAACACTAATAGTATTTCCTGAATATTGTTGGCGATTAACACCTGTCGACGAAGTTTTAAGTTATGTTAATGTATTGAAAAATAAAGTACGACCAAATTTGACTATTGTTTTAGGAACAATTGAATTTGTATTGAATGATAAATATACAAATAATAGTATTGTAATTCATAACAAAAATATTACATATGTTCCAAAAACAAAAATACTTAAATCAGAACGTGAAAGAGGACTTGTACCTGGTGTAAATCCTGGTATTATAAATATTGGTGATGATATTAGTAATGATAGTAGTGTTAAAGAAATATATAAATTAGGAGTTCTTGTATGTGCTGATTTATGGGAACCACAATTATTGCTTTATTTGGCTAAACAACATGTCGATGTAATTGCTGTACCTGCGTGGACTTCCGTATTTAAAGGTAAAGAAAATGGAGCTAGGGCAATATGGTATGCACTAGCAAAAGCTACTGCAGCACAATATGGTATTGTTGTGGTTGTCGCTGATCATGCAATACCATTATCAGATTCTAATAATTCAAAATATAGTATTGGTAATGTTAGTGTAATATTTTCTCCTGACAATAGAGATAAATTGGGCCCAAATCTAATTGAACATACAAATGAAAATAGTAAAAATAAGAATATTTTTGAAGTCGAAATAATTAATTTGAATAATGTACGTAATGAAAGAGAAAGATGGAGAGAGAAAGGATTACTTCCATTAGAAATATAAAAAAATAAATTTTTTATCTACGAAATAGCATTTTAACACTTTTTCATATCGTAAAAAAGACATATTCTTATTAATATGGAAAGTTTGCATCAAAACTTGAATTTTGTAATTCAGTATAAGTTACTGTAGAATCATTAAGTAATAAATTGTTAAAATCTAAATCATTTGATTGTTGCAAAAAAGATTGTACTGGAGCATTAAAGTCATCAACTAATTGTTGTAAAAAAGATGGAGTAACAACATTCAATTCTGAAGTAGAAACGTTTAAATTTGGTGTAGGAGTATTAAAGTCATCAACTAATTGTTGTAAAAAAGATGGAGTAACAACATTCAATTCTGAAGTAGAAACGTTTAAATTGTAATTTGTTGTAATTATATTATTATTATTATTATTATTATTATTATTATTATTATTATATTCATATTGGAAGTTTTTTGAAATTGTCCACTTAGAAATTTCTGAATTTGGTGCTACACTTTTTTTTGTATTTTGTTTCATAGGACCTGAATTATTAACAAAAATCCATTCAGGATATGCATAATTTTGTTTAAAAATATGTTTGTCCTCGTCAGTGCTTGGTTGTTCTGGATAATTTTCGTCAAAATTCCATTTAATAGTTGTAGGTTCTTGTGATATTTTCGGTGGAGCAATTTTTGTTT